>SDBT01004654.1_pt1 | contig 23236 bp, 20 predicted proteins | sample 2277101 | NCBI WGS metagenome assembly SDBT01 (sample SAMN10404973, study PRJNA504765) | marine sediment metagenome | isolation source: marine sediment core GS10_PC15, 103 cmbsf | place: Arctic Ocean: Southern Knipovich Ridge | collected 2010 | reverse complement strand
GCCCGCGCGCAGCCCAGCCAGGCGTTCGCGGGCGAGCTCGGAATCCGGGCCGATGAAGGCGATTTCGCGGTGGCCATGCTCGCCCAGGTGCCGGCCCAGGACATGGCAGGCGGCATACTGGTCTACGGTCACCAAGTCCGCCTCTTTGACATCGTAGAACACGCTGACCCAGGGCACGGGGCAGGCCGTATGACCTTTGCTTACCGCGATGTCCCCCAGGATATGAATGACCCCGTCCACCTGCCGCCGGCTCACAACCAGGGGCAGCCCGTTAATCGGATGAGTAATCAGCACAACTTCGGAGCCCTGGTTTGGGCCTTCGCGGGTGATGCCCTGCAGCAAGCGCCCGCTGAAGCTGAAATCGTCAAGGTCGCCGGCGAGAATGGCGCAGATCACGTTGGTGACATGGTCGCCGCCGAGGGCGAGTTGGCGCAGACTGCGCGCGGCGAAATTGCTCTCGAGGGAATAGCCCGCGTTTTCGGCTTCCGCGAGAATGGCCCGGCGCAGTTTCTCGCTGACCCCGCGGTCTCCGCGCAATGCCCGCGAAACCGTCACCTGCGAGATATTGAACTTCTCAGCCAGTTCCTGTTGCGTGTTGGCCATGCAGTCACCTTCCGCTTGATCCCGGCAAGCCGGGAGCGATCATGGAGTGATCGAGTCGAAAAGTCAAAAAGTCGAAAAGCTGGACTGTTAAACTGAGCGACTTAACGATCCAACACTCCAACATTCCAGCACTCCAGACTCGAAAAGTATACGTATACTATAATGAGGTCGGTTGCGCTGTCAAATAAGATCGCCGGATTTTTTGGGAAATTATTTTGTGAGCACGGAACGGGTTGATACCAAAACAATTCAGTTTTTTACAAAATTCGGCTTGACGGCCAGTATACGTATAAGTAAAATATCTTTAGAATAAACTAAAATTGGGAGAATAGCGCCATGAAGACAGCACGGCTGGAATTCAGAATTCAGAATTCAGGAGTCAGAATTCAGGAGTCGGAACTCGCCTCCTCGACTTCGCCCGGGGTCTTCGCCTTTCACTTTTCACTTTTCACTTTTCACCTTGATTGAGCTTTTGGTGGTGATTGCGATTATCGCGATTCTGGCGGCTGCTGCGGCGCCCGGATTGATCCCTTTTACGGCAGATAGGCGCAACTGAAGCAATAAAGCAGATCAAATGACCTGCCGGGGGGCAAAGCCGGTTGGGGCCGCGGGCCGTCTTAGTTTATGAGGACATCGTCCAGGCGGAGTTTGGGGACGTGGTGCACGCCGTCCGGGGTGCGGTAGTAGTCCAGGCTGGCGCCGAGCGCGACTTCCTCGATGACCACGGTCTCGGCGGGCCGTCCGAGGGCGATGGCGAGCTTGACGCCGTACGGCTCGGGGATGTTCAGGACTTCTTTGATCTGGTCGCGCTGGATGGCGCCGAGCATGCAGGCGCCGTAGCCCATGTCGGCGGCGGCAAGGTGGATGGTCTGGGCGGCGATGCCGACGTTGGTGTCCTGCCCGCCTTCAGCGAGGATGAGGATGTAAGCTGTCGGGCGTTCGCCTTCGGCGGGGCCGGGCCAGTCTTTGAGGGCGCCGGCCCAGGCGAGGTGTGGGAAGACCGCGCTGCATTCTTCTGTGGTGGCGACAATGCGGTAGCGGAGGCGTTGCTGGTTGGCTCCGGTGGGGGCCAGGCGCGCCAGGTCCACGAGGGCGCGGAGCGTTTCTTCGCCGATGCGGTCCGCCTCGTCAAAGCGGCGAATACTGCGGGTCTTTCGGACCAGTTCCTTCATCATCATCGTCCGTTCCTCCATTCAGGTTCCTTCAGTTCATTCATAATATATACCATGCCGATATGACCGAGTCAAGAAAAGGATTTGCGGAGGATTCTTTTATTCGTGATCACGCAAGCGTCTTGCGGGCAAGAACGCCAGGATTTGATCTCGTCTAACTTGAACGCCATTCTTAGTTTTCTCGATCAGCTCCATATCACATAACTTATTAATATCCCTGGTTAAAGTCCGTTTGGTCTTCTTAGCGTATTCAATTGCCAATCTCGGAGTAAGTTGGGGAATTCTGGATAGAGGCACAGGCTCGGAATAGTCTGACAGATCCAGAGCCAAATACCTTTGACGAACACTTGCGGGCGAGTGTTCGTCTCTGAATTTTTCATGAATATAGTTTTTCCAGATGATATCCCATTGTTGGGATTTTACCTGTTTCAATTGCTCTTTAAGCTGATCCAAGAAGCCTTGGACCGCATACTTCAAAAAATGCGCGGTGTCGCCTTTGGTTTTCGAGATGCGGTCAAGTTCACGGTAGTACTGTTGGCGGGTCTCATTATAATGGTTGCTGAGCAGATGTGCGGCTGGTGTGGGCACGCCCGCTTCCAGGAGAATATAAAACTCAATTAAGCGGGCGGTCCTGCCATTCCCGTCGCCGAAGGGATGTATTAGAACAAAATATACGTGGGAAAGCACCGCCTTGATAACGCCCATGACGATTCTGTTTTCAGCCGGCAATCTGAAATCTTCATTTAACCAGTCGCAAAACCTGCGCAAAAGATATTGACAATCTTCCGGGGGCACAGCTTTATAGTTGCCCACACCTATCGAAAAGGTCCGGATTGCCCCGGGCACAATCGCCTCGTCAAGGGCAAGGTTCTTCAAGACCAAGCAGTTAAGGTCTTTGACCTGCTCGTCCGTCAGGGAGGGCGATTGCTCTCTGATGATTTGATTGCCTATTTGCTTGCATGCGGCCACTATATTGTCAATTTCCTGCCGTAAATAATCCTTCGACGGCGGCAACTGAAGCTTGCCTTCAAGATGTTGAATTACTTCAGATTCAGTGAGGGTATTCCCTTCGATGGCCGTGCTTGCTAACACACCCTTTGCCAGATAGATCCGATGAAGTGCGCGCTCGACCTCAGGACGCAAAGGCACCCCGGCGATATGTTCGCATTTTGACTGGCATTCTCCCAGGGCAATCCATAAGCTGGCCGGCAGTTTGTCAAGTTTGACGGCAAAATCCAGCCACGGGTGCGTGTCTTGATATTTCATCTTTATTGTCCCGCTTTATGTCCAACACAATTATCTACCACTACACATGAACAACATATTCTGTCCATAGCAATGTCCTTTATTATGCCCAACTTAAGATGGCTTTGAATGCTCGTCAAGTTGATATGAGAAGGTTTTTTCTGGGCGGGGGTGGTCGGTCAGTCTTCCAACTTGGCCTCGAGTTCGGCGATGGCCTTTTTGGCATGGCGAATCTCGTTTCCGAGTTGGTGAATGCGGTAGACAAGCTCGGTATACCTTCTGGTCGAGCGCTTGAGTTGCTTTTTCTCGGCCTCGAGCCTTTTCTTTTTAGTTTCGAGTCCCCTGAGTTCCTTGCGGAAGCTGTCGAGTTTCTTTCGGATGCTCTTCTCTCTTCGAGCTCCTTTTCTCTCCTTTCGGCGCTCTTCTTTGATGTCAGCCTTGGCCTCGGCGACGGTTTGGCGGTGTTCTTCCCTGGCCTGGAGGTTTTGGACCTTCCGCTGGGCGGCGGCCCATTCCCGGTAGGCTTTACTTGTGCCGCTAATGACCTTCAGGAAAGGGAAAGGATTCTCGCGGATCATGGCCTTGAATTGTTCCTGGGTCAGGGCGACGGCGGACCGGTACATCCAGACCTTGACCCCGGAAGGGGTTTCGAAGCTGCCTTTGCCCACGGGCCGGCAGTAGGCCTCGAAATCGGCGCCCTCGACCAAGTCTTCGGCGGGCGTGGCCACGGCATAGCTCTTTTCGGGACCTTCGACAATGATCAGGTTGTCGGTGATAATGGCCTGGACGCTGCCGGCGACCCTGACAAAGCCCTTGCCGCGCCTGACCGGCTGGCCTTCAGGCCCGAGGACCAGGCTGGCGCGGGCAGCCTGGAAGCTGGGGCGGACGGCCATTTTCTTGCGCACGAGGTAGACGATGTCCTCGGGGCTGAGCTGACTTAGCTTGAGCGGAAGAATGTCCTGGGCCCCGGTAGGACGAATCTCCAGTATGCCCTTTTCGACCCGCCAGAATTCCCCGGTGTAAGTGGTCTCCCCGTCTTTGCTGGTCCAAGTGTGGATTTCGCCGGCGCCCAAGACCGTTCCCAGCAGGGCAATTATGAGCGCAAGCCGGATTCTCATCGCTGTACCTCGTCAAAATCGGCGTTTGCGGAAAAGGGCATAATTCAAACCTAATTCTGAAAGGCAATTTAATCTTGAAAAAAAAGTTTGCAAGCGGTTTGCACCGCGATTCCGGATAGGTTAAATTATTCTGCAAGTTCAAGCACACGGCGAAAGTGTGTGCGCCAGGGGAATCCGGTGAAAGTCCGGAACGGTCGCGCCGCTGTGAGCGGGAACGAAAGCCGGAAAATGCCACTGCTCCACTACGGGGCGGGAAGGCCCGGCGAGTAGGCTGCCCGCAAGTCAGAACACCCTGAACATACAAGGGTCTCCGCGTTAGGGGCTTTTGGCCAAAGCGCGTTGCGGGCGGCGATTTTGCCGCCGACGGAGCAACGCGGGATTTTGAGCCGATGTCCGGCGCGGGACGTCGGTTTTTTTTGTCCAGGCAAAATCGGAAGGAGATCAGCCATGACCGCGGTTTTTCCCGCGCCGAGAACGCGCCTGTTTACCTTGATCGAATTACTGGTGGTGATCGCGATTATCGGCATTCTGGCGGCGATGTTGCTGCCGGTCCTGGCCAAGGCCAGAGAAAAAGGCCAGCAGACGGTCTGCCTGTCCAATGTCCGCCAGATTCTCCTGGCCACAGAAATGTATAAGAATGAGAACCAGGGATATTACCCCCTGGGCTGTAATTATATTAATTATCCCAATTATCCCCTTTATTTCTGGTCGGGCATCCAGCATGAATCCGGCGGCGAGCTGGATTTTAGCGGCAGTCCGCTCTATCCCCATTTACAGGCAGGCAAGATAAAGACCTGTCCCAGTTTTGGCCAGTTCGCGCAAGCTTATCAACCCGGAAGCGGCGGGTACGGCTATAATAAACAATTTATCGGTGGAAGTATAAACGGCTATGGTGAGTTTGACTACAGACAACATCGGGATTCGGATATCAGAGACCCTTCCGAGACGGCTATTTTATCTGACACTGCGAGTATTAGAAGCGGCGAGATTACCGAACACTACAATTTAAGTTCACCCTATTATAAAACCATACTGGGCGTGTCATGGCAGCAACTTACTCCTACTATGCATTTTCGACACGGCGCTTGGGCAAATACGGTTTGGGCTGACGGGCATCTCAGCAGTGAGAAGATGTCTTATTCCCTAATCATGTATGGCAATGATTATGGCGCGGCCAATATCGGCTTTATCGGCGAAAACAGCTCCGATCCAGCGATTGCCAATCGACTCTATGGCCACCATGAACCATAAGATTGCGAGGACGACCGGCAAGGAAAGCAAGTTATGAAAGATAAATTGCTTCCGATGGTGGTCTTTCTTGCCTTGGGTGTTCTGGCCAAGGCGACAGACGGTCATGCTTCCTTTGCCGAAGACGATTATCTCTGGCTCGAATTCGGGCAGAGGGTTAAAGAGAAAGATGGGGCTTTGACTTTGCCGCTGCAGATCAATTACGGCAGATTTCCGGACCAGAAAAAAGGGCTTGGGGAATTGGCTGGCCTCAGGGCGTTCTATACGCTGACCGAAAAAGACAATGCAGGAAACAGGATTTTTTATGAGGCCGAGATCGAAAAAAACAGCGGCAAGTGCTTGGTGCATATTAAGTCCTTCAAGACAAATCGCTTCATTGTCCTGGTTGAAGGCCGGAAAAGCGCCGGCGAGGTCCGATATTGCTATTTGGCCAAAACGTCATTCATTCTCTTTGGGCATTCTCCTTCTCAAAGGAAGAAGATAAGGCCGGTTCCGTCCAATGAGATTGACCGGCAGTTCGAGATCGCGCTTACGCCGGAGTTTTCGGATTGGCCCCAGACAGGCAACCCGGTCAGAATGGCGCCCTTATTCGGCAAGGACCACTTGCGGGAGAAGGTCTTATACATATTTGATGAAAATCACGGTTCGGGAGATATAAAGACTGACAAGACGGGATCTTGCACCTATATACCGCCTGACGACAAGAAACTGAACTGGGAAGGTGTCACCGCCTTCAAACAGACTGTGATCGTGGCCGAAGAAAGCAAAGGGAATACGAACTACCTTTCTTCTTATACGCTTCTATTGCATCGCTCCCGGACCAAGAATCGCCGGCTCCTCCCGGGCGCCGGTATTTTCGGGGCAACATTGGCTGGGGTATTTTTGCTTGTGATTGCCGGAAGAAAGAGGTTCAGGGTTTGACACTTTACAGATTGCGCTTCCTCGTTCAGTCTATCAGCTTGGTCGTCTTAACTTACGGCGGTCGTTGGGGCTTGCGCCTGGGACATTTTTTACCGTGCTTTGCCTGCCCTTACGTCGGAAGCTGTTCCGGCCATTGCTATTTGATGGCGCTGCAAGGCCCTCATTGGGGCTTTCAAATACATCTGGCGGAGATCGTCAGTTTCTGGGGATTGCGGGCGCTGGGAATGTTTGCTGGATTTCTGCTGCTGACTATCCTGTTATCGAAAATCTGGTGTGGCTGGATTTGCCCTTTCGGGACGCTTCAGGACCTGATCTCCTGGTTGAGGAAGGTCCTCAGGATAAGGGAATCACGGCTGTCGTGGGCTTTGAGGGACAAGTTGAAGCCGATTAAGTACGTGCTTCTCATTCTTCTCATCCTCATCCCGATCCTCATCGCCAACGTTGGGCTTCACCCGGACTTCAAGCTGCCCTTTTGCCAAGTATGTCCAGCAAAAGTGCTGATGCCGGTTCTGGAAGGCAACTTCAGCTACTTCGCGGTGGACCTCACTAATACCATAACTGCCGTCATGACTGTACTGTCTGTCGTTCTGGCGGCCGGTTTTTTGATCGGTATATTTTTCAAGGAGCGTTTCTTCTGTCTATTCTGCCCGATGCTTGCCCTGATAAGCATCTTTGAGAAAATTGGCTTTGTGGGTCTGGGAAAGAACGTGGATTCTTGTATAGGTTGTGGCAATTGCCAGCGGGCCTGCCCGGTTGATATCAGACAAGTGCATCTGGAAAAGGACAAAGAAGACGTTCTGACCCAGGATTGTATGACATGTTTCAAGTGCGTCGAGGCTTGCCCTCAGGATGGAACGCTATCGGCCAAGTTCTTGAAGTGGCGTCTTTTCTCTTCCTCGAGAGAATATCTCAGCAAATGGTTTGGCAAGCAGAGGTAGTTCTATGAAAGCCGAAACCCTACCGGAAAAAAACGCCGAGAACCGGATGCGGCAGAAGGTAAAGAAAGATATTGAGCAGGAGTATGGTGTTGGTCTTGCTTCGCTTCGCGAAAGGGACGACTTCTCGCCGGCATTTGAACACTTTCTCGAGATTCTTTCTCTGGGGATTTGCCCTCGCAAGTTCAAAGAGAGATTTACTAAGCCTCTTGTCGGCCTTTACTGCATCCAGATTCCTCTCGAGCTTTTTGATGCGCTCGGATTTCAACCGCTCAGGATGTGCGGCGGCTCGTTGGCCGCTCAGAGACTTGCCTCCCCCCATGTTCCAGCCTTGACCTGCCCACTGATAAAATCCTGCCTCGGAGCCTTCTCTCTGGACGAGTCTGTAGAGAAGCTCTGCGACCTGATCGTGATTCCCAGCACCTGCGATTGGAACACCAAGCTGCCCGAGATGATCGGCGACCGGGCGGGGGAGATCCACTTCATGGAGCTGCCACACGTCAAGGAGAGTGAAAGGGGACGCGCCAGGTGGCTGCAGGAGGTGTACGAGTTGAAAAAGGTTCTGGAACATCGTTCGGGGCATCGTCTTAAGCCGCGTAAACTTCGCTCATCCATCGAGAAATACATGAACGCATGGCGAGCACTGGGGCAGTTGATTGAACTCAGGCGGGGAAAGGCCATTTCCGGGACTTGGAGCATTGTTCTGGCAAATTCTTTCATGCTGGACGAGGTGCAAGCGTGGACGGAAAAGCTCGAGGCAGCCCTCAAGAATTACCGCGGCCCAAAAAAGGATACCAGTCCGGATGTTTTTCTCGCCGGCTCCCCCGTTTTCTTTCCCTATCTGAAAATCTCAGAGCTTATTGAGGAAGCAGGAATGTTTATTGTCGCGGACGAATTATGCAGTTCGGAGAGAACCTTGGCCGGCGCACCGGTTTATGATGACCCCTCGGAGTATGGACTTCTCCGGGCGCTCGCGGAAAGATCTCAGCTTTCCTGCAGTTGTCCGACCTTCACAGACAATTACCGGCGGCTAAGGAACATCCTGCACACGATGCGGACCCACAACATAAAGGGAGTAGTCTACCATGTGCTCAAAGGATGCCATCCGTACGATATTGAGAGTTTTAATTTCGAAAAAACAATTAGAGAGAACGGATTCCATTTCATGAAGATAGAGACCGATTATTCCAAAGAGGATAGGCAGAATATTCTGACCAGATTGGAGGCATTCAGGGAGACGCTCGGTTGAAAGGAGCCAGGACGATATGATCAGAGCTGGGATTGACTTGGGAACCGCCGCCATCAAGGTGGTTCTCATTGACCAGAGCAAGATGCTTTGGGCCAAGGCGCACCCCACGGTGCCGCCGCAAGCTAAGATTTCTCAAGAGCTTTTGGAAGAAGGTCTGCAGGCGCTTTCGATCTCGAAGAAGGCGCTGGCGGGTGTCGCGGCCACGGGCTACGGAAAACGCCTGCTTCCAGCCGCTGAAAGCATCGTGGATGAAATTTCCGCCAACGCCCTTGGCGTCCGTATCTTGAGCGGGAAAAAGGCGCGTACAGTTATCAACGTGGGCGGACAGGATCTTAAGGTCATCAAGATTTCTCCTGAGGGAAAGGCTACAGACTTCAAAATGAACGATAAGTGTGCCGCCGGGACCGGTCGCTTCTTCGAGATGGCGGAGAGGATGTTGAATGTTCCCGTTGCGCAATTCGGGGATTTGGGTCTTCTGAGTCAGGCGCCGGTTGCCATCAATAGTACTTGCGCTGTCTTTGCCGAAAGCGAGATCGTCTCCCTTCTGTCCCGCGGGGAGAAACAGGAAGATATCATCGCTGGGCTTCACAAATCGGTGGCGCGCAGAATCGGTGATCTGATAGGAGCTCTGCGTTTAGAGGACGAAATCTATCTGGATGGCGGACCAGGGACTAATCAGGGCTTGCTCTTGGCTATCCAGGAGGAACTGATGAGAAGTGTTAAGGTTCTCCCTGAACCGCAATTTACCGTCGCCTTTGGCGCCGCAATGATTCTCGCCGGAGAAAAGACGGAGAGGATTGGCAGTTGAACGGGGGAAATTTCGCCTTCAGAATTCAGCCGAAAGCTTATTACTCCAGGAATTGCTTTGCATAGACGGGCGAACTCTGGCGTTGCCGAATCCGCCAAGACAAACATGAATTAAGCCGCTAAAGTCAAATTTTTTCTAAATATAGGTTTGCTTTTAGTGGATGGGGTGGTTCATTACGGCATCATGCCGGTTTTTTTTTTGTCCGGCGCAGAGGTTTTTCCGGCCGCCGTGATGGCGGTGAAGCATGAACTGAGAATGAAAGGGCAGCAAACATGGCGAATTTTCAGGACCTGTACGAGGCCATTCTGAAAGGTGATCAGAAAACGGCCATTGCCGTGGCGCAGGCCGCGATGGATGAAAAGGCCGACATTAAAAAGGTGGTTGACGAGTATATGATCACCGCCATGGACAAAGTGGGCCAGCTCTTCGAGGCCAACGAGTATTTCGTGCCCGAACTGCTGATTGCCGCCCGCGCCATGAAAAGCGCCCTCGCAATCCTGCGCCCGGGCCTCAAGGAAGCCGGCGCTGAGCCGGCCGGCACCGTCGCGATCGGCACGGTCAAAGGCGACCTGCACGACATTGGCAAGAACCTGGTAGCCTCGATGCTGGAAGGCGCCGGTTTTGAGATTGTTGATCTGGGCGTGGACGTGGCGCCCGAGCAATTCATCCAATCCGTGAAGGAAAAAGGCGTCAATGTCATTTGCCTTTCCGCCCTGCTCACCACCACCATGCCCTCGATGAAAACCACCATTGACGCAGTCGCCGCGGCCGGCCTGAACGACAAGGTAAAGGTCATTATCGGCGGCGCCCCCGTTACCCAGCAATATGCCGATGAAATCGGCGCGGACGGTTACGGCGACAACGCCAACTCAGCGGTTACCGTCGCCCGCAAGCTGCTCGGAAAGTAAACGAGCGCAAATTTCCTGACGCACGTGAAAAAAGTCATGCCCTTGCCCGCAATGCCGGGCAAGGGCATGTTTGTTTTTACTCCGCGGAGAGTGTTAGCCGGTGCGCGCCAAGAGACCGGCGCCGCGGACGGTGGTATTCCCGAGGCTTTCGGCGATGGCCTGCAGTTCATCGTCCGAGTAACTTGGCTGGTCCAGCAGGCTGTCGTCAATAATCTCGCCAGGACTGAATTGTTGCAGAGACCACGCGCCCACGCCGAGTTCATCAAGTTCGCGGCGCATCTGGCGCAACTCGTCAACCGACAGCAGGCTCCGGTGGACCGTGGTGCGCACGTCCAATTCGAGACCGTGTTCGACGGCGTAGCGGAGCGAAGCCCGGACCTTGTCCGCCAGGCCTTTGCTCTTGCAGCCGACGAGTTCCGTGTATCTGGCGGCCGGGGCCTTGTAATCAATGCCCACAGTGTCAAGCAAACCTTGTTCATGGCAGGTCTTGATCATGGCGGGGCGGGACCCGTTGGTATCGAGTTTAACCATGAAACCAAGCGCCTTAATCTGGGCCATAAATTGCGGCAGGTCCCCATGAATAGTGGGTTCGCCGCCGCTGAGCACCACGGCGTCCAGCTTGCCGGCACGGATTTTTAGAAAATTAAGAATCTTTTGTTCGGAGAACAACGGCTGGCTCTCCGGCCCAAGCACTAAGACCGGGTTATGGCAATAACCACAGCGGAAATTGCAGCCGCCGCAAAACACCACACAGGCCAGCTTGCCGGGATAATCCAGCAACGAGAGCGGCGTCCAGCCACGAATATCCATTATTGAACCACGGACGTCAATCATTGAAGAACCTTACGGTCTGCCCGCGGCCTGCGGGCAGACCATTGCGCCAAGGATTATTTTGGCTTGTTCTTGGGCACAGTGAATTCCCGCCGGTCCTTGAATTCTTCCTTTTTGCCCTTGTTCCAGTTTCTTACCGGCCGGTAATAACCGACGACCCGGCTGTAGACCTCGGTCTTTACTCCGCATCTGGCCATTTCAGTGCCTCCTTGTGTGGTTATCTGCCTTAGTTAAATTCGTTATCCGGTTGCGATTCATGCGGGAACCGGTTCCGATTCTTTTTGGGCTTCCTCCGGGACTTCGTGGGGACAAGTATGATGCTCGCCGGGAATGTACCCGTGTTCCGGGCAGATACTGAATGTTGGTGAAATGGTGAAATATGGCAGCTTGTAGTTATAGGCCAGCCGCTTGACCAGCTCGGCCACCTGGGCGGGATCGGCGATCCGTTCGGTCATGAACCCGTGCAGCACCGTGCCCCCGGTGTATCTGGCTTGGAGTTCATCCTGCAGGTCGAACGCTTCGAAAACGTCTTGGGTGAAGCCGACCGGCAACTGGGTCGAGTTGGTGTAGTACGGTTCCGTTTCACCGGCGGTGATGATGCCCGGGAATTTCTTCTTGTCCGCCCGGGCCAGGCGATAGCTGGTACCTTCGGCGGGGGTGGCTTCGAGGTTGTACATGTGTTCGGTCTGGGTCTGGAACTCGGTCATTTTGTCGCGCATGAAGTCCAGCACTTTCAGCGCGAATTGCCGGCCTTCCTCATCGGAGATGGCGCAGCCCAGGAAGTTCAAACAGGCCTCGTTCATACCGACCAACCCGATCGTGTTGAAATGGTTGCGAAGATCGCCCAGGTAAATTTTTGTGTAGGGCAGCAGATCATGGTCAATGTTGCGCTGCACCACCTTGCGCTTGATCTCGAGTGATTCCTTGGCCAGAACCATCAGGTATTCGAGCCGCGACAAAAATTCTTCTTCGGTTTTGGCCAGGTAGCCCAGGCGCGGGAGGTTGATGGTGACCACGCCCACCGAGCCGGTCTGTTCGCCGGAGCCGAAAAGCCCGCCGGTCTTGTTTTGCAGCTTGCGCACGTCCATCTGCAGCCGGCAGCACATGCTGCGCACGTCGCCGGGTTTCAGGGCGCTGTTGATGAAATTCTGGAAGTAGGGCAGCCCGTACTTGCCGGTGACCTCGAACAGGAGCCGGGCATTTTCGCTGTCCCAGTTGAAATCTTCCGTGATATTATAGGTAGGAATCGGGAAGGTGAAGATACGGCCGTCCCGATCGCCTTCCATCATCACCTCGAGGAAAGCACGGTTGAGCAGATCCATTTCAGCTTGATAATCGCCGTAAACTTTTTCGTCGTGGGTCCGGCCGCCCAGAATCACGGGCTGCTCGCGCAAATCTTCAGGTACGACCCAGTCAAACGTCAGATTCGTGAAAGGGGTCTGGCCCCAGCGGCTGGCGATGTTCAGTCCGAAGATGAATTGCTGAACACACTGTTTCGTCTGGCGATAGTCCAAGGCATCTTCCCGGACGAATGGCGCCAGGTAGGTGTCGAACGAACTGAACGCCTGGGCCCCGGCCCATTCGGTCTGGAGTGTGCACATGAAATTAACGATCTGGCCCAAGGCCGTGTCCAAATGCTTGGCCGGGCTTGCGCTGGCCCGGCCGGCATACCCTTTGAAGCCATCGAGAAGGAGCTGCCGCAAGCTCCAGCCGGCGCAGTAGCCGACAATGCCGCTGGACAGGTCATGGATATGAAAATCGCCGCTTTGATGAGCCTCGGCCATTTCTTTGGGATAAACGTTGGCCAGAGTGTAATTGGCGATTACCGAGCCGCTCACGTGGCTCAACAGACTCGCGTAGGAGAAGCCCGCGTTCGAGTTCTCGTTCACCCGCCAGTCATGCTGGTCCACGTAACCGCTTACCAATTGCTGAATGTCCATCAGCACCGCACGCTGCTCGCGCAGTTTCTCATGCTGCGCCCGGTACAGGATGTAAGCCTTGGCGGTTTTGGAAAGCCCGCGCTTGACAAAGGCCTGTTCGACCAGGTCCTGGATCAGTTCGATCTCCGGAACGTCGTCCTCAAACTCCATGCCCTTAAGTTGTTCGAGGACGTCCCGGCAGATGGTTTCGGCCAGCTTGCGGTTGTCAAATCCCGTTGCCCGCAGCGCCTTGGCGGCGGCGATGGTAATGCGTTCGGGATCGAAGTCGGCAATTCGCCCGCCACGTTTACGAATTTTCGCACAGGGTAAACCCATTAAACAGCCTCCTTTTCCGGTAAAATAACAGCTACTCCTTATTCGCGGTCAGGACCACAACATTTAGACCTGAAATACAGGCGGCGCACAAGATGTTGTGGTTTTACCGCAAGTACGGGAAACAATCTAGGCCGTCAACTCCCGCTTTTCAAGGCATCCGGAAAATAAAAACCGCAAGAAATTTGGCGGTCGCCTCAAACTTTAAAAAGTTTTCCGAAAAAACCGCAAGAATCCTCGAATGTTTTTGCGCCGGACAACGCCGGAATCGCCGCCAACGCCCAACAACCCGGCGGCAAATATGCGCGGAAAACGGCGGCATCGGCAGCTTGTGTTCAGCACGGAAGAAGGCTATTATTCTCCGCCGCGGTCCGACCCGGGGATGAACTCTGGGACAGGCGCCGCCGGGAATTGCGTCATGAAAACTCAGCTTGCCGCCGCGCCGTTTCATGTTCTGGTCAAGCCTATCGGGCCGTCCTGCAATCTTGCCTGTGAATACTGCTTTTACCTGGACAAGGCGGGCATGTTCCCGGACAGCAAGTCATTCCGCATGAGTGACGCGGTCCTGGAACGGTTTACCCGGCAGTATATCGAGGGCCAGCCCGAGGAGACCGCCGAGGTGAATTTCGCCTGGCAGGGCGGCGAGCCCACACTCCTCGGAATTGAATTTTACCGCCGCGCCCGCGAATTTCAGGAAAAATACCGCCGGCCAGACCTGAAAATCACCAACGCCCTGCAAACCAACGGTATGCTCCTGGACGATGAATGGGGCCGGTTCTTGCATGAAAATGAATTCCTGGTCGGCATCAGCATTGACGGCCCGGAAGAGCTGCATGACCGCTTCCGCAAGGATAAAAGCGGCAAAGGCTCGTTCGCCCGGGTGATGAAAGGCCTCGAGGCGCTCAAGCGCCACCAGGTCGAGTTCAACACGCTCACGGTGGTCCAGCGCGATAACGGCCCGCATCCCGAACGGGTGTACGAGTTCCTGAAGGATATCGGCACGGAATTCATGCAGTTTATCCCGATTGTCGAGCCGGAAGCGAATGGCCCGGTCTCCGAACGCAGCGTGCTGCCCCGGCAGTGGGGCGATTTTCTCCACGGCGTCTTCGAGCAGTGGCGGCGGCATGACATCGGCACAATCTACGTCCAGTACTTCGAGATGATGCTCGGCATTATCATGGGTTCGCCGGGGGGGGCCTTGTGCGTGCATTCGCGCACCTGCGGCCGCAGCGTGGCCCTCGAGCATAACGGCAATCTATACAGTTGCGACCACTTCGTATTCCCCGAATATCTCCTCGGCAATATCGCCGAACACTCCCTGGGGGAAATGCTCGACGGCGACCAACAGATGAAGTTCGGTCAGGACAAGTTCGACGCCCTGCCCGGCTATTGCCGGAACTGCGAGTTCCTGCCCTTCTGTTTCGGCGGCTGTCCCGGTCACCGGCTCATCAAGTCCCCTGACGGTCAACCCGGCCTGAACTACCTATGCCAAGGTTACCTGAGCTTTTACTCCTATACGTTAAAGTACTTCCGGGCAATGGCCGAATGCCTGCGCCGCCAGCGCCCGGCGGCGGAATACCGCAACTTTCTCCAACCGCGGCAGCCCGCCGGCGTTCATCCCGGCAAGGTCGGCCGCAACGACCCGTGCCCCTGCGGCAGCGGCAAGAAATACAAGAAATGCTGCGGCCGCAACCAGTCCTGACCCCGGCCGGCCCCTTCACTTCTCGCCTCGCCACAGGAGCGCAGCCGCGGCAAAGGCTATTTGATATTGCCGAGACTGGCGGCATATTGCGCCATTATATATAAGTAAGGGAAAGAGCGATTATGGGCGCGGCACTCGAGGCGATTAAACTGTGCAAGGTCTATAAACGCCCGGAACGGACTATCGAGGTGCTCAAAGGCATTAACCTGAAGGTGCCGGACGGGAAGTTCGTGGCGCTTTCGGGCCAGTCCGGCTGCGGCAAGACCACGCTTCTGCACCTGCTCGGCGCCTTGGACAAACCGACTGCCGGCGAAATCATCTGTTTCGGCCAGGCGGTCACGGAAATGGGGGTGTTCCGGCAGGCCCGCTTCCGGCTCACCGAGATCGGCTTCGTCTTTCAGTCCTATCAACTGATGCCGGAACTGAGCGCGCTCGAGAATATTATGCTGGCGGGCCAACTGGGAAACCTGGGCGGCAAAGAAAGCCGCGAACGCGCCCGGCATCTCCTGGCCCAAGTGGGCATGGCGGACCGGGCCGAACACCGCCCGGCGGAACTTTCCGGCGGCGAACAGCAACGCATCGCCATCGCCAGGTCCCTGATGAACAAGCCCCGGATTATCCTGGCCGATGAGCCTACCGGCAACCTCGACCCCAAAAACAGCCGCGGCATCCTCGAACTGCTACAGGAACTCCGGCAGCAGGAGAAAAAGACCATCCTCATGGTCACCCACAACCGCGAACTCACAAAAGCCGCCGATATCACCTACGTCCTCGAAAACGGCGTCCTCCACCGCTGACAAGGCGCCCTATCCAATGCTGAACTGACTATGTCTGAGGGATTGCGGGAACCGGTGAAACGCAAGGGCAAATTCTTGTTTTCCGCACCCAGGCTTTGCCTGATCGCCGGGGGAACCTGTCTGCTGGGTGGTATTGTGTTTGTCGTGGCTGCCATGGCTTTTCCGTCGGCAACGGCTAGTCCGTGCTTGGCCCTTGGGCTTCCTCTCGCTGCTTTTGCGTGTTTGGCGGTCTCCCTGTTCCTGTGCGTAGCGACGTTTCTGTACGTCTTCCTGAAAGGATGGCGAACGAAACGCAAGCTTTGGATAAGTCACAAGTGGCGGGCACTCGGAGGGGTTCTGTGCTGTTTCATATCGGTTGCGGGAATATTGTGGTGCTCGCTTGGACCTGTAGACAGGCTGGCGGCTGCTTTGGGCAACGTCTATGCGCAGCACAATCTCGGGTGGATGTATCAGAAGGGACAAGGGGTGAAGCAGGACTACCAGGAAGCGGTGAAATGGTACCGTAAAGCTGCCGAGCAGGGATACGCAAAAGCCCAGAGTAATCTTGGCCTTATGTATGAGAAGGGGCAAGGCGTAAAACAGGACTACAAAGAAGCGGCTAACTGGTACTGTAAGGCTGCCGAACAAGGAAATGCCATAGCCCAATACAATCTTGGCCTTATGTATAGCAAAGGCCAAGGGGTGAAGCAGGACTCCAAAGAAGCGGCTAACTGGTACCGTAAGGCCGCGAATCAAGGACATCCTGCCGGTCAATCCTGTCTTGGTTGGATATATGCCCAAGGCCAGGGCGTCGAACAGGACTCCAAGGAAGCAGTCAAGTGGCTCCGCAAGGCCGCCGAGCAGGGAAACGCGATAGCCCAGCACAATCTCGGTTGGAGCTATTATTTCGGGGAGGGAGTGGAACAGGACTTCACGGAAGCGGCCAAATGGTATCGCAAGGCAGCCGACCAGGAAAATCCTGGCGCCCAATATAATCTTGGTCAGATGTACCGCAAGGGTGAAGGTGTTGAGCAGGATTACACGGAAGCGGCGAAATGGTTCCGCAAGGCCGCTGACCAAGCGCACGCAGCTGCACAGAATAGTGTCGGCGTGATGTATGAGAATGGCAAAGGAGTGAAACAGGACTACGGGGAAGCAGTCAAGTGGTTCCGCAAGGCTGCCGAGCAAGGGACTGCTGAAAGTCAGTGCAGGCTCGGCTTGATGTATGCCGAGGGCCGGGGAGTGAAACAGGACTATAAAGAAGCGGCCAAGTGGTTCCGCAAGGCCGCCGAGCAGGGAAACGCGATAGCCCAGCACAATCTCGGTTGGAGCTATTATTTTGGGGAGGGAGTGGAACAGGACTTCACGGAAGCGGCTAAATGGTACCGCAAGGCAGCCGACCAGGAAAATCCAGGCGCCCTGTACAATCTTGGTCAGATGTACCGCAAGGGTGAAGGTGTTGAGCAGGATCATACGGAAGCGGTCAAATGGTACCGAAAGGCCGCTGAACAGGGGCATCTCAACGCCCAGCATAATCTCGCGGTCATGTATTGCGATGGTCTCGGTGTTCAGCAGGATTATAAGGGAGCGGCTAAGTGGTACCGAAAGGCCGCCGAGCAAGGCGACAGCTATGCGCAGAATGAACTTGGCCGGATGTATCTCCAGGGTCTCGGGGTGAAACAGGACTACAAGGAAGCGGCCAACTGGCACCAAAAGGCTATTGATCAGGGAGACATGCAGGGACACAAAGGGCTCGGAGACATTTCCTTTATGAGGGGCGTCTGGGAAAAGGCTGAAGAACATTATAAGCTGGTAGCGGAGCAAGACTACGGCCAGCTCTACCTGTGGGCTGTGCGGATTCAGCAGCATAAGAACGCGGCGGCGACCGAGGGTCTGGCTGTGCACCATGCCCTGCGGCAAGCCACGGACGAGAATCAGTGGGTCGGGAACCTGATCGCTTATTGTACTGGTGGGCTCGACGAGAACTCTCTGTTGCAGGCGGCGCAAGATGAAGATAAGAAGAAAGAGCAGGGGAATCTTTGCGAGGCATACTTTTTTATCGCTTACAAACGCCTGGCTGCGGGCAAGCCCGCCGAAGCTGCCGCTTTCCTCCGCAAATGTGTCGCGACGAAAGCCGAAGACTATCTCGAATATGACTTCGCCAAAGCCGAACTACAGCGCCTGAAACGTCAGGAATAATTCTCCCCACAGAATCCAAGATTCTTCATCCAGGCTTGTTATAAGCGCCTGCCTTTTCGAGAATGAACTACCGGTGGAAAAACTTCTGTTGCCCCACTCTGCGAGACTTCAGAGTGGGGCAACAGAATATATCCGAACAAGGGAACTTTTTCAAATCCCCATGCTTAGGATTCTTCTAATCCCCGTGCCGTGAACTCAGGTGGAAGATGCCATGAATTCAGGTGGAAGATGCCGTGAACTCAGGTGGAAGATGCCATGAATTCAGGTGGAAGGGCTGTGGCTGTGCCGGGGCGAAAATAACCTTAATTTCTTGCGCGCGGAACTACCCGGCATTAGAGTTGTCAATATAGTATCTCAAAGTTGGCATTTGGTGGAATCGCGGCATGGTTGCCGCTTCGCTCTCGCCTGGCGGCTCGCATAGCGCCTTCGGCGCGTCTGTCGCTTCCACATTAAACTGAGCAAGGGCTATCCATGCGGAAGATTCTGCTTCTCAGTATGTTGTTAGTGACCGGGTGCGGGAATGAGAGCAACACGACCTCGGGCGGGAAGAACTCTATCCCCAACAACAAGACCGCCGCGGCCCAAAGTAAAGACTATCACCTGGTCCTCGAGGCCGAGGCGGCGGTCATCGGCGCCCCGTTTAAGGTTGCCGAGGAAAAAGGGGTTTCCGGCGGCAACTACCTGCGGATCCCAATCATCGGGAAGGATCAGAAGACCAAGGCGTGGAAGGACCCGAGCATGAAGACGGGCCGGGCCGAGCTGGCGGCGGAGATCCCGGCCAATGGCGAGGCCCGCGTCTGGTTCCGGACGTATTGGGGCGGAACATGTTCGAATTCAGCGAAATTAGTGTTGCCGTCCGGAGCCCAACAAACCATTGGCGGCGACGAGACCTATAAGGTCTGGCATTGGGTAAGAGCGCCGCGGAGTCTGACGCTGAAGAAAGGCTCTCAGACCTTCAGCATTCGGCCGCGCGAGGACAACATCGGCATTGACCAGATCATCGTGACCACCGACAAAGAATTCGTGCCGCAAGGAATCGAATCGGAATAACCGGTTCCGCGGCTTATATTATAGGCAAGGAGGCGAGCTTTATGCCGTGGCCGGTCAGTGAATGGTACAGTTCACTTGGGAGTTATACGTTCCCGACGGTCTTTATCCGGTTGCGCGAAGCCGAGATCGAGGCGTTCCTGAACTGTGAACGGCAGTCGGCGGCCACGAAAAGGCTGGTGGCGAAGCTGGATTATGTGATCGAGCATCTGCCCGGTGCCTGCTTTGTCCACGCGGACACCTGCGCGCCGACCGATGCTCTCCTGTTCGAGGCTTCCGACGGCGCGGTGAAACGTGGCCGGGATGCCTGGAACCTGCTGCAGGAAAGCGAAAAGGTGAAGGCCGCGGTACGCGAGCGTCAGACCGAGCGCTTTGCCATGCATCCTTTCCGCCGGATGGACCACGGCCGCGAGTTCCGCCTGTTTTTCAAAGACGGCGTGCTCCGGGCCATGTCCCAGCGTTTTCTCGAGCGTTATCATGCCCGGCTCCACCGACGCCAGGCCAGAATCTGGGAGTTCGGCAAGGAACTCGCCGGGGCTATTGCCGAATTTCTGCCGCATGAAGATATTGTGGTGGATGTCTATTTGACCTCGACCGACCGGCTCATGATCCTTGACCTGAACCCGTGGGGCGCCCCGACCGAACCGCTGCTCCTGCGTACTTGGGAGCAGGACTGGACGGCGGAAATCGGGCTTAAACTCTTACCCAAGCCCATCAAGCTCAAGGGAGACGTCTCCATCTCCTGCTGACACCGCGACGAGCACAGAACACTCCGCCGAGAAACGCCATCACTCGCCTCCACCCGCTTTATTCGGGTTTGGATTCAAAATTACTGTGTTGGCACTTCCAAACCTAAAGCACTTCATTTCGGGCAAGATTCAAGAAAGCCGCGGGTTGCTTGGGCGGTCGGCGGCGCCTGTATTCGCTTTATCAGCAGTGGGACTCAGGCTTTCACCGGCGTCAGGGTGAAAACCCGCGCCAGATGCGCGGCGGCCTCGATGTCGCCGCACCGCAGGGCATCACGAACGCCATCGAGTTTGCAGGTATCCTCGAGGGAGAGATACGGCGACCAGCCGGTGTCGGTCTCGAGCAGGTCCACCTCGACTTCCGCCACGTACTTCCCCTCATGCACGAGTTTTGTGTGCCGTCTTGTTTTCATTTCTTTCTCCTTAAGAAATCCTCAGTCCACTGCCCAGGATCGGGTCTGTAAGCGGTAACCAGAACCGCCGGTGACGGTGCGCCTCTCGGTATTCCCCACACCACGTGCAACGGGTTCCCTTTTCGATCCCTTTGGCGAACCAAAACACATGGCCCCTTGGGATAGTCCGGGTAATCTTCGACAACGGTCCCGGCCACAACACCCGCCACTACCTCCCTGACTGAAATGCTGTCCCCAGCCAGTTCGTCGTAGCCATGGTCCGAGATTCTGACTTGCCCACGCTCAATCAGGCCAACAATATGTTCAAACGTGCTTTTCATCGGGTAACGCTAGCGCCAAGAGCAACGATCCAGACCCTTTCAAAGCATAACGTACTTCATTTCGGATAAGATTCAAGAAAACCGCGGGTTGTTTGGCCGGCGCGGGGGTTATGGTTTCAGGGCGAGGCGCTGGTATTGAGAGGGTGGGGCGTCCATCTGCTGCATGGTATTGATCAGCAATTTTTCGTATTTGGCTTCGAGGTCGGTGCCGGCGAGGTTGTTGGTCTGAGCGTGGTCTTCGGTAAGATCAAAGAGCATGGTCTCGGCCCACTCGGGGCTGCGTTTGCGCTGGAGAGGGACGCGGAGCACGGGACAGTCCGTATAGGGCAGGAACTTGCCGAGCTCGGCCCCCTGCATGAAGCCGGCGAAATCAGGCAGGTCGTGCTGGCTGTAGGTGGTGGGGGTGATGAAATGCCGGTAGAGCGGCTGGTTGTCCTCATTGGCCGGTGCGCGCAGGTAGGTGTGCCGGCCGTCACTGAGGTTGACGGTCTGGCCGAACCAGCCGTAGAGCGCAGCCTCGCGCTTTGCCGGGCCATTATTTACGAGGATGTCCATCCAGGAATGACCGTGGACAGGTGTATTGCAGGGCGCCCCGAAATATTCGAGGAGGGTCGGCATAAGGTCAATATTCTGGGTCAGTTGCTGGCGGCGTTCGCCGGCGTGGGCGCTGCCGGGCAGGTGCACGACCAGCGGGATATGGGCCATTTCGTTCCAGCAATGCCAACGATTCTTGCCGGTGCAGTTATGTTCGCCGAGCATGTGGCCGTGGTCAGTGGTCAGGATAATCAGCGTATCTTCGAGGCCGCCCTGGCTCTCGATTTCGTCGAGCATTTTGCTGAACCACCGGTCAATCATGGTGAGCGTAGCGGCGTAGCATTTGCGCAAGTGCTTGGTCGCATCGCTGTTTTCCTCGACGGTCTCATAACCGCTCCAGTTGTAGAGCGGGCCCTGCCAGTCATCATCATAGAGATCGAGAAATTCATCCGGGCAGTCGAACGGCTCATGCGGATCGAACGCTTCGACCCAGAGCAGGTAATTATCCTGATCCCGATTTTCCTGCAGCCATTCGATGGCCCCGGCAAAGGTTTTGGGCGTGGGATAATCCGCATCGGTTTTGAAGCGCGGTTGATTCTTGGCGTATTGCGCGCCCCATCCCCCGAGGTGTTCCGGCTCGCCGGGCGTGGCCACGTCCCCGGCGAACACGTCATTTTCCTGGCCCCGGTGCAGCCGCCACGAACTGAACGGGGTATGGTAGTTCTCGCCGCCCACGTGGAAGTAATGATAATGATCCGTTTCCATCCGGCTGTAGACGCCCGCCTCGCGCAGGAGCCGGGGCAAAGTCACGTCGAACGGTTCAAGACTGCTCCAGCCGCGCTCGAGGAAGTTCAGCCGCCCGGTCAGCATGTCACGGCGGGCAGGCATACACGGCGCCGAACCCAGCCAGTGATTGTCGAAGCTGACGCTCAGCCGGGCAAACCGGTCAATCCCGGGCGTCTGCACCCACTCATTGCCGTAGACCGAAAGGAAGTGCCGGTTCAAGCTGTCCATCAAGACGACAACTGCTTTCATGTGAATCTCCCTGGCTGTTTAAGTAAGGTTGCCGCTTGGGCGTACTTCCTGCACTTCCATGTATGGATCCGCTGAATATGCGCCAAAATCGCCCTGAATGCAAGGTGCGGGATGAACTTGGCTATTTTGCCTGGAATAGCTGGCAAAGCTTTTCACGCCCGGTTAATTTCAGTTGTGAAACGGAGATCTGGACATGGGCAAAAAACCTCACCCCGAACCCCGAATCCCGAACTTCCTGAAACGGCGGAGCCTTCTGCTAAAGAATTGCTTACAGTATATACTTGGAATTGGATTGCTGCTGATGATGACCGCGTGTGGTGGAAAGAAGATAGACGTTAAGCCCGGCGAAGTGTTTCGTAATGCCGACGGTAACTGGGAATGCCGTTATGAACGCTACACGGCGGTGGTTGACAGCAAGACCGGCCGGCTGGTCAGCCTGACGGTCAAGGGGCAGGAATTGCTTGAGCGTGCCTCGGGCGGGATGATGTATGCCGCCGGCAGACCCTTTAGCGCCGCACTCGTGCCGCTCGAGAGCGTTGATACCGTCGGCGCCTGGGACGGAAACTTCGGGGTCTGGTGGCATTTCCTGCCCGACACGCTGCTGTTTGAATACGCCGTGAATAAGGCCGACGATCCCGCTTTGGTCTTCGTCTTTTCCGACGTTGTGCAAGCAATTGGCGCGGAAAAGCCGTTGGCGCACCGGCACATGGCCCGGTTCGTAAAATGGCACGGCTGGCCGGACACCGACACCGGCGTTGAGTTGACAACCGATTCTTCCCGTTTCGGCATGAAACTGCATGTCCAGGGTCTTGACCCCAAAGCGTTGGCTGAGTGGAACAGCCGAAAAGCCAAAGCGTTGCGCGTTGGCTTTCCCCAGGCCAAACGTTGCGGTGGAGAAATTCATTTCGGCCCGCCTATCCCGGCGGATGCCGCCAAGGCCACGGTTGGCTTCCACGGCCCGTTCTACCACCTTTTCCCTGCCACGGGAGAACTCCAGTTCACGACCACCGTCAAGCTCGAGGTTGGGGACGCCAGAGACCTCGAGGTGGCGGCACTGCTGATGGACTACAACACCCGCGAAATCTATGCCGCCCCGGCACAGGTGATTACAGTCCGTCCGGGGCAAGCCGAAACGCTGAAATGGCACGTGCCCTGGAACCGGCAGGGCGTGTTC
>SDBT01004652.1_pt1 | contig 23239 bp, 56 predicted proteins | sample 2277101 | NCBI WGS metagenome assembly SDBT01 (sample SAMN10404973, study PRJNA504765) | marine sediment metagenome | isolation source: marine sediment core GS10_PC15, 103 cmbsf | place: Arctic Ocean: Southern Knipovich Ridge | collected 2010 | reverse complement strand
CGAAGAGGTTTTTCATAATTACACTTATAACTGGATGGCTAATCCAAATAACACTTTAGAGGAATATAAAGCAAAAGAAAAAAGCCTTCCTCCTATTAGATTTGCTTCTGTCTATGCTGCGCAGTATCTTCTTGCTAGCGGTGGGTTTATTACTCTAGATCAGTATCTTCGTTTTAAGGCTTATAATTGGTCACTTGTTGTCAAACCTGGGTTCACCCTTTACTTAGGTGGCGATGTAGCTGGAGAAAGCCCTAAAAGCAAGAATACAGACAGTTCTGTGATTTATGGTGTTATTCAAGTTAAAAACAAAGACTTCCCTCAAAACCCCAGACTTCGAGTAGTTCATAGAAAATCCTTTGTTCCTGGCACTCCAAGAGAAGATTTTTATAATGAAATAGATCGCCTCAAAAAACTGCCTAATGTGCATATAGCGAAATTTGCTTACGATAAACCAGGGGTAGGAGATTCTGTTTTTAGAGATTTAATAGGCAGAGGTATTCTAAGCGAATCTCAAATAGAGCCGCTTACTTATTCACTTCCTTCTAAATCAGAAGTTTATCTTAATCTTCAACAGTTATTTCATCAGGACATGATAGAAGGCTGTGATATACCTGAGTTACAAGAACAAATCCTAGCACTTAAAGTAGAACAGCCTACAGGTTCTATTCATATCAAAGTCCATCATAAAACAGAAGGAATTAAAGATGATGAGCCTGATGCGCTAGCTAATGCTTGTTTTGTAGCAAAAGGAAATAATGATTATCTTGCTAGTGCTTTTATACAACCTACTTCTTCTATGCCTAAAGATTTAGATGAAGACGTTAAAAAAGGGATCAAAGCAAATAAAACCTTTGAAGAGTATATTCGAAAGAATACAGCTAGGGGACCTACTTATTTCTAACCTTCACTTCCTATGGAACTTTATACACCCATAGAATCTATGAATTTTGCCTTTACAGCCCTTGTACCCCTAAATCTCCATAGGAAATGTAGGTAAGTTTGAAACTAAAATGGTAAAAATTTGTAAAGAGTGGTACTTTACTATACAACCCCATCCCAATTCCACCCCTACCCCTATATCTATATTCTAATATATATATCCTATCATATACTATCTATATACTAATAGCTATATTGATATATTAGTATAGTAATATGGTTATATATATACTTGTATATGTAATAGCTATATATCTATACTAACATACTCCCCTTAGTGTCTACTATATGGTGCTTACATATAGTTAGTATATACAATATGTATATTGTAGTATGTACTATATGGTATGTGTATATGTATATGGTATGTAGTGTATGCTGTATGGTATGCTCTATATGGAGTATGTCTATGTCTCACTTCGTTCGACTTAGCTAGTAGGTTAGTGTGCTAGGACATATATACTCTAATACCGATAGGTTTATATACTACCCTATCTATTAGTATACTAGGTAGATATAAGATAGTATCTATCGGAAGGTATTATGATGAGTAAAAGACAAGGGGTAAAAGGAACGTTAATAATTGATGAGGGAGGACAAGTCTTTTTTATGGCTAATCATTCCTTAATATTAGGAAGATTCGGAAAGAAGAAGTTTATTCCTTCTTCCAGATTGAGAAACATAACAAAACTAAGAGAACATATGAAAAGAGTAAACAAGAGGTGATTGATATGTACTTTAAAAAGTTAGTAAAAGAAGAACCAGTAATCAACACTACTGAGTTTGGTATGATCTCTAGTAAGATAAGTGCAGCGCGGATTAGTGTTTATAGTAAGGTGTGAGCTTTGGCTCACTCGCTTTCCTTACTCAATTAGTGCTAAACTGATTGGGGGAATGGTGAATGAAATGGGATTAGATATGTATTTGTATGCAACTGTTTATATGTCAAAATATGATAGAGACAAAGGAAAGAAAGCAAGTAAAATAAGAGCTTTATTTCCAGATATTTACCTTAGTGACAATTTAGATAGTGTATCAGTTAAGTTTGAAATAGGATATTGGAGAAAAGCAAATCATATTCATAAATGGTTTGTTGAGAATGTTCAAGAAGGAGAAGACAACTGTCAAAATTCATATGTAAGCAGAGAAGACTTAAAGAAATTGCTTAGTCTAGTAGAAGAAGCACTTAATAACAAGAAGAAATCTAAAACTCTATTGCCTACTGAATCTGGGTTCTTCTTTGGTGGAACTAAATATGATAAGTATTATTTTAATGATTTGAAATCCACTAAGGAGATAATCGTAAAGGCATTAAAACTTCCAGATGAATATGAATTTGAGTATCATTCAAGCTGGTAATCAATACAAAGCCGATTAGGCACAAAATAACACTAAAGAACCTTACCTTAAGGTTTTGGTGAAATGTGCCTTCGGCTAATTAAATGGAGGTATGAACATGATAGATATATTCGGTGCATTAACTTTTATTAGTATTGTTACAATAGGGGGGTATTTACATGACAAATTTAGTGATTTAGATAAAAGAATTGATAAGCTAGAGAAATTATGTGGAGGTAAGAATGAATCAAAAAGACTATAAGAAAATAGATGTTGAAAGAGTTACAAACGAATTAAAGATGTTAGCAGAAGATAAGAAATCGGAGATGTCTGCTAATGTATATGAGTATATCTGGAATATGGTCCAAGGATTAGAACACTATGGGGTGGAAGAATGACAAGACTATTATTAAAAATATATGAATATCCCAGTGAGATAGACATAACAGAAGAAGAATTAAACCTTGAAGGGAGAAGAGAAATTATAAGAGAATGTCAGAGTATGATAGATAGGCTAGAGGGGGAAGAATGATATTATTAAAACTAGCTGGAACTTGGGCTATGATGATAGTTTCTACCTTGATAATTGGAGTAGCTACTGTGGAAAAGGATTGGAATTATAAAATTGAAACCATACTTATTTGTGAATTAACAATAACTATATTAGGATTTTTAATATGGTTGTGGATGGTGTAAAAGAATGAAGATAAATAAACTATTTGATAGACCTAAGCTAATAGGCATTGTGGCAAATACTAACGAAGGAAAGAGTAATCTTATTTATGAATTAATAGAGCAGTTAAAGGTCTTCGACTTTAAATTATATAGTTACGGTCTTCGTAATGACTTAGGAGAACAAAAGATATATTCTATTGAGGAGTTAGAAAGTATTGAAAACTCTGTTATTATTGCTGATGAGTTCTTTACTTTATTTGATTTAGAAGATAGAAAGAAACGTAAGTTAATTGAAACTAGTCTTCGACTTATCAATCATAACAATAACATACTCGTTTTATCTGGTTTGCCTGAGAACTTTAAGAAGTTTATAAGTGGTAAGTTAGATGTTATCTTCTTTAAGAAATGTACTATTGCAGACTTCATAAACGGCAGTCGCATTAAGTATATTTTCCTTAGTTACAAAGGGAAAGAACTAGGAAGCGCTGTGCTTAACTTGAAAATAGATGAAGCTCTGGTCTTCGATGGTCATTATGAGAAGATAAGCATCCCTTATCATGTTAAGTATGATACAAAGAAGAAAAACGAGAGTATTCTTAAGCGTCCTAAAAAACGTGCTAAAGGGGTTCTTAAAAAGGTGGAGGTAAGAAAATGAGCAATACACTAGAAAACTTTGGAAGTGGAATCTTAGGCAATTTAATCTTATTTATAGGATTTATCTTTTTATTTGTAAATCTATTTATAGGTATTGCTATTATGCTCTTTGGAGCTTATCTTAAGTATAAGTCGAAGACATACGTACATACAAATTAGGAGGAAAAAATGGAACAAACATACAAAGTAAGGCACAGAGTTAAGTTCTCTGTAACGAGTAAAGGTGTGGTTTCACCTGAAGTTTCAGTAGAAATGATAGATAATGACAAGATTAAAGTATTAACAGAAGCAAAGGAACTTCTTGTTTTAGCTCAAGCTATTGCAAGGGAGAAAAGCATATGAAATTATCTACTTCTTTTTTTATTTTTTATTTTATCTTAATAGTGATTACTTTTGTAATCACTCCCTATGAAGCAAAGCTAATGAATCAAGAATTAACCTGGATGTATGTGCTTAATTTTAAAGAAGTTATTATCTTTGGATTTGGTTTACTTATTGGGTTTAAAGTTAAATAAAGATTATTGAGTTTTTAACTCATTTCTTGTTATTAATAACTTCCCTCTTAATTCTTCTAGTTCTTTGTTTTCTGGATAGCTTTTTATCATCCCTAGCCATTCTCTTAAGCCTGTTTCTATGTTATTTAGATCTTCATTGAATTGATTTTTAAAAACCTCTTGCTCTTTTATTAATTCTGTTGATTTGTTTAATAACTCTTCTCCTATTCTTCTGGTCTTTATAAGTAAACTATCCCCTTGTGTTACTTGTTTATTGATATTTTGGGTAAACCTTTTTGTATGTTTTACTTCTTCTTTGACTTCTTTAATAGTCAATTTAGGAGCCTTTTCAAGTATACCTTCTCTTTCTTCTCTGTTACTTACAAATGCTATCTCAATCATCTTAGTAATCCCTATTTTGTGCATATTATGCACATCATAGTCTTTGTATTTTTCATAAACATTCATATATTTGTATGCTTGCCTTCTTGAATAACCAAATCTCTCACTGTTTAAATAATCAGTAAATGTGGCAAATTCATCTTTAAACAGTTCTTTTTGGTGTATTTGTGTTAATGCCCAACCTTGTGTTAAAAAACACTTTTTAGTTGTTAAATCTGCGCTTTTGATTAATTCTTCTGCAGAACCTAAATCTTTTAGTTCTGGATATTCATTCATTAATTCGAAATTCATATTTCATCACCTCATCCTTAAATAACCAATTGAATTGGCAGTTAGTAATTGTTCTTTCTAATACTTTTCTTACTTCTATAGTTTTAACCTCCTATTGGATAAGATTCTAAATCGTTGAAGTCTTCTTTTTCCCTTATCCAGTATTTCTTTTCATTAAAATCATAACTAATATCTCCATATTTTACGAGTCTTTTTAGGTTTTGATGGCAGGTATTTTGAGATATTCCTAGTTCTATTTGTAGTTCTTTTGCCATGAACTTTCTTCCTTTGTTTCTTTGTAGAAACTCATATACTTCGGATTGGCTAATTTTTACACCTCTTTTTTTGCCTTCGGCTTAAAATCGCACAACACAACCAAACACTTATACGTTCCGACGATAGTTGGTTGCTTTAACTTACAAGATTTTCGCCCCATAAGTGTTGTTTTGCATTAAGTCGGAGACATTATTTATATCTATCTACTAATCTAAGGACATTAGCAAAGTCCTGTTCTTTGGCTAAACGCCTTAAAAGTAACTTACATACTTCTTTAATATCTGCTATGTTGCAGTTTATATGTCCTCCTTCTTGTTTTGAAATCTCTACTGCGACACGATTCATGTTGATTGATTTCCTCATGTTTTTACCTCCATTTTATGTATCATTACATGGTGATATGCACATACAGTCAACCCTTCGTCTTTCTCATAATCTGTATGATGAAAATGTAGTTTTCTTGTGGTATTGCATATCTCACATTTATCTCCCCTCAATTTATGATACCTTGCTCTCGATTGAGAACGAGCTTTAATTCTATTATTTTTTCTCCATCTATTCACATTATTTCTATTGATTTCTGGGTGCCTTTTAGAATATTCTTTACACCATTTAAGACAATATTCCCTGTTATTACTATAATGTATCCTATTCTTTAATTTGAGTTTTTCTTTATTTTGTTGATAGTAGTCTTTAATATAATTTGGATTTTTCTTCTGCCATTCCTTATTTCTAGAATCTATCATCTCTTTATTCTTTTTGTAATACTTTCTATGATATGCTATTTGGTCTTCTTTATTTTTGTATGCCATATTAGTGCCTCAAAAGCTTAGTGTGTACAGAAATGACTACATTAAGTAGAATTTCTCTAAACTCTTGAAGTTTCACCATCTCTGTACACCTACTTCTTTTTTAGACGAGCTACTATATAAATGTTTTGGAATATTTATTCTTTTCTTCATTTTCTCACCTCATATGTATATTGTAATAGCACCTGGCTTTTTAATTTTGTGATTTTTCTCTATTTCTATTTCTATCGGACCAGAAACACTACTTAAATCAACAATATCAACTCTCCTTCGTGGTCTTGAGTTTTTGCGTTCCGCTTCAGTTAGGAATTCACTACCTAAAGCCTTCAATTCATAACATACCTTAAGTTTGGAGATTTCATGTTCTAACGAATTAGCTGTTGAAATATAAACTACGTTCTTTGTTGGTTTCTCAAGACTATTCCCAGGGGTACAATAAAGATTTAAGTTTTCTCTTATTCTTTGTTCTCTTTCCTTTTTATTCATGCTTCAATCACCTCTAAAGTGTATTAGCTCTATGAGCTATATCTCTTATTTCTGCTTCAGTAATCTTTTTCTTAGGTTGTTTTCTAGGTGGTTTACCTTTATTTGCTAGATGTTTTGATACATCTGTCAGTATTGGAACTACTGTACTATGTATCTCATCAACTTTCTTGTCTATCCTTAAAAGAAGTTTCATAAGTTCATCCACTTTTCTTCACCTCTTCTTGATTCTAGCTAAACATTCAATCCTATTCTTTGCAAATCCTTCTTCTAAGCATAATTTATTATTTGAACAATCTTCACATTCCTTTGGAATTTCTTTTAGTTTCATTTGTTCTCCTTATTTCTCTCATCAATTAATTTCTCTAATTCATTATTGTATATCCACTTCCCATAGCCTAAATAATTTGAATGTATCCATATTCTATCTTCTTGAATATGGCTTATTTCTATAATATCATTACCTATCTTTTTTTCTGTCATTTTCTTGATGCCTCATATTCACTATATCCATAGTTAAACATATACCAATGTTTTCTACATACTGGAATAGATTTAGTAATACTTAACTTATCCATTCTAAAAAACTTATTCTTACAATCTTTCTCTGAACATCCTAAATCTGACATCATTTACCTACCTCGTTCTCCTTATTTTGATTTTGGGTATTAAGGAGTTCAAAAGCATCTTTAATCTGGAGATGAAATCCTGCTGCTGATTTATGTCCACCTCCACCAAATTTAGTAGCCATTTCACTTACATCATATTTATTGCTTCTTAATCCAAAAATCACTTCATCTTTATCATGGAAGAACATTACTGCTATATCATATCCTTTCTTTAATATCTCCGAACCACACAATGAAACATCCATAGGAGAGCTATTTACCCATAAAGCTGATTTATTATTAAATTTTTTATCAACCGCCTTTTCAATGCTAGATTTAACTCTGTTCTTCTTCTGCAATAATAATGTTTTTCCCTCTTCAATGATTTTCTCTATTACATTAGGTCTTGTATCTCTTTCACTTACTAAATCATTAAACCATCCAATAAAATCAACTAAAGAAATCCTTTCATTGAAAGCATCTGTATTGGGTAATTCTTTAATCCATAAGTCATAGTCATTGACAAATTTAATACATTGAGGTATATCTTCATTAGGATAGAAATACTCAAAAGCTAGTAAAGCTCCGCATTTCCCAATCTTCCTTTTTCCTTTAATAGCATCATTAATCCACATAAGTTCTTGAGTTTTCATAGCAGATTCATGATGGTCTATCCAGATTAATTCCTTACACTCTTGCATCAATGATTTCATGTCTGGGAATGAAAAATCAACTACAATTACTATCTTATCTTTTAATCCATAAAAATTAAATGGATGATTATAGTTAATCTCTCTAAATTCCGCATGAGGATAAACTGAAGCTACAACCCCTGCTGCCATCTTTCCATCTCCATCATTATGATGGTAACATACTATTTCTTTCATATTAATCACTCTCCTTGTTCTTATTAGTTGGAAAAAGTGTATTTCTGATTTTATCCATCTTATCACACCCACACATTTCACAACCATAATTACCAAATTGGTCTGGATAAACCATATTCTCACATTCATAACATCTTTTAGGTTCGTTCATTTTGGAATATTGGTATTAGTCATTAAGTCTTGAAATTCAACAAACTTAAAATCTTTCATTTCTATTAAAACATCAAATTCATCAATATCGTGCCAGGATCCTAAATTACCTCTTATCCCATATTCCATTGTATAAATCATATAATCGCTACCTTCAATCATACATGGTGTTGCAGCAGACCAAGTTAATCCTTTTTTAAGGTTCTTCTTATGTCTTCTTTTAAACTGTTCATATGTTATCTTTACCATTATTCTTTCCTCGCTTTATTGGAATTAGGGGTATTAAGGTCTGGAAATGCTTTATTTATTAAACCGATAACAGCTAGGGAATAACCTGCATCAGTCATATTAGTTTTTACATATGTACTATCTAATTTCTCTAAATTATCTTTTAACCATTCAACTGCTAATTTTACATCCTTTAAATGAAACATCTTAAAATCAAACGAGGGGTCTATATCTTTTATTATCTTTCCTTTTAATGGTTCTCCCATATTAATCATCCTCCTTCTTATTATCGTTATTAAGTGAATCTAACTCTTTCCAAGCCCTCTGCTTAATGTAAATCAATCCGCTTTTACTCCACTTATCCATTATAGCTTTATTAACTTTAACAACATCAAAACAGTCTTTCCAGTAAATCACTTGAGCATAAAAAGGAACAATATCATCCCTAGTTACTTTCTTTTCTTTTAGTTTGTTTAAAATATCTTGTTCTGTAGTCATTTCTTCTTCACCTCATCTGTATTTGACGGATTAGGTTTATCTTCAAATATCTTAATGTATTTCTTGTATGCTTCATTTAGGGGGAGTGTTTTATCCCAATTCTTTTCTCTAAACTCTTTTAATCCTTTTAACGTTTTATCTGTATCTTGTGTATTAAGCAGTTCTTTAATCTCCATCCATAACTCTACATCCTCATAATTCAAAAGGTTAGTTCCTACTATGATTAATATATCCACTGCTTCTACCACCATCTTTATTGCTTTTAATTGAGTATCAATAGTACAATGTTCTCTATTCTCTTTCAGACTATCTAATCTTTCTATTTCTTCCTTTAGTTCTTGTAAGTTCATCTAAGCCTCCTTATGTGAATTTTTATAATCATTCCATATCCTTATGTATTCTCCTTCTGAGATTAGTTTGTCTTCAACTAAATATCTTAAGACTTGTTTTACTGTTTTATTTTTCTTTCTCATTTTCTAATCCGTGTTCGGTGGTTATCGTGTATTAACAATATCCTCTCCGAATATTTCTTTTGCTTTTTGTTTAGCTTGTAAATAAACTTCACCTTGTTTCATATGTTCAATACAATTAATATACTCTTTGATTGCTTCTTTGACCTTATCATATTCAATAACTAAAGGATATGCTTTTGTGTCTGGTTTGTTTACATTAAAAGCTTAGCTATCCAATGTATTTTTCACTTCAAATCTATTTTTCATCTCATCAAGAGAAATGTTCTTTCCTTTGCTCTTTTGCTTGAATCTCTTCATTATTTTGCTATCTTGTAGTATTTCAATTGTTTCTTTCAATTCAAAATTAATTTGTTCTAAATCTTCGACTTTCCCTTTTAACAATACAATTTCTTCCAATATTTTCTTTTCTAATTTCTTATCCATTTATATCATCTCCTTTTTACTTGTTTTGTGGGGAAGACGTATCTTATAAACTTCTTTTAATTGAACTTTTATTACCTTTACAGTTGTGTTACTTAAACCCAACATTCTTGCTACTTCCACACCATTAAAACCATATCCTAAAAGAAAACTTACTCTAGCCATAGTTTCTTGTTTGTATTTAATATCCAAACATTTCTTCTTCCCCTTTGCCATTTGCTTCTTCATTTGTTTTCAGTAAGCGGTATTAAGCTTCTTTAATCTAATTAAACAATCAAACACAAAAGCGTCAATGTGATTAGTTATATCTATCATAAAACACAAAACATCTAATTCTTCTACTGTGGCTTTGCGTAAAACACTAAACATATCTTTATCAATATCTCTCCATTTCATTCTATGTTTTGCCATCATCTTCCTTATATCCGTATCTGTACTCAAATCTTTTAGTTTCTTCAGTTTTTCTATTTCTTTACCATAATTCATCATCCTTAATTCACCTCTTCCCGTATTTATGAATTTTCATTATAGGTAAATCATATTTCTCTTTCATCTTCTTTTCACAGCTCTTTTTCCAGCAAACAACATATCCTGAAAAATCATCAGGAATCTCTAACATTGTTTCACAGTATAAGCACGTTTGTTCTCCCATTTTTAATACCTCATTCCTTGTTTTGTTGAATTAATTACGACTATAACTTTCTATATCTGGTTGTTCATCATGGTGTTTTTGACATCTGTTACAAGCATTACATCTGCTTTCTTCTTCACACCCTAGTTCTTCACATTGCATCTTCATCACCTTTTCTTATTTAAACGAATGTAACCAACTTATGATATATTCTCCATTAAACTTTGTAACATCCGTTACCCTTCTAATGAACTCTTCTTGAGTTTCTGCATTAATCATTTCTACATCAATCATAGTACATCTACCTGAAATAAATTCATCTAATATCTCCTTTCTAATGTCTGTATCATCATCAAAGACTCTTAATGTATTTGGTTTTAATCCTAAATATTCTTTTATCCACATCTTTGTAATTGATTTAAATCTTATTGTTTTTACCATTGTTCACTTACCTCGCAAATCAAGTATTATCCCTTAACTCTATTTCACATAATCCCCTTCGTCCATCATGCCTTTCTCCTTTATGCCAAGATGTACTTAATCCATCAACTCTTTCTTGGTCTAAGATTAATGGATACCATTCATCGTTTTCTGTATCAAAATCCTCAACGGCTATTGCTTCATAGTTTCCAGAACGACTTCCAACAACCTTTACCTTTTGTCCTTTCTTTATTTTCATGTTCATTCCTCCTTAATCCGTATTTCCTCGCATTTATGAACATACCCTATTATAACTCATAACAACTTCATTAGTTCTTCTTAATGTTACATTAAATTTATTATTTATTTCCATAGTTATATTATCTATTTTAGTAGCGTTAGGTGGTAAACTCTCAAAAAGATATTCTTCTGGAACAGATATAGTTTCGTTTAAATAGGTTCCTTTCCAAACTGTTCTATTCCAATGCTGGGTTGAATTATCACATTCTTCAATCTTTATACTACAACCTAATAAAAATATACACAGTCCAATTAATATTGCTTTCTTCATCGTGTATCACAAATTGGTATTAACCTTTCCAATCTTTAAACACCTTATCAATTCTTTCATTAATCAAAGCACTCTTCAAAACTATTCCATCCTCCCTATAATCCCCTAATTCTTCTTCAACTATTTTCTTAACTTTTAATTGTATTGACATTCCTTGTACCTCCAATCTCACAAAAGGGTATTAGTATTCAGGATCTATCCCAAATAATACCATTTGATTATGTTTTCTACACATCTTTCTAAACTTCTTGATATGTTCAGGAGTCCAATGTACTGGTCTAGCTAGTTTGTATCCTCCATCCCAACAGCAATCATTAACCTTGACATTCCACACTTTAAGTAGATCTAGCTTTTGACAACACTCTACATAAGGAATCTTCCAGTTTACTATCATAAATACACTAAGTTCCTTTGGTTTGTATCCTGCTTTAACAAACATCTCCATTACTTTCTTATGTTTTTTTTGCTGTGAGAAGTTATAATCCCAAGCCCATCTAACTTTAACAAAATTGGCTTTCTTCATAAGATTACATATCTCTTGGTCTAAAATCCTATAATCAATACCACAGATGAATTCTTTTTCATATTCACTTTCTTCTAAACAAGATAATATCTCTTTAGCTCTAGGATTAGCAAGAAAATTCATATCTAATATTTGGATCATCTCTTCTGGTATTGCAGGATAAAATACTTCTATTTTCTTAGGTTCATAGCAAAATTGACATCCATTTGGACATCCCTTAGTAAATTGTATTTGTTTCATTTTCCTTAATTCACGATTTGACTCAAGCCTGTATTTTGGATTTTTTGTTGTGTGTGTCTCTTGTATGTCTTAAAGCCTTATATCCTGTATCATTTGAAAAAGGATGTATTAATAGATAGTCTATTGAATCTTTTATCTTCTTAAGTCTCCTTCTGAAATGCCTAATTTGACTTTGTTTGTTAATTGTTGTATTCATTTGATTTTTTATAGTCCTATTTCTATAGCCTATAACTTTAATCAATTCCTTTTTTGATAGCTTATGTAGTTCGTTCGTCATTTTACCCTTTTGTGTAGATAATTTCTTTGTCTCCGACTGGAGTTATAGTTATAATTGCTTTTTCTTCATTGCTTTCTGTTTTTTTCATTGTGTGTTTGAAGATAAACTTATCGTCTATTTCTAGTGATTTAAAAACAGAATCTATTAAGAACTTTTCTCTGTTTGCTATGTCTTTCTTTGCTACTAATCCTTTTTTTGTGTACCACTTTTCATAAATCTCTACTTCTACTTCTAACTTTTCTTCTTTGAACTCTACTTCTTTTATTTGTTTCTTAACTGTCTTTGATATTTCTTCTATTAGTCCTCTTGCTTCTTTTGTTAGAATTCTTCTGTTTTGCCAATTAAAGTAAAGATGATTTACGCTTGGGGTCTTAAAAGGTATTGTTATTGTTATCATTTTTTGTCTTCGACTCCCTTAAATAATTCTTTATTTATCATATCAATATGTTCTTTTTCAAAATCTCTTTTTCCATAATAGTTTCTATGAATTTTCTCACGTTCATCCCTTCCATCATCTTCTTCAGGTCGCCACAATCCTTTTCCACCTGGGGGAAGGCTTTGTATCGCCCTTATAGCTCTTGGTACACTTTCGTCTGCGACCTTTTTTCCTAGTTTTGCTTCAACTAAATCTCTTACCATAGTTCTGTTTTCAACTCTTCTTAAGTCTAAGTTGTTTTTGAGTACCTCTGCTGTTGCTCTTTCTATTGTTTCTATGTTTTCTATTACGTTCTTTCCTATTACTGTTTCTGTGTTCTTTCTTGCTAGTATTTCTACCATCTTTTTCTTAATCCCCTTAGTTCTTTTTTAAATAAATAAAACAAAACTGCTAGTTTATGAGAACACAAAGCTTCGTAGTTAATACTTCCGTGTAAGCAAGTACAGGAAATGAGTGATTTGTTGTCTTCGACTTTTAGAGAAACAAGCACAGGTTTGTCTTTGAAATCAAATTCAAAGTACATTGCTTCTTGTGTGTTTCCTTGTTCTATTAGCTTATCTTGTAGCTTTATTGCTTTTAAAAATAATGTTGATTTCATTTGTCTTCGACTTTTAATAAATTATATTTTTTACCCCATTCTTGCATTGCCTGTGCCATTGCCATCCCTTCGGCGAAAGTAAGGCTATCAAATAATTCCTTCCAATATTCTGATTGGTCTAATTCCTTTTCTATTAAAATCAATCTTCCTTGTTTCTTTATTATTTTTTTCATTCTAGTTTCTCCTTTCTTTTCTCGATTGAATGCTTCCAGAGTCTGTCAAAGACTCCATCAAATTTCTCGTCTAGCATATAGGTATTTCCTTCGCCTTTCATTGCTCTTTCTGCTATAATCCATTTTATTGTGTTGTTAAAAACCATACCAAAGAAAGCTCCATCATTGTAACTTATTTGAGGTCTTGGTGATTCCACAGGCTTCATATTTACTTTATCATCTTCTTCTTGTATTTCATCTGGAGCAACTGCTTGTGTTATGTTTATTAGATTTTTATATGGTTTTTTCTGAGGGTCTTTGTTTGGTTGTTCATCGTATGCTACTATTACATAGTCTTCGACTTCAACTCTTGGTTCGAATTCAGATAGTTTCTTAAAACCTGAATAAAATCTTCCTCCTATTTTGTATTTATAACTCGTCCAGGGAGTTCCGTCTTTCTTAACTCCTTTTAGTTCTTTTCCTGTTTTGTCGGTTGCTACTTGAAATAGCTCTAATTTTCCTTGTGATGTTTTTTCAGTCATTTTTTCCTCCTAATTTTAATTTTCTTAATTCTTTTTGACTTATCTTAAAAACTACTTTAGCTTTCTTGCCTGAATGTAATCTCCAGTTCTTACCGTCAAAGCTAGGGACTAATCCTTGTTTCCAAAGGTCTACACAACTTTGAAAAGGGTAGCCTTTTGTTTTTATCTTTTCTGTGTATTTCCATTGGCTTCGTTTTAAGTAAAATAAAGATCCTTCGGAAGCCCTCACGGAAGCCCCCACGGAAGCCCCCACGGAAGCCCTCACGGAAGCCCCCACGGAAGCCCCCACGGAAGCCCCCACGGAAGCCCCCACGGAAGCCCACACGGAAGCCCCCACGGAATCCCCCACGGAAGCCCTCACGGAAGCCCCCACGGAATCCCCCACGGAATCCCCCACGGAAGCCCCCACGGAAGCCCCCACGGAAGCCCACTTTTTTAGTAAAATTTTCTGCTTGATAGTTACTTTCTTAACTATTTTTAGCTTAAAAGGGTGCATTGGATTTCTTGCTTCTTTCCAGTTTACTAGCTTTATTATTTTAGAGTACCATTCTAAACAAGCAGACCAACAAGTTCTTTCGTGTGAATCAGTCCACCAATCAGGACATTCATCGTCAAACTTGAAACTCCAGTCTTTATTGCTTTGTTTAGGTTCGGTCATATTAAGATAATCTTTTGGTATTATTTCAATAGGTACTATCTTTCCTTTTACTTCGTCTTTTAATTTGAACTTCTCAACTAACTCATTATGTCCATCTAGTCCTAATTTCCAATAAACTTTTTTATTTCTTGTTGCTATGCAACTGAATGCTTTACAGATTTTGACCACCTCTTTCTAATACACTCAAGATTAACTTTTTCCATGTCCATTTATTTTTTAGTTTTAACTTAATTAATTTTGTATGTTCATCATCATCAATGAACTGACTTGGTATTTGTTTCATTTTGTGTCCTCCGACTATGTATATATGTGTATATGCATACTTGTATATAAAGATTTCGGTACTGTAGAAGGGGTTTGTTTCCTATGGAGATTAAGTTCTTTTGTGTAACCCCCTTACCAACCCCCAATCACAAACTAAGCTTTTTAGTCTCCTTACTAGCTCAAGGTTCGCCTGAGCAGCATAACGTACACCTGCACTTGCCAGTCCACTTAACCACCTTCCGAGCTCACGCTCTCCAGGCTACAGGTAACGACACTGGTATTTTTTCTTTAGTAGAAAAACCCAGGCAACAAAAAACACTTCCTTGATTTTCTTTTTCATTTTTGGTTCAAGATTTACTGTTCACAGCTTATCTGCCTTTTAACATCCGACAGAGTATTGATGTCTGCTGTACTCTTGCCAAAGTAAGATAAAGGTAAACGATTTTTGTCGGTAAGGCACTTCGCCTCCCCGTCGTGTTGCCTGACGCACATAGACGCTAGGTGAATGACTAACCAGTCAAAGTGGTCTGGTCCCACATATCCGTTGATATGCAGTTTTTATGCCATCGCTTGTAGGGTTACTACAAACTTTTCCTTTGCCTGAAATATTGGCAGTTCAGCAGATAGAAAAGAAATATAACTAGTAAAACCAAAAGTATTATATATACAAAGCATTTAGAACCCATTGTGAAGCGGATTCTAGTACTTTTTTCTTTTCTAAACATTATTTAGAAGCCCTAGTATAAATACTTTTCTATTTTGTGTTCCACTTATCTTACTAATTATTCTGGCTCTCCACATTTATCGCATTTAGTATAGAGCCAGTAATCACAATCATAATTTTCATCTCCAAATTCTGCGTGGATTAACCCACCACAATCGCATTTTGTAGGGTAATCAGTCCAACATTCACCACATTCTTTATCCCCTACTTTATGTTTAACTCCATCAATGGTTATAGTATCTTCCATTTTATCACCTCCTAAGTACGAAGTACACTGGAGAGAACTAAGGGAGGGGATCTCCCAAACTCTCCAGCTCACATCTTTTCTTTGCATTCATCAAAGAATCTTGATAATTTATGGGAATCTTTGGCTATTTTGTCTTTCTTTTTAATTCTTTGTTTGTTTCTTTTATCCCACTTTCTTTTTAGGTTATTTGTTATGTTCCACATTTTGTGCTACGCACTAAACAAGTCTTTCTCCGAATATTTCTTTTGATCTTCTTTTGATATATGTTAAACCTACTGGTTTGTCTATCGGAGTTATATCTCCAATAAACTCTTTAATTGCTTCTTTGACATCTTTCTCATAGATATGATTGAATTGGACATGAGTTCCTTCAAAAGAATTTATCTTATCACTCAAAGTCTTTTTCTCTTCTACTATTTCAAAGTTAGCATTCATAAATTCTTCTGCAGTTCCTGTAAACATCTTCTTACCATTAACTAATAGTTTGTTAAACTTTGTATTCTTTTTCCAAACTTCTATAAAATCCATTCTTATTCCTCCTTGCCTTCGACTTTATTTAAGTCCGTAGGACAATCATCTAAATATTTTTTAGGATTAGCAATACAATCAGTAAGTATTTTATCTTTAATAAGAGGTATCATAGGTTTGATATGTTCTGTTAATCCGTCTGTGTAAATCTTACAAGACTTCCCCATAAATCCAAAGTTACAAAATTCTGTTCTGTTCTTGCAAGCCATTTGTAAGTTCCTTGCTTCTTTAAAATCTTTTATCTTAAGTGGTATCACAAGACAATAATATCCTAAGTAATCTTTTAAGTGATTTACACTTCCTTTTCCTCTTACTTTTCTTATTATGTATGGTGTTTTATTTTTCATTCTTTGTCCTTCGGACTAATTTAATTCCAAAAATGTGTCCATATATTATTCCACCTATTAAGAATGGAATCCAAGAATGAAACATATTTATATTTTGTAAAATCAAACCTGAAATAGCAAAAAACAAAACAGGTATCATCCAACGAATTCCAAATTCTAATTGATATTCTAATTTCATTATGACCTCTTTTTTACTCCAGCAAGATTAAGGATGAACTCTCTCCAAGTTAGTTTTCCTTTTTTTTCTTTGAGTTCTTCGAACTCTTTATCTTCAAAAACATCATTTATTCTTCTCATTGTATAACTCTATTTGCAACATAGATAAAGTAGCATTATTTATCTCTAAAGCAAATATATCCCCTATAGAATCTTGATTTCTTCTTAGATTATAATTTTTTATTTTTAGTTTTGAAATACTTCTACGTTTTCTTATTTCTTGTTTTTGCCAATAAGTAGCTCTTTTTAATTTCATAGATAGAGTGTTAGATAGGGTTATATTTAAATATATTGGTGATTAAGAATATAAATGCCTTCGGTTAATCCAAGGGGTGGTTTTTAGCCGAAGGCTAAGAAAACCTCACATTAGTGAGCTTAATACTTCTTGTAGTAATACTCTATAACTGCATAGACTAGCTCTGCTGCTGCGGCTGTTATAAGTGCAGTAGAAGGACTATGTGTAATTAACTGTCCAGCTATGTATCCTATTCCTGCAATTAACAACTTCTTTCTGCCTTTGATGAACTCCAAAAGAGACCATCCATCAAAACTAAATTTCTCACTATACATATTTTTCACCTCGTATATATTATTAAATAAGTAGCAAGTGAACTACAAATTGCAGCTAAAATACTAACTGCTCCCCCTAATATCCAATTTTTGATATGAGCATAACTTTGAAGTTTAACTAAAGTCATCTGAATGTTTCTTATTGTTTCTCTAAGTAACTCTACTGTCTTTATTAATCCTTTCTCTCCGTTTCCTGTGATTGTTTTTTTAATATATTGTATATCGTCTTTTATCTTTTGTAGTTCTACTTTTTCGTTCATTATGCCTCGTTATACTTGTTTTTTATGTATTTAAACATATCCTGTAGTGCGTTGTAAGCACCTTTAAATATGTTATATTGACCTATTGAGTACTCAACTGCATAATCCGCTACCTGAAACTGGAATTGTGCTTTATTTGTCCTAGATTGGCACTCTAGTACAATATCCTCTAAAATATGCCTATATATGCCTTTCATTTTCCATGTACCGCTAACGTATCTATTTCTGAACTTGCGTCTAGATGTACTTTTAGCCAGATACTAGTGCCTGCAGGCACTGTTATTTCTGTTTCTGGAACTATGTCTTGAGGGTTCTCTCCTCCATCTGTACTGAATTCATATCTAACTCCAGTAATATTAGAACCTATTACTTGAAGATGAATGCTTGTTATGCTTTCAGTAGAAGTAAAAGTCTTAGTAAACGTACCTTCTGCTCCAGTGGTTAGTTTAATAACTCCATCTACTACATCAACATTCCCATCTTTAGCAGTGACTTCACTTATAGAATCAAAAACTAAATGAATCAATGTATTATTCATTCTAAAAGGATTAGTAACAGTTTGTAAAGCTAATTCTGTTTCAACTCTTTTTTTGAAAATATGAGGTATTTCTCTGCTTGTCTGAAGAAAAGCAGTAGTCCTTTCGTTTGGAAATCTATGAGTATATTTGTATAATTTAATCTGTTCTTGTATTTTCTGAGGGGAATTAGCATACCAGATAAAATCTCCTGGATTAATACTTGGAAGCAAAAAACAACCTGCTTCTCCTTCTCGAGGCTCTTGATTTTTAACAATTAAATTAGCAGCAGAAAACTCACTAGCCATGTTAATTGTGTTTACTTTGGAATCAAAAAGAGCTTCTTCTTTGGTTCCTGTTCCGCTTGTTGAAATAATAGGTATCCCTCCTGATTCTCCGTAGACTTTTATCTTGTCTCTTTTAGTAAGCGACTGTTTTCCTACTCCAGTTGGTGCTGTGATTAAAGTAGTGCCCATAACGATTGCATCATTGTTGTTTTCAATAGTATTCTCATCAAACATATTAAGATTCTTATTGTCATCTACATAAGCGTCTGCTAGTTTTGCAGTGCCAGTTGGTTCTACTAGTTTTCTTAGGTCATTAATACATTCCCAAAATGGTTTTTCGTTCCAATTAACAGTAGGTTTTGTAGTTACGTCACTTGAAGTATAATTCATAGTATATCCAGTTAAATATTTAGTGTTTAAGTCATCTAAAATATCTGAAATAAGCGTATCTCCATCGTAAGACTCAGTAACAAGAATAGTAAGCAACTCTCCTGAGATATGATTTCCAGAAAGAGTAATAGTAAATCCTTTGGACTCATCACTAGGAGCAAATACAGAATCTACTTCTCCCTTGAATTTAAGAGTAGTTCCGTCTGTTCTGTCTATAAAGAACTCAACAGTCTCACCACCAACATACAACTCAGAATAAGTTTCGTTGTTATTATCTAAAACTATTTTAAAAGTACCTATTTCTGGACAAATTGCTCTTGTGCATTCTGCACTCCAAATCTCAGTTTTTTTGCTTATTGAGTCTATTTTTAGATCATAAAAGGGAGTATTAGGGACTAACCAATGCATAGGACGAATTCTTTTTGTTGCGTGTCTTGTTGGCATTATATTTTCCCCCTAAATTTAAATCTATCATCTTTTTCCATATGACATTTGCGACATAACCATTCAAAATCATTAACATCACTTTTATACTCTTGGCTTATATTTGCTAAATCATAAGGAGGTTTCTTATTACATCTTACACATAGTTTTGGTTTAGGTTTTATTTTTCTAATCCTATCATGTAACCCATAATATCCAACTTTATCTCCCTTCCAACTATGAGCTTTGTCTCCTCTTTGTGATTCACTCATTTTTTGTCTTGTTATTTTGGATGGTTTCCTTATCTTAGCAGTACAAGATTTACATCTTATACTAGGAATCCATATCAATTTCCCACAATCTATACAAATATTTCTTTTTTGTTGAATAGACATAATATCAGCCTCCAAATAGTTTGCGAATGGAAGACTACTTACAGTAGAAAATCCAAAACCATTTGAAGTTTGCTGTTGTAATCTTTCATTCGCTATCATTTTGTAAGACCTATTAGTATTTAAACCTTCCTAAATTATCACATCACAATCGTCTTTAAAATCCTGAGTGATTACACATTCAGAACAAAGAGAATTAAAACAAAAATACTCAAAAGGAATAAAAGCAAAATTATAAGCAGAACAATTTATCATGTTATAACTTCTTATGTTTCCAACTGCTGTACTGTTTAAATCCGTTACTATTGGTTGTAAGTCAGTTGTTAAGTTTGTAATGTTAAGAGTACTAAGAGAATTATTAAAACTAATAGAAAAGTTCTGTCCTCTGAATTCTTGTTGGGTAAGGCAAACATGAGGACTAGCGTTGTATCTAGCATAAATATCTATGTTCCCATCATAAGCTGTACTTCTTATTTGAAATATGCCATGAGAACTATTCTGCCCTTCAGGCTCTACGTCTGTCATATTTCTTTCTGAGTAAATCACATCAAAGAAACCTACACCCTCTATAAAAGAAATATTAGACGGAGAATATTTAACAAAAATAGTTCTATTAAGTGAGTTTGCATAAGTTCCATCATGGGCTACTACTGTTATGTTCGTGCTTCCTCTGAAATCAACTTCGACATCATCAAATGTAACTGTTCCTCCTGTATAAGTCGGAGACAAAATTATCTGACTTAAATCCTGAAGAAGTGTTGTATTAAATCTAACAGGATTTATATTTTGAGTTAGGTTTAAATTTGAGATTTGTAAAATTCCTCCACCACCTATTGAAAAAGAAATAGGAATTGCACAATAACTAGCACTTGAACATGATGAATTGATGTATTTGTTTATCCCTAAATCAGTGCCATTATATTGAATAGGGGTAGTAGTAGAATTAAGTTCTTGGGTTATTTCCATACCAGTTTCAGAACCAACTACTATGACTAATCCGCTTGGTATAGCAGGAATTATTTGAGCCCTATAACTTCTAATAATTGGAGTTAGAGTATTATTACTTGAATTCAAAATGAACTTAACCTTCAGAGAGTTTCCTGTTGTAATGAATGTATGGAATGCTCCTAAAGTTACATTCTCCCAGGAACTTCCATTATTATTACTTGATTGAGAATAAGCTAAAGAGGTTCCAGTAGGTGTTGAATATTCTGCTGTTAAGAATACCCTTGTTATATCGTTTGTAGTAGTAGCTAAGGTTGCAGATTCAAAGAAAGCATCTTCATCTGTTGAATAGTTACCTAAACTTCTATCTAGCCTTATCCCTGATGTATTAAAGTTGTATATGGAAAATTGTCCTGCAGTAGAATAACTTCCACCTTCTCCACCTGTATTTCCGTTTGCCCCTATCTGAAATCTAAGTCTAACTAAATCATCTAATGTTATTAATGAAAAGCCACCTTTTTTAAGTGTAGAATTTTCATAAATATCCCAAGTTCCATCTGAATTTCTAAATCCGTGAATAGTAACATCTTTTGTGGTTGAACCTGAACCAAAACCTGCTCCTGAACAACTCTGAATAGTATAGATTTCCAAATCAGTAGAATCATCTTCTGCCCTTAGAGTCATTGTTAATCCTGTCGTGTGTCCATTTTGCCTGCTGAATTGACATGCAGCCCTTAGACTTATATTAAAAGAAGATATATTGTTAAGCCCTATGTCACCTGAAGTATAATCTAATTTGTTAGTACAAGAACTTCCACTTGATGAACCCCCAGAATGAGAATTAGTAAAAATATACCAATCATCTGTATTTCCAGTAGAAAATTCTGATTGACCTCCGCAATCTTGGTCTACTTCCCACATTCCATCTGTTTCATTATTCTCAAAGTTTTCAAATACGCTAATGGGAGAACTTGTATTAACTCCTGATAAATTAATAAAATCGCTATTGTTAAAAGGCTCAATATAATCGAAATCGTTATCTACATCTAAATCAAAAGCAGTAATTGTGAAATTCAAAACACCTGTTCTTTCAAATAGATTCCCTTCTGTTGAAAAGTTCACTAAAATTGTTTTGCTTCCAGCTGAGATAAAAGAAAGATTAAGTCTATCTTGAAGAACATCATCAAAAATAAAAAGATTCTGATAAAGGTCGTTTCCGATTAAAGTTCCTGGAAATATTAAACTCGAAGAGAAAGCACTCACAGTTTCTTCTACTGTATATTCAACATATAATTTAGGACGAAGTCCTGCTGTTGCATGGTCAGAAGATTCCATTATTGTTGTATCACCACCAATAGCACCAATAAAAACAATACCATATCTTTCTGCTAAAGGTTTAGCTAATTCATTTTGATACCAAGTAACATTCAAAGTTATATTCTTTTTGCCTGTTCCATCAATACCACTTGTTAGCATTATATTCCAAGTATCATTCCACCAACCTACACAACCACCACCCCCACAATTATCCCAAGTTACACCGCCAGTTCCTACCTCTATCCAACTATGATTCATTGGATGTATACTTACTAAACCAGCAATATAAAATTGAACATTAAACTCTAATGTTACTTTAGTTATTGTAGCACCACTTGGGATACTTTCATAAGTAAAATTCCAACTCATTAATGGACGTTGATTATCTGTTTCTCTATAAGCTAAAATAGTCGCTGTTCCGTAATTAGTAGTACCTGCCCCTGCCACTATTCTTGTATCAGTTCCGTTTATGGAATTAGGCTGAAAACTTAATGTATTTGTAATATTCCTTGTAAAACTAGTTGATACACCATATCCTAATTCAAGATTATTTGGATTATTATTTCCTGTAAGGTTTAAACTTGCATTATAAAGGTCAGTTCTATTATCTATCGAAATATTTTCAATATCTCCTGAAGAAATAGTCATACTTGTAGAACCATTTGTAAATTCATTAGTTCTTAAAATATCAATCGTGTAATTAAAAGGAGAAGCTTGATTTCTGTATCTTCCTGTGTTGTCTAGAATATCAATAAAAGTAGTAACTGAGACGTTTGCTGTTATGTTTGCAGTAGTTTGATATTCATAAGTTCTACTTTCGTTTAAGTCATTTAAGACATTAAAATATCCCATCCAAAGAGGATCTAAGTATGCTGTATCAAAACCGAACCCCCACTTGATTGTTTCTCTTGGATTCTTCCTTCCTACTAGCTTAAAGTGTTTCGTAGAATACCTAGGAAACACAAAAGTATAAATTCTATCCTTAGGTATGTTGCCTAGTCTAGTTTCCATTGTAAAGTCCATAAGAACCCATTTTCCGTAATACTTGACGTATAGTTCATAATCTTTGATTTCAGGCTCAAAATCAAGCTTAGTATCGTTTTTATTGTATATATAAATAGAACGATAGGTAGGATTCCTTACGTCAAAGTAAGAAACACAA
>SDBT01004651.1_pt1 | contig 23241 bp, 11 predicted proteins | sample 2277101 | NCBI WGS metagenome assembly SDBT01 (sample SAMN10404973, study PRJNA504765) | marine sediment metagenome | isolation source: marine sediment core GS10_PC15, 103 cmbsf | place: Arctic Ocean: Southern Knipovich Ridge | collected 2010 | reverse complement strand
GTATTTTTCATATACCCATCAAGAAATACGGAACCACCAAAGTTCCAACCTGATATTCTTCCAGCATTAGTATTAACCATTGCTCTGTTGAAGTTTTTTGTTCCCGCAGGACTTGAGGAAATATTGTCGGCTTCTGAAACATATAGTTTGGAATCCCCACTACCATCAAATGTGTATAATCCAATATAATACCATGTGTCCGTAACTATGGTTGCGGCAGGTAGAGTTATATTTTGAAAATTACATACCGATAAAAAACTACCATCAGCGGTGGCTCTGAGATACCAATCTTTTCCAGCAGTAGTATCAATAAACAGATTGGCAATCATTGGGTCATTTGATAAGTCATTGAAATAAACATATGTTTCAAAAAACCAACTATTCCCATCTATAGCAGACATAACAGCCGAAGGGAACTGTCCAAAATTAGCATCAGAAAAAATACCAGCCGAGAATGTTCCGCCAATTGAAGGAGGCGGAGCAGGTGATGTTGCAAATGGTATTGTTCCCTGTTGAAGAAGAGTATTACCATTGGGAGTGGAATCGAGAAGATTATTTTCAAACTTCCATAACGCTTCACCCTGAGGTGGAGGTGGCGGTGTTGAGGTTTTCTGTATATTTCCGTAAAAGGTAGCCATTACAGATGCGTATAGTTGGCGATAATGGTTGATCCTGTTATTGGAGCAGTTACAAATTCAATCATGTTTCCACTAACGACTTCATAATCAAATGAAGGAGCCCCAATGCCAGAGGGAACCATATAGACGCCGCTCACATTAAGCATGACCGAATCGGTGGCAAACGGAGAATTAGCTAATGTGAAGAATTTCTCGGCGCTGTCAGCAATTGGCGTGGGAACTTCATTGAGTGTCCATTTTACAACTGTTTCACCATTAATACCCGTAGAGTATACGTTCCCAAATGGAACTGCAACGGATCCAATGTTTTGAGTTCCAGATGTTTCAGGTATAATATTTGAAGAAACACTGACCGTTCCGCTTGCTGTTATTCCATCAACTGCACTTAAAGTCATTTCATCGGTGGATCCGGCTATCCGAACAACAGCGGTTCCGCTATTTGCCAACTCGATGAATCCACCAGCGTAACTTTTTAACGTGAAATTGCCAGCATGAATTATGTTCAAGCTACCATTTCCAGTGATTTGCATAGTGCCGTTGAAGTCGATATTTATATTTGCGGCAGAAGTTAGATTTAAAGCGGCGGCGGCGGAGTTAATATTAAATTCCCCAGTTCCGTTTTCGCTTCTGATGAAGTCTCCATTAGATCCCGATATCATAAGATCTGCTCCTGCCGCCACTGCAATTGCCGCAGAACTGAGAGTGAGTCCACCAGTCATGGTGTCGCCAGCTTTCTGAACGAATTGGGCTTCATCACCACTGGATACAATATTTAATGCATAGATGGTGTTAAAGGGATTAGCCACAGAGCCAATATCAGACGTTCCAGAACCTTGAGTAAATATATCTGTATCACTTGTAATAGTTACGCCACTTTGAAACCTAAGAAGCATGGAATTATTTGTTGCATTTACCGTAACTACATTTTGATTGTCACCTAAAGCAAAACTTCCTCCAGTAGTTCCAGAAGTTTCCATTTTTTTTCCGAAGGCGAAATCATTGGCTTTTCTTACTTTTGAAAAATTTCCTCCAACAAAAGCATTCATGGAATTCGAAAGTGCGGTATTGTCTGAACCAATTGCTAAAGAATTACCTCCGAAAGTCTCATTGCCTATGCCAAATACAGCGTTTGCAGTACCGCTTACAACGTGTACATCTCCAGCCACTATATGAAGATCTCCCCCCACTATATGCCCGTTGCCAGCTACTATATTAATCTGACCATTTACACCGTGCCCAAAACCAAAGACAGCGTTTGAAAAATCTGCTACCGTGTTTTCGGCTCCAACTATGATGGTGAAGTCGCCATCGGAGGCAAGAGTATTTTGATCCCCAATTACAATTGAATTTAATCCAGAAACAAAATTTAGAGTTCCATAAGCAATTGAATTCTTGCCAGTTTGAACTGTACTGCTGTCAGAGGTAATAGAAGCGGTGTCCATATGAAGATCGCCAGTCATGGTGTCGCCAGTTTTCTGAACGAATTGAGCCTCATCACCGCTGGATACAATATTTAATGCATAGATGGTGTTAAAGGGATTAGCCACAGAGCCAATATTTCGAGTTCCAGATGTGTTTGGCAAAAGGTTGTTTGAAATTTCTGTAGTTGTTGCGTTAATACTTATCATTGTATTTCCACTAATGAAAATTTGCATATCGCTCTCTGCATCCAACTGAATAACGCCACCACTATCAAGGAATAAAAAAGAACTATTGTTGGCGGAATGCATAAATATTTCTGTGGAATCCATAATATCTAGAGAACCACCATTGCCTGATATGTAAGAATTAGTGACAATACCTGCCCCATCCATAACCAAATCCCCAGTCATAGTGTCGCCAGCTTTAGCAACAAACTGAGCCTCATCGCCACTGGACACGATGTTTAATGCATAGACAGTATTGAATGGTTTTGCGACAGATCCTAAATCGTGAGAACCGGACGCACTGGGCGTCAAGGTGGTTCCTATATTATTAACATAGAGTGTCCCCCATGGTCTAACGTTCTCGCCTAAAGACTGAGAACCAGAAGCGGCTGGTCTGAAGGTGTTTGAGGCGTCAATTTCAGTGGTGATGTTGCCTCCGATCCTGACTATGCCATCAGCGAAAAGGTTCAAATTTGGCTGGATGCCGGAATTAGCATAAACTGTTAGATCTATTCCTGCCGTTGAGTTATTAAGGGTATCGGCTTTAACTTTCTGACCAGAAGTTAACACTAAGTCAGATTCAACGTTGATAGGAGACAGACCAGTGAGATTGGCAATGTGAGCCTGCATAATGAAGGCTTCGCCAAATGGTAGAGACGAGGTTCCGAGATCACTGGTTCCAGATTCATTTGGGATAATATCAGTTCCAGAAACGAGAGTAATATTTCCGACGATACCCGAACCACCCACAAATGCCTTAGCGTAAATAACGTCAAAAGGATTAGACATGGAGCCGATATCATTTGTGCCGGATGATGTAGTGAGAATATCGGCAGTTGCTCCAGCTAAGGTGATGCCATTTTCAACAGAAAGAGCCCTGCCAAAGAAGGAGTTAAATGGGATTGAAGGGGATCCAAAATTACCGATACCAGAAGCACCAGCAAGTAAATTACTTGCGCTACCCATTGTAAGGTCGCCAGTCATTTGGTCGCCCGTTACGTTAACAAATTGGGACGCAGAAGCACTCCCCGTGGCAAAAATGAGGTTGTTGGTATAGATATTATTAAATGGCTTAGCGAGAGTTCCTATGTCGTTGCCCCCTGAAACCGTAGCTAAAATATCAACACCGGAGGAAAGAGTGATATCTTCTTCTGTTAGTGGTTTTTTAATGTCCCTATTATTTATTCGAGTATTAGCCATTTATAAGATATCCTTGTTTAGTAGAGTGGTTTTTCATAATCCACTACGATATTGTCTCCGCTAGAAGGGGGAGTGAGGAATGTAATTGTCGTACCAGTCATGAGATAATCCACACCATCGGGAGTCATTCTCAAACCAGCCCTGAACACTCTCTGTGAATTAAAGAGAGGACTGAATGCTAGTGTAAACGTTGCGTTGATTCCATTTATGGATCCTGATGGTATCTCATTGAAAATTCCTGATGTTGCCACCACGCCGTTAATAGTTTGAACATACAAATCACCAAATGGAATATCCGAAGCGCCAAGACTGAAGTTTCCAGATATCCATGGAACTACATCTCCGCTAACTCTTACATTTCCTGCTCCACCCCCACCATTTGCAATAAGATTAATGCCAGCAGAATCCGTCCTTGTGTCGAGAGTAATCCCGAGATTACCGCTAATTACAACTCCATTAAAGGAATGAAGTTCAATATTTCCTGAATCACCGCTTATATGAACTCCTCCTCCTCCTCCATTAAGCCATACGCCACCCGAATCGCCGTTAATATTAACGCTGTCTGATCCTCCCGCTATTAGAACCCCCTCTGTTCCACCCAATAGAGTAATCTGCCCCGAGTCTCCATTAATAGAAACACCTAATGCGTTACCATTGATAATGGTTCCGCTGGATGGATTGAGTGTAAGGGTGTGATCTCCAATTCCATCAGATCCAAGTATGAAATCGCTAGAGAAGAGAAGATCGCCAGTCATGGTGTCGCCAGCAGTCAAGACATATTTAGCGTCAAGGCCCGGAGTATTATCTACATACAAAGTTCCCAACGGGCTTGCCAGCGTACCGATTGTATTAACGCCAGAATCCGAGAATGTCTGATTAGCGCCGGAGATAAAGTTTAAATTTCCAAGCATGGAGTCGCCAATTTTCAGAATAAAGTTACCCGTTCCCGAAGTTGCTGTTGCTACAAACTGGTCAGCATAAATAGCCGCAAAGGGCCTTTCTAGAGTACCGACAGTATGAGTTCCACTAAAGTCTGGGAAGAGATTTGCTCTGAACTCATTGCCTGTAGTGTTAATTACAAGCCATGCGTTGCCGTCAGCTCCCAACTGTAGTTCTGTGTTTGCGTCGATTATGACTGGCCCATTAAGTGACGTTATGTTGACCTGTTCCGCTCTTTGGTCGATCTGGTTAGCCCTGATATTAATGAAGTTAAGGCCAGTAATGTTGAGCGTTCCTGTGGAGGTAATTGTATCCACGGAAAGAGGGCCGAACATTGAGTCCCCAGCTTTCTTAACATATTTGCCATCAAGCCCAGTTGAGTTGATACTGTCTGCCCACAAACTTCCGATTGGGAATGCGACTGAGCCAAAGTTTGAAACACCGGAACCGTCCATAGTTACATTTGAGCCTGTGCCAAATGCTAGATTTCCAATCATCGTGTCCCCAAACTTACTGATGAAACTGCCAGTGGTTTCGGCTGTTACAATGTTGTTTGCGTAAAGAGTCCCGAATGGATTGCCTATGGTTCCGATGTCTACGGTTCCTGATGGTAATGATACAACTGTTGAACCAGTACCAAAGGTAAGGCTTCCGAGTACACTAGACCCACTGATGATGGCTCCATTGATAGCTGTTCCGGGGCCAATTGACTGAACGCTGATATTATCCGCATAAAGCCAATCCAATGGATTTGATGGGGATCCAACGTCGTAAGTACCGCTTGCTGTAGGTAAGAAGTCTTTGGAGAAGGAAATAGCGGATAAACCAAATAGCATAGCCGTGTTCCCAGTCGCTCCTACGGCAATACGCATGTGGCTGTTGGCTTTTATGTTAAGCTCGCCAACATCCATCGTAAGAATACCGGATCCTATCAGTGGTGAGATGAAGTTAGTTCTGAGGTAATGAGCCCCGCCACTAATCCCGGCAACACCCATAGCTAAGTCGCCGTCCATCCTATCCCCAGCACGGTTCACAAAGTTTCCTGACAGGTTAAGGCCGACAATATTATCAGCGTATACGGTTCCGTAGGGCTTATCCTGCGCCCCGAGATTAATGTTTCCAGAAATGACCGGAACTAATGATGAGTTAAGTGTACTCAGTGATGTGTTTAATTTTAGAACATTGCCGAGGTTTAAGGTTAGACCAGCAGGGAAGGCGAAGATCGTGTCCGTGTTGCTGGTGATGTTTACTGGATTTCCAAGTATGGTGATTGCTCCGGGGGCGCTGAGTGCAAGTGCACCAGTGGGGGCGAGTATTGAGTTGGTTATAATACTGCCTTCAACAATCAGGCTTCCAGCAATTGTGCCACCAACAGTTCTCACATAACGATCATCCAATCCCGAAGAAAAGATGTTGTGGACGTAGAAGTTTTTCCAGCGATTGCCCGATGTTCCCAAGCTGTACAAATTGTCAGCATTAGGATTGGCATGGGCGGTAAACCGTGCCTCGTTAGCCGTAATTTTCACTATCCCAGCAGAAGCCGTAAGGTTAACGTTTGTATTTGCGGAAGAAACCGTGTTATCCGACTGAGATTCACTTGAAATTGTGTCGCTCTTAATGGTAACGCTTGTGTCTCCCGAAACTGTAATGCTAGATCCCAGCGTAATTTCATCATTCCCGTTGAATGAACGAAGCCTGTCGGTAATTAAAGCGTCACCTACTATGGAGCTAAAAGGCGTCCCAACCGTTCCAATGCTGTTCACACCGGAGAGGATGGTTAGAATATCGCCTCCATTCATTACTAGATCCCCGGTAAGTGTTCCTCCCGTAAGAGACAAGAAGCTTCCAGAGATACCGAGGCCACTGATGATGAAGTTTTCAATGCCAACAACTGAGGTTTGAAGGCTGTTGAAGAATTCAGACGTAACCGTAGAACCAAATGCCGTGTATGTTGTGGGGGTAGCGTTGCCAGCATTGACGCCGTTAAACGTAAGAAGGCCTTGGTTGGATCCGCTATAGGTGACTTGGAATTGATTGGCAATGGGCGTTCCGGTTACTTCTGTAAAACCGGGGATGGAAGTGAAAGTTGGTGTGTTTACTTTGGGGACAAAATTTAGGAAATACTCATACGGAGCAACTGCAGGCACAGCATGAGATTCGCCGCTAACGATTACGTTGCGGTCAATCTTACTGCTGTAAATATCTACACCAGTGGGGAATAAAAGAATTGCGGGAATTGGGCCTGACGCCATTTAATGCTCCTTAATTAAATAAAAATAGCTTTATTTAATAGTTTTTTATAAAATTAGTTCAATCCTGACACGGTTATGTAACCTTGTTTGTCCGTGGCTGGTGGGTTGGTTGCTCCGTCTGACTTAATAGCTATATTTTTCAACACCGAACCCGTTTCCCAGTCAGTTCCGGTATTGGCAACTGCTGGTACTTGTTCCGTGGTATCAAGGCTTTGGGTCTGCTCGAAGATAGGCACCACGATGGTATGTGCTGGTTTTAAGCGTTCAATAATCTGATTGATAATAAAGATGAAATTCTCGTCCAAACCAACGATTTTCACGTTGAACTGGAAATTCGATACAATTTCGTCCTCAAAGAACTTGTTATCTACGACGATGGAATGATTTAGTGCCGAACCCTCCCAATCTTCCTCTGGGAATGGTGCAACTCTAGTATCGTAAATTGGGATAAAATTATTGTGGTCAAAATAAGAAATTTTAATATTGTCAAAATAGCTAAATTCATGCTCGGGAAAATCCGTGACATGAGACATGGTAACGCCACTTGGACTAATTAAATTACCCGAGAAACCGACTGTGGTATTGAGGAATTCAGCCTCATCCAATGTAGCTATTAAATTGTCGTAGTTTATTCCAAAATCAACCGTTAGAGTTCTCCACTGGAAATCTCTGGGGAATTGAGGGAGGTAATGTTTAATCGACGATTCGTTTGGACTGGTGAAGTTTTGATAAAAATAAGGCGTCAGTAGAAGTCGTGGGTCTACAATTACTGTCGTCGCCCCACCACCGATGACCTGTTGGTTGGCGTCGAAGTTTGCTTCAGAACTTGAATTCCCAAACGTGTATGCATGTAAGATGATTGGGTTTCTTGCTGGTGATGTGGTTACGTTTAAAAGAACCGAATCCGGATCTCCTGAATTAATCTCTGAAGCGGAGAAGACATTGGGCCCACCACCTGCCACCGCCGTACCAAGATTACCAAAAATGGCTTGGGAAGATGGATCGATCTGACTTCCGGTGTAAATAATTCCATTCAATGTCATATTTTTAAAATTACTAATTTCAAAAATATTATTTCCGGTAGTTACTGGAATGTTGGTGTTGCCCCCTAAGACCTGTGTAGAGAAAGGGCTGAAAATGCTTGTTTTTCTTCTCCTTATCCTTCTCCATTTCCAGAACACGTCTCCTACACCTGAGTCGTAGCTTAATTCATAAGTTCTTTTTCCGGGCCCGAATCCAGTGGGCCCAAAGTAGGTGAATTTTATGGAAACTTTAGAATTTCCATTGTCTGTGAATTCGATTTTAAATTTATCAGAATTGTTTATTAAATTAGGAGTGCCGTTGGGTGTTATAAAAACGACGCCCAAACCAGTTGGTTTTATAGAAAGTTGAGATTTGCTGAAGTTATTGATGTTCCCATCCACAAATTCATACGAAGAGTTGACGGTATTACCCGGCGTGAAGAAGTTGGCGGCATCTGCGGCATTAATAGCATTTACAGTACTGGCTGAGTTTGCAAAAAATGTTCTGATAAACCCAAAATCTTGTGTCTTCACTAAAACTGCGGCATTGTTAATAACCTCTTGCGGCGTGAAGTTGTCGTCAATTCCGAACCTAAACCTATGAAACTCTCCCGATGTTCCAGTTCTGGTGATGTCAACATATGTTTGTGTCCCACTATTTAAAGCATCGAAAATATCAAGCTTTATTCGATTAGCTCTACCGTATTGAGCTGGGCTAAGAATTGGAGCGGAGGACGTGATTGTGCCAGAGCCATTCGCAAGGTACATGAGGCAATCTTCCTTATCGCTCTTGGGCGCTCCTACCAAGTCGGTAATGCGCTGAATGCCACCGACAGCATTGCTTATTTTTCTAAGATGACCCTCTTCGAAATTCTCTTGATAAAGGCATAAGTCATGGAGACTTAATTTACGCTCGAAGAAATTGGCGTTATTAATTATATACGCAGTAGTAGATGGATCATGTAAAACATCCAACCAGACATGCTTTGTCCCTGAGCCGAAAAGGTCGTCCGGGTCGAAGTCAGCACCTTTTTCGAAGAAGTCCAATCTTCCGAAGTCGGATGATGGAAAGTCAATGCTCTGCTGTCTTTTTACGAACTTTGTGAACGTTCCTTGGAATTCATCGAAGGCGGTGAATGTTTGGTTGTTATTGCTATACCGAACAAAGTAGTTGCTAAACCTTGCGGAAACATCCTCTTGGTAATTAAGAGGGAAATTCGAGAACTTTATGTCCGGGTTCAACGTGTTGACTACGGATAGATCAAAAACCGTACCGGAAATATTGTAGAAGGGATAACTTTGATTAACGACGCCATCAGTGAATGGAGATATGTAAGACGCTGTTTTCTGCGGGAGTCTCCATACGAGCGAAGACTCGTCTCTATTGATTTTGAACTCGTCAATAACAACTCCGCTTCCGTCCACGTTAAAAGTATTCCACCAGTAGCTAAATTGAGGATTGTTAAATGTATCTATGCGACCATCAGTTAGAGCAAGCGGAGAAACGTTTGTCTGGCTTCTGTCCGTAAGATTAAGCCAATTGGTGTCCTCAAAATTTTGATTATCTCTTCTGTATGAAATGCGGTAGTTGGTGCCAGTATTTAAAGTACCCGTGAATTGGATAAACCTATTCTCGCTATTATAACTCGTAACAATTAAGTCTTGAGGAGAGAAGACGATATCTTCGGCACGGGCAGGGCCGTCCACAAACTGGTTGTTATTCCCAGATGGTCTTACCGCATCCCAAGTGAGCTGAATTTTTTCAGTCCCAATGTCAAATTTTGCGAAGTTATCAACGGAAACGGCTTGATCTGAAGATGGATCCGTAGTTAGCAGGGAGAGGTTGGTGTTTAGAGCCTGTTCCATCGTGGCGTTTGTTGCCCCGCTAAGGAACGTGCTGAACATCGACTGTAACATAGCCCTGTAAATCTCATTGCCGTCAGATATCGTGTTCAAGCGAGGAGGCTTTGGGAAGTTGATTAAATCCCCAAAGTTATCCTCAAGAGCGTCTTCGTCGGCACTTGAGATATAGGTATTGTTGGCAATCTTGTCCAGCTCTCTTTGAGAATCATCGAGAACTTGACCATAGGCGTTCAGCAACACGAAAAGCTCGGAGTTTAACATTCCGTTGTCTTTCCGGTAGATGGAGCTTAGTCCGTCGAATAGGTTGTCTAAAAATGGTTTTCCTGAATTCATATTATGTTATTGATGTCACCGTAATCACATCAGCCTCGAAGTATTCGTTTTCATTAGTTGCATCGTCAGTGATTTGTTCGGCCTCTACGTCAAAGAAAACTGGCCTTTTCCTGATAATATTAATACTGTCTAAAATTACATTATCTACACCGTCTACATTGTGAGCGGCTTGTACTAGGTCTGAAGCTTCTACCTTACTTCCCAAAGTAGTGTTATTGATTTCGCTGATGATTGCGTCCTCAACGTTAGCAATAGTTTCGTTTTCCGTTGTCTGCGTCTCCTTGAAGGAGGGGAGCAGTACAACATTCATGGTTACGTCTAGCTGTATCTTTTGAGCCTGCTTCGAGAGAACATCAGCCGTAATGATTTTGTTGTTATCCCCATTGAGGACATCCTGAAGATCTGAGACGGCTTTATCGTATGAATATGTAATACTCACATCCATTGTATTTCCAGAAAATACAGTTCCATCTGGGTCGAAGGTTCTCAAGTAGTCCATCTCATCGGGGTTCCAAATAATATGATCATTAGACCTTGCTGAATGTCCCGTCTCCAAGTCGTCTGAAATAAATACCTCATAATGAAAATGCGAACCACTTGGATTAACATACTCAACCGAATCCGGAGCTGGAGTTCTTTTTTCGTATAGGAGTACGTTTGAAATAGTTCCGCTTGGGCCCGTAGAAGCAGTTAGGATGATCGGAGACGTAGCATCGACTGGCTTCTGAGGGAAATTAAACCTGAATCCAAGGTTTCTCTGAGCGCCAGTGTTCCAATCCTCGATGAAAAGAGAGGGTTCCGATTCGGGGGAGAGTTGAGTAATTGATCCGGGATTGGAGATAGACCAAATATCAACTTTTCCTCCAAGTCCACCGTCTCTCAACATCAGGTCATCACCGGGGCCGATGACAAGCGTATCTAAGATGTCGTCCTGACCAAGTGCGGTGCCCTGATAGCCGTTTTTAGTTCCGACATTACTTCCCAGTAATGAGTTAAGAATACGGATGCCGAAATCATTGTTGCTCTCTTGGTCGCCCCCACCAGTTGCGGCATTGTCATTTCTGACATTGAAGGGGATGTTGGAGTTTCTAATCTTATCAATCGTGAAGGGGCCAACGTTTCCGATAGAACCGGGGACATCTGCAACGACATCCACGGAAATTTCCCACGTTCCAGTATTGGCGTTAAAAAAGCTTCCCTCTAAGGCTGGGTCGAAGAATATGTCAAATCTTGTAGAAAAAGTTACCTCAGTATTGCCTTCGGTAAGGTTTGTGCCTAGACTTGTTCCTCGGGGGATGGATACAACTTCGGTGGGGAGGCTTGCTGTGAAAAAGGTCACGGTTCCGATGGACTGCGTAGCTGTTTTTCTGACGATCCCAAAGTTAGAGGCGAGATTGTTTAACTCCTCTACCGTCATAAGGTTGGCGTTTGAAATAGCTTGAGCAATTGAAATTCTTTCAGCTTCGTTGTACAGATTTTCCATTTCGGTGGCAACTGCGTTAACGCTCACATCCCTTAGAACCTGACCGGGGAATATGTCTGCTTGTTCTTCGCTCCTTAGGACATTCGTATTAATGTCAACAATAATTTCGTCTCTTGATCGGATAGCCATTTAATTAACCTCTTATGAAAGCATTTAGTTGTTCGTTCACTCCGGAGCGTGACCGAACATCAATTCCTATTTTAATTGTATCTGAGCTTGTCTTTTCGACAGTTACCCGATTAACCTGAGCGATTTGCTCTGTGTCTGAAATTTCCTGAATTCCTTTCTGTGTCTGTTGTTTATTTCTAATGGTTAAAACTAAATCTACAATTTCCGACCTGATAAATGAATCCAAGTCGTCTTCGCTTCCATTAGCCAGACCTACCAGAGAGGCAATGTTAGTCCCCTCGGTGATATCTAGAAAATTAGTCCCCTTCTCCGTCAGGAATCTCTTGAAGAAATCCTGTATCATTTTAGAAAAACCATGAACTGTTTGAAGCCTTCCGTTGCTATCGAATGCGAGGTCGTTTAAAATTCCCTGTCCGGCGCACTTGGGACAAACGGGTTGTTCTGTTTTGTAGCGAATGAATATTCTGGATTTATCACTCAGTAAAGCTCTACCAAACAACTGGATTTGACCACGGCGGTTGGCATCCACGGGGAGGATTTTGTAATTAAACGTAGAGTCTCTGTTCTTTTGGATAATTCTCTTCTTGTCGGCTAGGTAGGTGAAGGTGATGGTTTTCCCCACGTCGTCGTCGTTGCTGAATACGATATCCCCAAATAACTGAGACAGCGTGTAGTCGGTGAAATCTAGTAATTTAAATCCACCCAGCGCAGGCACAACCTCTTTGGCTGAAACCGAATTGGTCACAGGAGGAAAGAGAAGCTGTACGGAATCCGTGACCGGATCAGGGATAACCAAATCCTCTTTAATCGGGCTTCCAACATCAGTATTAACAACTTGAGACAGTGTGATATTGCCGTCATTCACGAAGGGGTACTTAGTGGTGAGGATGGTTGAGGCTTCCGGGTCTATGTTGTTGCTAAAGGTGTTGTTGTTATAAATCGTAGCATTCCCGCTATATGCAATCGGAAAAACGATATCTGAATAATTAACCGTAAACTCCTCGTCTCTCAGGCGGTGATTACAGGGGGTGTCGAGAAACCTTAGATCAAAGCTGTCATTGGGCTTCCTTGAGGTTCTTAGATTAATATTTTTAAAAAGTCCGGGTTCTTGTGCCATGACATCCTTATCCGATTACGCCGGATACCTTCTCTCTTAGATTTTCTGGAAGCTTAGCCCTTGCTTGCGCCGCCGCTTGCGTAGGTATCGTCTTTAATGATTTGGCCCTAGCAAGTATTAATTTTTTACCCTCTAAATTCTCAATATCTCTTTGTTTTTTTTCTAACTTTTCCAAGTTCGCAGTAAAGGCGTTTCCAACTACTTCCCCTTCCTCTTTCACCTCTGCGATGATGTCCTCCTGAATTTTTTGAGGATTATCGACTGCGCCCTGCATCTCTGTTACTACAGCGCATTTATTTTTGTCTGCGCCTTTGAATGCGGCATCAAAATCAACCGTGCCAACCAAATCGCCCCCTTTATCCCATAAGTCTAATCCAATTTGACCAAATGACTTAACGGTGGGGCCCAAAGATAGATTTCTCGCAAAAACGTTTGACATACCTCCGAAATTGAAGTCACCAAGGCCTTTTAGGGTGGATTTTGTTTTATTGATCATTGATGTGAAGTCGAGCCCTTTGAGACTCCCACCACTGAATGATAGTTTCTTGAAGTCAATACCGGGAAAGCCAGTAAGGGAATTGAGGGCCGAGAAACCCGGAAGGCCCTGAAACCTCTTCAGCCGCATGAGCAAATCTCCCGTTTGCTTTTTTAATGTTTCAATCCCATTATCTAAAGCCTTGTCAATGGTGCTAAGTTCATTGTCCGTCATGCTGGTAAGGACTTTATCGCACTCAGACTGATCGTTGGAGGCTGGAGGCTGTATGTCGGTTTGTTCTTCGGCATTTATGAGGCTTTCGAGAGTTATTTCTTTTTCTTCATTTCTCAATATGTCGAGAAGAGACAAGATTACCGTCTCTGGAGGCTGGCTAAATCTATTCGCCCCTAAATTTTCAATGGTGATAATCTGATTATCCACCAAAGTTCTCTCGGCCTCTTGTTCGAGTCTTCTTTCATCATCAGTAACATTAAGGGTTGGTTTCGGATCTTCTGTTTTAGTTTTCTTAACAGCTCCCGTAGCCTTCTTTCTATCGGTGTTCTCAGTGTCAGGTTCGCCTAGTTCACTTTTAATCGAGAGCATGGTGTCAATGAAGAGCTTCCTCCACGCACCAAACCCGGAGTTTTTATTCGCCTCACTGGTTGCTCCACTTCGTCCCCAATCGCCCCCGATAGCTAAAACAAGAAGCATGTTTAAGGGGAGTAGATATTCCTGCTTTATTTTCCTATCTCCTTCAAGGCGCTTAATCAATTCCTTCTTATCGGCAATGGCTTCTTGTAGCTTTGTTCGGTTTGTTGCGTCAGCCCCCGGTAGTGCGCTTTGTGCAGTAGAAATTTCTTGGTTCAAACCATTAATCTGAGTTTGAATGCTACCGTTGCTGTACTCTATTTTATTGCCACTCATACCTACTTCGCCTCTTACTTTGTCGAACATGAGTCGGTAAAAGCAACTGTTTAAAGCATTGAAGACACCTTCAACGGATTGATTGACTAAGTTTGTGAATTGTTCGGTGGATAGCTTTCTCAGTTTATCAAAATCGAACTGAGCAATAATTAAATCTACAGTGTCTTCTTGTTTGTTCTGATCGACGTTGTTAAAGTCTCTGAATTTAAACAGAACCAATTTACTTTTATACTCGTTAGCTCCCTCCGTTCTCGCATTGGCAATTCCCACTTGGAAGTTAATGGTAAGGTTTCCCGCAAGGCTGTCGTCTGGAATTTGTTGCGGCTTCAAGCCGCTAGGAACATTTGCGGATCCATGATTACCAATTGCTATATTGGTAGAGCTATTCGCTCCGGTGAGATTTCCAGCACTCAATTTCAGGAAGGAACTCTGCCCAACGCCGTACCTCGCCGCCAAGGTTGATTTTTTAGCTATACTATCTTTGCTTTTTAGGATATCGTCCCGTGTAGTGTCGTCCCCAAAAAAGATAGTTGTAAACTCGCCCTTAGCAACTACCTCCTCAAGAGGTAATGTGGGTGTAGCGTAGGAAACGATGGTGAAAAACCCCGCTTGTGTATTTAGAAATACACCCATCTTTAATCACCTATCTTTACGGTATCGCTAGATTTTGTTATCTTCCCGGTGAGAGTGGGTAGGGGGCCAGCTCCGGTAAAGGAACCCACCGCCGCAGACCATGTTACCCATGCTGGATCCGTAGTGGCGTCAATCATAATTTCGTCATTCTCTCTGGCGGCACCCTCGGAGCTGTCGTCACCGTTTAGATGAATGCTATCAGCCTCTAGGTTGATGTCGTCAGAATCGGTAATTGTTTGAGATTGGGGCGTGTTATTCCCAGTTGAGATATTGCCAGTGGCGTCCGTGGCTGTGAGGGTGTCTACAATAGCCTGAGCAATTGCGTCCCTGAATTTCTGGAGATTGATTGTGATGGGGAATGTTTGATCCCCCACCTGAACGTTTTGTTTCCACCCTCTTTCTAGGTCTACGTCAATTCCACCTACTTTTACAATACCCTCAAAGCCATTCTTGCGGAAAGCGTTCTCTACTATCTTTTTGGTTGTGTCTATGTCAATTTTTGCCATTTCTTCCTCTATAATAGTTTTTTATAAAATTACTGATTTTTCTGTGTTTCTTCTTTCTCTTTATTTTTATCAATGCTTCCAATGAAGAAGTCGTCGCTTCCTTGGGTGATTTCTCCAATTAAAGTTAAATTAGGCACTGGCACAAAAGTACAGGGGCCCATTGGAGAGATGAAGCTGGCGGCTAACTGTTGCATGGTCTGTAAATTAATTGCTGTTTTCTTTAGCAGTTCCGGGTGGTCTAAATCGGGAGGTGTGGCTACGGTTAGTGGAATTGTCACCCTATCCCCCTCTCTGGCGGCTCTTTGCTGGGAGGCCTGAGAAAAGGTGTATGAGCTACTTTCTTCAGCCCCCTCTTCCCGAGTGGTAGTTCCGGGCTGGTCGGTTAATTCGCTTGAGCTTGGAGCGGATGGCTCTGTGGGTTTGTCCATATTTCCTTGATTGACATTAAATTTGCCTTTTTTATCAATTTGAAGAATGGCCCCAGAGGCAAAATTAATTTCGCATACAATCTCATTCCCGGCTTGATTGAGGACTTTCTTTCCATCGCTATCTACAACGGTTCCAACAGTAACTTCCGCAATTGGCTGGTTCTCAGTGTTATTACCCAAGGTCGCATCTGAAAATTCGTTCACAGTCACCTTGAACTCAGTTAAAGCATTACCACCCTCATCGGCAGTAATATCTTGTCCATCGTCAGTAATGGTTTTAAACTCAGGATTGCCCTCGTCGTCCGTAACAATCCTCTGAACCATTCCCATCTTCAAATCGCCCGCCTCGTTGGAAATGTCTAGATTTAGAGATGAGAGTGAGATGGTGCCGTTATCTGGATTAATTATGATTGAATCCAACTGCCCATCTCTTATCTCAATCTTCTTATGGACATAGATTTCGCTATCTTGAAGACTGTTGATGGATATCTCACCCTCTTTCAGCTTCCTGATCCTAGTTGTATCCCCAGCATTATTGGTCACACCATCCAGCATTGCCTCAAAGTCTCCGGGCAAAGCGTAAGACAATAGAATAGGTTGATTGAAGGCGTACCCCACAATTACTATTGAGCCAGATTCGGGCATGAAGTTAATTCCGCTCCTGAATCCAATGTAGGGCTTAGTCAAATCAATCTTGCTTATGCCTCCACGAATGGGCCATATCCACTCTAAGTCAACTTGGTTTTTGTCAACATCCACACGTTTAATCTTAGCGACCTTCATGGAAAGTCTGCGTGTGACGCCACCACTAGCGTCAAGCCTATATGCCTTGTTCTCAATACTCAGTTTGTCTTGTTGCCATTTGCTTCCAGCCATAATTAACCTATAATCCTTCCAAAATCAGTGTTAGCGTCATTGTCTTTGATTTGCTGTAGTGCCGCCTCCGCATCGGTTTGTTGATCTTCACGGGTCAGCGTAGCTTCTCGGAAACCTATTTTAAACCTATCCCTAATCCTCTTAGCTTCCTCTGTGGTTAGCTTGGAATTCCTCGGATTAGATCCCGCCGCCGTTGTGGCATTTGATTTCTTTCGGTTCTCGTTTAAATCTTTTTTATTCGAATCCCTTGAGATGGTTTCAAAGTCATTGAGCTTAAACTCATTCTGCTGGATGAGAAGGCTTTTACCGTAATCGAGATAGGCTGGAAGCTCTCTACCATCTTCGTCAGTGAGTTGCTTGTATAGAATGTTGTTGTCCGTCACCTTAGTCAAAAGAACGAGCAATCTACTTGCGTAAACAGACTGTCTTCTCTCTACGGACTCTGCGGGATCTCTAAGACTTCTTACCGTTGTTGATGGAGCCGAAGCTGTGGATGAGAAGTTTGTCAAGGCTTGAAAGATAAACTTGTTCTGTTTCTCGGGGGTGAAAGTTTCTCCGGCATTTTCTGGGGTGATATTTTCATTTGTCGTAAAATTAGTGAATTGCTCGTTGATTTTACCTACAGCCGCATTTTTCTCTTTTGGGGGGACGTTGTTGGATGTTAGAGATTTTTGAGGGATATCGTCAGGCACTAAGTTGTTGAAGAAATCAAAGTTCGATTTATTGGCGTTTGAAATAACCTGCGAATCCTTGTCGATAATCAATCCAATCATTGCGGGGTTGGGGTGGTTTAAGATCTGGTACACACTCACCAATCTGATGGGTTTATTAGGCCCGTTTGCCCCTTGGGTGTTGGCTTCTTGGGGGTTGCGAGGCTCAGCTCTCCCGGCAGGATCTTCTTCGGTTGGGGGCTTGTCTTTTTTAATAGTGAAATCTTTGGAAGCATTATCGTGGGCGTCCAGCAACTCGAAATTAGTGGAGCTGGTGGGCGTATAGTGAACAATATCTACAGGCTCGCCTTTTACCTCATATTGAAAAGAAGTGCTCTCCTCTCCCAAGAAAACTCTGCCCATAAGATTCACTTTCGAGCGAGTAGCAAAACCAGTAAGGATCCTTCTCGCCCCAGTGAGGGTTAGGGTGGTTTGATACTGCCCACCGCTAGTAAGTTCGTGGGAAATACCCTTAATGTAGTAAACGGTGTCCTTTGGCTTTAGGTATACAGCGAGCCCAAGGCGAATCTTGGGGCGACCAATGATTGTGATGGTGGCATTGACAAGCTCTTGATTGTTTTTTGACATAAACGCCTTGCCGAAATCACGACAGTCAATTACGTCTCGTAGGAAAAGCCTGTTAGCAATTTCTTTGCCGTGAAAACCGTAATCTCTAATTAAGCGCATATCTTGGAAGAGGTTGTAAGTTAGGATTTTATCCATAACCTCGGGGGCTTCCTGCCAATCACCTGTAACGCCAATTCTGGTGATGATACCTTCAACCGTATCATTCAAACTCATAGACACCAAATCATCCTCTTCGATGATGTATACAGGGTTGTTGTCCGGAACGCCCACATTGTATAGCGGTGGCTTTAAGATGAAGTGACCATTGGTGTCGCAATAAAATTCATGCTGGATAGCTTCTGAAATCTGACTTGCCAGCTCGGCCTTAGAAATATAGTCTCCATCCATATCAACACCATGATTTCCTTCTTGGAACTTCACTGGCTTAATAATGCTGAGAAATTTGTCCGGGTTAACAACCTCTAAAATGAATTGAGCAAAGATTTTTTTCCAGTGTTCGATAATCCCGAACTGCTGAAGCAACCTTTCCCTGCCAACTCTCAATGCTTTCGCAGATGCCTGTCTTACCGCAATCCTATTGGCGGTCAGGGCCTCTCTTTGAGCTTTAACAATTGGTCTTTCGTCAATCTTCTTCTTTAATTCATTAACGTTTTTTTGTTCGGCATCCCTCTTTTCTTTGAGTGGCTTTAATATCTGTGCTGTTTTTTGCTTCTCTGCTTTTACGGCGTCCTTCCCGAGAATGCTTACGTTTGCTTGCACTTCTTGTTCTTTTATTTTTCTAGTTTTCCTTGTTGCGGTGACATCTTTTTTATATTTCACAAGCTTAGTCTCGGAAGTCTGCAGTTCTTTAGCAAGCCTCGTCCAAGTTGGATCTTTGGTTATATTGTCGTTGGTGGTAACATTTTGCCCGGTAACATTGATAGGAAGGCCTTTGTAGAGATTGGTGCCCATCGTATCTAGCTGTCTCTCTCTAGATGCCGGACTTGTATTGTCGAGTTTTTTAGTTTCCTTTATAGCTCGACCATCCGCATCCTGAAAAGTGATGGGTTCGTTAAACGCTCCAATGATTGTATCGTCAAACTTGCCTTGGTTGGCGAGAAGTTCCCACCCGGTAGTGTCTCCGTCAGCATTGTAGTCGATCACCCCAGCAAGATCTTCGGTGCTACCACGGATCAAATCTTTGAAGATGTCCAAAGCAGAGAACTCGGTGTATCTGTTTGCGTACACAGTGAGATCTACGTCAACGTAAGAGGATTGCATGGCGGCGGGGAAGATGTTTACCTTAGAAGCCTCAAGCCAGTATCCAATACTCTTTCCGGACAAGACGAGGGACATGGATCCGCCTATTTGCATATTTTGTACGACGCTAAGAACTACTCCGAAGAAAATTCTGGGGAATAAAGACGGCGGGCGGGGTATTTTTATCGCTGGCTTCCTTTGTAAATCCCTTTCGTCTGCGTCTTCGAATACATCCGTAGGCCATGCCTCTGTTACCCCTGCGGGGATGGGAGCCTTTTCTCTGGTGGTTATCTTTTTGATGATATTACTGGGCACAGGGATTTGAAGAACTCTTTGCTCTTCGGATTTAGTCATTGTGAATGTGATTAGATTAGCAGTATTTTTTCCTTCAACGAAGTTTTCGACTTTTATCGTGATGGCATTTACGTTCTTGCTTTTGGATGTTATTACGATTTGTTTTTGCGATGTCCTAACTGTGATGTCTTTAATTTTTAGGGTGCCGTTGTTGATCGCATCGAATTTATTGATTTCGAAAGCTCTCTTCGGAAGGCTTCTGTTTCTATTCAACGCAGGGATGGTCTGCATGATTTTCGTTCTATCTTTGTCGGAAATGCCCTTCCCATAAATTTGCGTAATCAAGGCTCCGAGGGTGGCTTCCTCCCCATTGATTTCTTGGGGGAAGAATACCGAGTCTGCGTCTGCTCCGGGGTTAGTTTGAGTTGGATCCGCACTTCCCGCACCCGTTGTGGCACTGGCAATATCTAGAGATTTAGCGAAAATCTCGATGGAACCCATTTTCTTGATTTTTGCGAAATTCCACCTGTCCACATAGCGCTCATTAGTGTTGTCCACCGTAAGCATGAAACTACCCGTAATACTGTCAACGGAGTTGTTGGTATTAAAGCTAATTACATCACCAGTGATATCCTGCTCAAACTGAGTTCCACGATTGAGAATGACAACTGCGTCTGGAGCGTCATAGGTGTACTTGTAAAATTGTGATGGACTTGCGACCATATTAAACTCCCCCCGGAACCGATCCTTGGTTTACTGACGATGCCTGTTTTGGCAAATTGCTTTCATCGAAGAATGATTCTCCGGTCATTTCCTGCATATCTCTCAAATCTCGAACATTAGTAAATTTAAACGTAAAGCTGTATCGAAGCGTATGGGGCGTTTCTTCAGACTCCGTGTACTCCATGCTTTCGAAATATCCCTCATACTCAAACTTATCAAAAAAACAAATAACTCTAGGAATAAAACGTGCCTGTGCTTGCGATCTGTCACTAACCGTTGGGGGGAAGTATCTAACCCCGTTATTCCTATAAATTGACAAAAGCTTCCTGAAAGATCTCCATGCGTCAGAGTTCTTTAAGTCTTTATTGAATCGTTCTAACATGTTTCCAATAAGCCCATCCGCACGGATGCTTCCAAGCTCTGGATACCAGTACTGAAGTCTCCATCCACCCAGCGTCCTCACTGGAGTAACTGTCTTCGGCGGCTGTGTTATCGCAAAGTTGCTTGGATTTACTAGCATGCGAAATGTGAAGCCCTCCCTGAATCCATCAAGATTGCCCGGAGGTGGCTTTGCTAGATTACCGTCTCTATCCCTCAACTGAAAAAGAACATGCTTTTTTGTGGGGAAGGGTGAAAGCTGGGGAATGAATTGGCCCAAACCTCCAACGCCGGGAATTTGAACTTTATTTCCAAGGCGTTGCAACTCGGAAATGATCGGATTGTTTCCGACCTGAATCGTTTGAGGATTGGCGTTTACAAGAGCGCTGTCTTTGATAAAGTCAATGTTCTTAGCCTGTTTTTGTAGAGAAGAAACTAAATTACTTGGATTTAAAAATCCCATTTAAACCTCGATTATGTCGAAAAGTTTCGACGCTGTTGTTCTAACACAGCGTTAATAGCCACTTGCTTGGCTTCGTCCATGCCTTGACTTATTGTTTGTCTGTCTATGCCATTTACATTAACTGAAATATTAAGACCATTTCTGCCCCCACCACCGCCACTCTGTCCAAGCGGCGATGTCTCTGCGAAGGGATAAGCTCTCCTCCCGGCAATCACTTCATTTCCATGTACTCTCACAAACCCTGCGCTCCGCACAAGTTTAGCGGTAGAGCGGGCTGTATCTGCTCCCAATGCGGCTTTGGCTTCGGAAGTCATGATCGGGCCAGACCCACCACTCTCGCCAGTCGCCATACCTGATTTTTGATTCATGGCATCGAGTAGCTTTTGATCTGCGGCATTTGCCTTGCCACTCCATTTCTGAATAAAACCGTAGATGGCGATAATCGGCTTTGCGATAAGACCCATCAGGACATCTCTGAGAATGTCAAACATACCCTTAGCGTCTAGATTTGCCTCCATCGCTTCTTCGTGAAGTTCTTCAAGATTAGCGGCGGCGTCTTCTTGAGAAATAGCGCCACTTGAGAGTTGCTGGAAGACTTGGGTTGTTCTTGGATCCATTCCAAGCTTCTGACCAAATCTTTCGGTCAAGATTTGCTTCATTCTCGGATCGCCAACTCCGGCAGTAGCTTTATTCAGAGCCCCCCCAGCCATTTGAATCATACGCTGGGCATTAAAGTCACCAGAGCCGGGAAGCATAAGCCCCTGCCTCTGTTGGGCCGCAAAGAGGGCTGTACCATAGCCGCCCTGTACGCCACTCATCTTAGCCATGAATACTTGCCAACCCTCACTGGCTTTGGAGATGCCCATAATTCCTTGCGATACTTTGTCGAGGAGTGCTAATGGAGCACCAAGACTTTTAAGGGCCTTACCTACTCCTGAAACAATTCCACGCACACTGTCAATGCTAACGCCAACATCGGTAAAGCTTTCAGCAAGTCCTTGAATGGTCTGCATGAGCTTAGATGTTGTTGCGATCCCGGCCTTTGCTAGTGTCTGTGCTGTGCCGAATACTTTGGCGTATTGCTTTCCAAGATCTCCTGTGGCAATTCCGAAATTACGAACAAAAGAGGCCTGCCTGTTGGCTACGACATCAATAGACTCCCCTGCGGCTAACGCAAAAGTCTGTGTATTGTGAGCAATCTCAGAGAGCTGACCACCAACCCCCGATACTGCCCCAAGAGCTTCTAGTCCAGTGTTTTTAAGGTTGATGTAGAGTTCTGATACTTGATCTGACGAAAGGCCATAATTTTTAGTGAACTCAGCTTGACTCGACGAGAGTAACAGTGCGTCTTTGTTTGCTCTTGCTAAAGCATTCCCAAAACCGCCTGCAGCGGCTGAGGCCTTCGTGAACTCACCACGCATCTTTCGGACACCATCAATGATGTCCACAATGAATTTAATAATAATTCCCCAAACACCCATCGCATTGAGCATTTGAGCTGGATCCTGAGCAATATCAGTTCCGGCTTTTACTGACTGCCCAGCCGATACTTTACCCGTGTTTGGATCTTTAAATCTTTGAGCGAACTCTGCGGCGTTGGCACGAATTTCCTTGCCCTCTTGACGGAGCTTGTCAATCCTATCTCTAGACTGCCTCTTAATCTTCTCATTCTCTTCTCTGATCTGGGTAAGAGCGGCGTACTGCTCCTTCATCGCCTGAGTTTGCTTTTTATTCTCTACAACCTGTTTTCTCTGGATGAGATACTGGGCCTCAGTAATCTTCTTTTCTTCCAGAGCCATCTTAAGCGTTTTTACAGCATCGAGCGTTTCTTTAGTCTTCTCTTTGGTGATCCTTGCCTGAAGGTCGGAGAAAAGCTTAGAGTTTTTTAAGTTTTTTTCGATAGCCGCCGCTTGAGCGAGATAGGCCTCTAGTGTTCCTTCGGCTTCATCTCGCAATCTAGCTTCGGCGTCTGCTCGTTCTGATTCTTCAGACATAGATTACTCCGTTTTTAATTTGATGGGAAAAGTTGATTGATTACTTGCTGGAGAGCTGGTGGGATAGACTTACCAGCAACTATGAGGTTTTCATAAACCCTCTTCAGTTGCTCTTTATACTGGTTTGCCGTTTCTATTTCTGTGAGTGCTTCTGGCGGTATACCTTCCCTGTCCAATGCTTCCCTAACCAAATCCTTTACTGCCTTATTCTTCCCGTACTGACTTTGCCCAATTCCTTCCTCTAACCTCAATGCTTGTTCTGTTAATTTCTCTTTCTCGTTGGATGGTATTCTTTTGAAAACTCTTCTCAGTGCTGTGGCGTATGGTTGAGCTTGGCTGAGATCGTTAAAGTATGTGCGCTGGTCATTCATGTTTTTGACCATGTGTA
>SDBT01004650.1_pt1 | contig 23243 bp, 14 predicted proteins | sample 2277101 | NCBI WGS metagenome assembly SDBT01 (sample SAMN10404973, study PRJNA504765) | marine sediment metagenome | isolation source: marine sediment core GS10_PC15, 103 cmbsf | place: Arctic Ocean: Southern Knipovich Ridge | collected 2010 | reverse complement strand
ACTGCCTAGAGGGCGAGGGAGCAGGGCGGAAGGGTGGCAAAAGACTCAATTACTTTCGTAGGGAACAACTTTAAATTATTTTAACATAGACAGTTACGTATGAATAATATTTGCACCCCACGGGGCCTTCCTTTTTGGCTTGCTGCCCTTTTTAGTGCAAACTAAGATTACCTGGCAATATTTATATTTAGTATGAATCTCGCCACTTGTGATTCTCAGTATGCGAGTCAGCAAAGCCAAGGATGCTGCTGTCGCCATGATTCACGGCCCTCGGATTCCGCTCCAAATCAGGTAGAAAAACGGCGCTATCGTCTGCGTGGAAATGCTCGCGACATGTACTGCTGATCAGAATTGTCTGGCTGATAAGCACATTCAAACGTAGTGCCACCGAGGTCAGGGTGCATGCGATCATACGCAAACTTGATGGTTCGCTGGTCCTTCCATACGAGTTTCTCCGCGTGGCCGTCGGCATAAGCCAGGTTGGTCCTGTCGTTATGCCATGGGGCTATCGGATCCCACCATGCTTCGTAAACATCGTTACGCCAGAAACTCCATACACCAGCATTATATCCCATGTTCGGCGGCAGTGATCCCGGAAGGCCGGGACTGTGGGTATAGTTCTCCTCAACGAAGATATATTTCATACTGGGATTTATGAGGTTGGTGTATTTATCAAAACCCTTGATCCTGTATGTGGCGCTGGTCACACTGGAAGTGATAGTGTACGTTCCGGTATTGCCAATAGTGTCAGGCATTGCATAGCTTCGATAAGGTCCCTTGCCGCGACTGCCAACGTCAACTCTGGATCTCCTGTCTGCAACGCAATGATAAACCTTAGTGGTCTCGGTGTAAGGAAACATCACACCACCCATTATGCCGTTTTCCTTTTCCGGCACTGTACTGTCGGTTTGTGTAGGTTCTTTCTCCTGTGAGAGTGTCAAGCTGATGTGGCCTATCCACCCATCGGTTCGATCCCTGATTGCACCTTGCCACTTTCGAGTCATTTTCCTGGGCATAGGTGTTAAAAGCCCTTGACAGACCGTGGAGATTAGCCAGGCAGACAGAGCCTGCGGCACTCTTCTTTGCGGTATTCAGGCTGGGCGTAACGATTGCCAGCAGCAGCGCAATGATCGCGATTACAACCAATAGTTCAATTAATGTGAATGCTTTTCGCATAGTTCTTCTCTTTATTTTGTAACATTCATCCAAGTTTATTTTAATGGTATCAGTTGCGCTTATCAAGTGTATTACACTGAAAAATAAGGATTTACATTTTGGAGCTACATGTGGCATTTTTCGCTTCAAAATGCTATAATACCACAGTTAATTGGCAATTTCCATCATTCTATTAACCTCCCGACATTGATCATGACAAATAATATCGACATCATTAATGCCGCTGTTGCACTTATCGTCAAGGCTGCTATTCTTGCTTGCCGATTCTCTGGAAGAGCTCGCAAAAGAAGCTTGAAGCCACTTTCCAAAATGGATAAAGCTACAGCCTGATGGTAAGTATATGAAACAGGTTGCTCGCATCCTTACTGATTGTGAAGATGGTTTCCTTAGAGGCAAACGCTTTCTTATCCATGAAAGGGATCCATTGTATAGATCAGAAGGATTTTATGACATACTTAAAAGTTCCGGCATGGAGCCGATAAAGCTTCCTGCGAAAAGTCCGGACCTGAATTCCATAGCTGAACGCTTTGTCAAATCAGTAAAATATGAGTGTCTGAATTACCTGATACTGTCTTCTGTTAAGCAACTCAAATATACCATAGATCAGTATCGGCAGTATTATCATCACGAAAGGATTCATCAAACGTTAGGCAGAATCATAGAGCCTAAACACCGGACTGATGGCACATCTGAAATTGTATGCGTTGAGCGTTTGGGCGGGTTGCTGAAGTCTTATCACAGGTTGGTTGCTTAAGGGGAGGGGCTTTAACTTTGGAATAAGAAACGCATGCTGTCTTCGCATCAAACGATTTTGCACGTCCGAATGACCAATTCATGTCAAATCTGGCAAAAGAATCGCCTTGTTTCGGCTCAATTTCTGAATATTAACTTGTTAAAGAGCAAAGATTTAAGTGTGGATGAATATTTGTACTGTACGAGTTGATTTGGCCTTATCATAACCTTTGAGAAGATGCAAAATAGAGTTACTGGATTGTATGAAAGTTGTGGTTTTGAGTCCCTTTAGGCTTGCATCATCACTCGCCCCTAAGTAAAATGTAAATTGTTGTTGACGCGAAAACACAAATGATGTAAAGAGTATACCATGAAAAACCTTTGGTTTATCTTTTTGGTTGTATTAGTTGTCAGTCAGGGCGTTAATGCGGATGACAGGGATCCGAACGACCCGAACGAGTTGTTGTGGGTCAAGTGGGATGCCGTTGTTAAAGATCCGAACGACCCGAACGAGCTGTTGTGGGCCAAGTGGAATGCTGTTATCAAGGTCCTCCGAACCGAAGACATCGATCAGAAAGCCAAAGAGAAGGTAATCGACAAAATCATCAGCCCCATCTTCGATTTCACGCTGATGGGCAAACTAGCATTGGGCAGAATACACTGGCCAAAATTGACCAACCCACAACGCGAGAAATTTACCCAGCTCTTTGCCAAACGGCTTAAGGACTCGTATCGCGAGAAAATCTCGCTCTACACGGATGAAAAAGCTTTGTTAAATCCTGCAATACGAAAGAAAAAGGCTATCTTTATCCCGATGCAATTAATGTCCAAAGACAAAAAAATAGACATGCTATATAAGCTTCGCAAGGTAGACGAACGCTGGAAGATCTATGATGTGGAAATACAGGGCGTCAGCATCATCTTGACCTATCGGTCACAATTCAACGATATCCTTCGCAAAGGTACTGTTGAAGATATTCTTTCTCAGTTGGAAAAACTACAAACTCGTTGATCCTTACTATGTCGGATTGGTATTATGACGAAAAGCCACTCAGTGGCACAAAGTTTTTTTGATAGTGTAGTCCTGAGATATCCCAGGACAGTCATTCTCTTCGTGCTCGTAATAGTTGCCTTTTTCGCTTTTCAGGCTAAACATTTCAGGCTGGACGCCTCTGCGGAAACTCTTGTCCTGGAGAACGATGAAAACCTTCGCTATGCGCGTCTGATCAGTTCCCGTTACGGACAACACAACTTTCTGGCTCTGACATATGCTCCCAGGGGCGATCTGTTCTCGGAAAAAACGCTGGCTACCTTAGCCCGGCTACGTGACGATTTGAGGTCTATAGAACGAGTCTTATCAGTGCAATCTATTTTGGATGTCCCTCTACTGGAAAGTCCCCCAGTCTCACTCAAAGAGCTTGCTGGCGAACTACCCACTCTCGATTCTTCGACGGTTGACGTTAATCTGGCCAAGATAGAACTTCGTGAGAGCCCCCTTTATCGAAACTTGCTGCTAAGCCCGGATGCACACATTACAGCTCTGCTAATAAATTTTTCGGTTGATGATGTATATAGCGATTTGCTGAAGCAACACAACGAGTTGCAGCAAAAGAAAGCTTACGGTTCACTGACTTCGGTAGAGAGTGCCAAGCTAAATCACGTAGTTGAGCAATTCCGCCAACAAAAGGATAAAATGAAGCAACAGCGCCATGAAGATATTCTGGCGATACGGACAATCATGGACAAATACAGCCTGCACGCCGACCTTTTTCTAGGGGGGGTCGGTATGATCGCGGACGATATGATTACCTTCATTAAGAAAGATTTGAAGGTATTTGGTCTCGGGGTCTTGCTCTTTCTGATTCTTACGCTTGGCATTATATTTAGGAGTATCCGATGGATATGTCTTCCAATGCTCTGCTGTGCGGTATCTGTGATATGTATGATCGGTCTTTTGGGATGGTTGGGCTGGGAGGTAACGGTTGTATCCTCCAATTTCATTTCCTTACAGCTGATCATGACCATGGCCCTGGTGATTCATCTGATTGTGCGGTATCGAGAACTACTGGTCCGGAGTCCGCAAGCTCCTAATCACCAACTAATTCTCAATACTATTTGTCTGATGCTGAAGCCTTGTGTGTATACGGTACTAACTACGATTGCTGGTTTTGGATCTCTGGTGTTTTCTGAAATCTTACCAGTCATCATGTTTGGTTGGATGATGGTTGTCGGTCTGACTGTGTCCCTGTTCACAACCTTTCTGCTTTTTCCTGCTGTACTGATACTGCTACCCAAAGAAACACCTCCAAGCAGCGAAGAATGGCGTTTTTCTCTAACATCCATCTTGGCAAGATTTACCGAAGCACACAGTGTGTTGATCATGGGTGTCACCGTCCTCATTTTTTTTATCAGCCTCATTGGCATTTTGAGACTGGAAGTGGAAAATTCCTTTATTGATTACTTCAAAGAAACTACCGAGATTCATCAAGGCATGAAAGTAATTGATCAATATCTGGGTGGGACCACTCCGCTGGATGTCATCGTAGACTTTGAAGAACCTGATGCACTGCCGGCTGCCGCTGAACCTGTTGCAGCAGAAAGTGACGACATATTCGACGACTTTGAAGAATTTGACGAGGACGCAACGGATGAGAAATACTGGTTTAACTCTGAAAAAATGGACCGAATCAAAGCCGTTCACTATTATCTTGAAGAACTACCGGAAACTGGCAAAGTGTTGTCATTAGCAACAATGTTGGGGATCGTGGAGAAGTTGAATGATGGCAGGCCCCTGGATAGTTTTGAACTTGCTCTGCTCTACAGTGAAACCCCTGACAAATTCAAGACCATGTTTATCAAGCCCTATGTCTCGCTGGAATATAATCAAACCCGCTTTTGGGTCCGAGTCAAGGAATCAGAAAAAACTCTGAGACGCAATGAATTGCTGAAGAAGATCAAGGCAGACATGACCGAAAAACTAGGATTTGACCAGGAACATGTTCATCTTACCGGTCTGTTGGTCCTGTACAACAGCATGTTACAAAGCCTGTTTGGTTCCCAGATACAGACATTGGGCGTAACTGTGTTGGTGCTGATGGGGATGTTCCTGGTGCTTTTTAGATCGTTTAAAATAGCTCTGATCGCCATATTTCCGAATGTGCTTGCCGTCGCAGTCATACTTGGTGTGATGGGTTGGCTAAATATCCCTCTTGACATGATGACGATAACCATCGGAGCCATTTGTGTGGGAATTGCTGTCGATGACACGATTCACTATATACACAGATTCAAAAAAGAATTTCAGAAAGACCACAGTTATTTAAATACGATGCATCGATGCCACGAAAGCATTGGCCACGCAATGTACTACACATCGGTAACTATTATCATTGGTTTTTCCATCCTGGCCCTGTCCAATTTCGTTCCCAGTGTTTATTTCGGGCTGCTGACTGGATTAGCCATGTTCATTGCACTTCTTGCTGCACTTACTCTTTTGCCGCAGATGCTGATTCTAGCCAAACCGTTTGGCAGGGAGACTCGATAGTTTTAAATGAGGATGATCAAATGACATTAAGAGAATCAGAGACAGTTGTTAAGAGTTTTGATGTAAAACCACAGGTTTTGGGCATCGTCATCTTATCCCTAATGACTGTGGGCTGTGCGGTCTCCGAGAAGGCTTCATCTTCTAACCACATTGCTTTGGCTTCAGAAAAGCGAGTTGAAACACCTGCCGATGACGATTTTGACTTGTTGGAAGAAGAAATTACCGAACAAACGATTGAGATAGCTGACCCGTTGGAGCTCTTGAATCGGGTGATGTATCATGTCAATGACGGACTTTACTTCTGGGTAATAAAGCCCGTTACTGAGGTATATACAAATATAACACCAAAGCCGGTCAAAATTGGAATCCGAAACTTTTTCAACAATCTCACCACGCCTATCCGTTTTGTCAATTGCCACCTTCAGGGAAAGACCACAGCTGCTGATATGGAATTAAACCGTTTCCTGATCAACACTACGGTAGGTATTCTGGGCCTCGGTGACCCGGCAAAGGATCAACACGGCTTGGAACCTCCAGAAAATGAAGACCTGGGGCAAACCTTGGCGACATACGGTCTGGGTAACGGCTTCTATATTGTCTGGCCGCTCCTCGGTCCATCGACCGTACGGGATTCAATTGGTATGGTGGGTGGCCTGTTTCTGAATCCAGTTTACTACGTCGAGCCTACAAAGACCGCTATCGGTATCAGTGCTGTGAAGTTCACTAACGAAAACACATTTCACACAGGAGAGTACGAAACCTTCAAGGATGCTTCACTGGATCCCTACGTGGCGATGCGCGAAATCTATATTCAATACCGAAACAAACAAATCAAAGAGTAGTTCAGTGTGGAAAACCATACGTAAACACAATCGTAAAAATGTAAATGATAAGTGTAGCACCCAAAAATTTTAGTCCCCCAATTCAACTTAGAAATGGTATTCACCAAAAGATTTCTGTATATATCAAGACATATGAAGGCCTCCTGCAAAAATTGCACACCATCTTCAGAAGAGTACACTGTGTTTTTTGCCGCTTTCGTAAAGATTGGGAAACACCAGAAACACAATAGAACCTGTTAAATACCCTTGAATACAATCGTAAAAGTGTAATTTGAAAGTGTAGGTCCTAAATTATTGTGGTTGAGAATGCACCTCAATGCGTTGATTCGTTAGTTATTCACTTTTTTGTCTTACCCAGTAGTGCCGATATACTCATCCGTGCCATTAGGCGGCCCTCCTGTAGTATTTCAACAATCCGCCAAGCCGCTTCTATTACCTATCCTGCCAGCATCATCAGCAGCATTGTCCAAGGCTTGGTTTTCATCGTTTTCATCACCTCACTCGTCTGAAATTACGGATTGATATAGGGGAGTTATTGTAGCCACATAGATTCTTGCTGTCAAATAATTTGCCACTGCAAAAAAGCCACTTTTCAGATACTTCTTTTTTAGGGGACCCACATTCTTATATATATAAGGTATAGGGGCGGCGGGGTAGTGTGTCATAGTATATTGAATCCGATTTTTCCTAAAAAAACTTTTGGAATGTGCGTTTTTAGGCTTAAAAATGACATTATTTCTTGCTGATTTTAGCAAAAACAACCGCTGTGGTGACAAAATGGAGACAAAAAATTGTCGAACACACCGTTTTTTTATCGCCCTTATGCATAGCACGAGGTAGTTTTGATCCCGGTCAATATAGTTTTATGCCGACTTCTGGTTTAGTTACAATTTTCGTCCAGCCAGTGTTCAGCAAAAGCGGCTAAATCCTTAATGTTAACTATGTCGTCACCATTCGGTGGCGGAGCAATATCTGCAGACAGAGTACCTGTTTGCTGCCACTGAGATGCGAGTGCCGCAAAGTCATCAATATCCACTTTTCCGCTGCTGCCTGTAATATCCGCTCCACCGCATTTTACAGTGAGTTGGCCAGTCCAGATAATTGACAGCGGCAGAGCCAAATCTGAATCAGTAGTGATAACACTTGCATCAATCGGCCCAGCTGCACCAGATGGAATAGCAGCCAACATCGGTGTTGTGAAAATACTGTCAATCTGAGAAGGTAAAGATTCCTCTTGTGGAAACTTAGGCAATGTTAAACCCGTAACATACAAAGTACCATCGGCAGGATTTTCTGTTATGGAAGTAATCGCAGATACATATCCCAGATTATTGTCACATAAATCCGGATTGGTATCATAAAGTTGCGGGCGTGGACAGTTGATGGTAATAGCATTGGCATCGGTAAGGCCGGTAACATCCTGGCCGGTTCGTTCTACTGAAAATTTATAGACCGGAGCAGTCATATTATTTGGGTCGTACGACATATTCGCAGATGTAGCCATGTAAACACTCTGTCCATCCGAAGATAAAACCATTGCTGTCGGATTAATATTAGGGTCATTGCCGAGCATACATGGATCGTTTAGGCAGATGCGTATTTCAGAACTGTTGCCAGCAGATTCATCATAAATCAGCAGCCAATCGTTACTCTGGGAACCATGGGTACTGAGTACAAAGAGATTGCCATTAGGGTCTATTTCAATTTCGCTTGAATGGTAAACATCAGGTTCATATACAAAGTTAGCAATGTCGTCGCAATCTGTTAATGCATGGCTCTGGTCTGGGTCAGTGGCAGGGTTCTTCCCGTAGAGTTTAATAAGATCGTAATTGCCGCCACCTGTCAGTTCTAATTTAGCAGCAGCTTTATATGGACAACCCTGGTCTGACGGCTTTACCAGTACCGGCACTACATAAACAACATTGGGATTACAAGGGTCAAAAACGGCATCGACCAAGGGAATACCCAGTTGGTTCTTGACTCCCACTGAAACCACGGTATTTTCGTCATAGTACATATCGTTATACGGGTCCACTACTATTGTTGCTGTATCATGACAGATGATTCCTATATTGCCATCAACCTGATATATCAGGCCATCACCATCGGTTATCAAACGACCGTTTTCATTATCAACCGCAGAAAGCACAAAAGTCCCATCAGCATTGAACTCATATAGATAACTGTCCGGAAGCGTAGTACTGCCACCGGGCTTGCCGAATATCAGCAGTTGAGAATCACCCATACCCGCTGTACCAAATCCCATTGTTAAAGACTGTGACATACTTGACGTGGCGGAAGAGGAAGACTCTGATGCCGGTGGACACAGGTTCAGAGCATCGACAACCCAGACCTGGATATCATTGGAATTTATTACACCATCATTGACCAGATCCAAACACCCTTTGTCGACACTGGCCGGGCTTGATAATCCAAATTCTGCAAGCAATATCAGGTAATCTGTCATATCAATACCGGGATAACCATCAAAGTTCCGGCAGTCTCCAACGCAATATACTTTTGGATCCCAGTTGTCAATAAAACAGCTTGTGTTTGTACCGCGTAGTTCCAGCTCGATGTATGTTCCACGAATAAAGTTAAGGTTGTCGCCAGAAAAGGTTCCGAAGAAGGTCGCGAATTCATCGCTTTTAACTGAACCGGGTCTGCCCGGTACGGGTGGACGAATTCTTGCTACTTCAACCAGATTGTTACCCACATCCGGTTGGTCACTGAGATAAACAACTATTTCGGCTTCGTCACAGGGGTCATTAACGAACAAATATTCAAATTCAATGGTTATATCTTCATTACCGGCACGGGCAAAAGCCCCCTTAGCCGCTACCGAACTGGCGGATATATCATCCGGTCTTTTGGTTTGCATTTCCATAACACCATCGCCGACTGCCCGGGCATGCTGAAGTCGAAGAATCGAACCTTTAGGAAGTGGCGCGCCTGAATCTACAGCATCTTCGTTATCGGTCAATCGTAAATCTACACGAAGATCAAATTCATTATTCGGCGAAGCAGTAGGGTCATCCATCGTAATAATAACCAATGAAAAACCCAACAGAGGGACATCCTGGAACCTGCTGCCATTGGCAAGTGGTGCATAGGGGGCACATGGGTCCCTGACAAGCTCGACACCGTTGGGTTCTACCAGAGTTTGATAATACAGAGTTTGAAGAGCAGTATTGAGAACAGCATTTTCGCCTAAAACCAGCTCTTTGATATAAACGGTTTCAATATGTGATGTTATGTTGGGGTCAAGGTCAGGGTCTGTGAAATCGTGAAACTCAAAGCCTGCGCGGTTGGTTAGATTAAGCTTGGTGTTGGCCTCTAATATAAGTTTCTCAAGCACCCAGTTTTTAGAAGGATCATCAGTAAAGCCTGGACTATTACTATCGACCGTAAACGCTCCTGATTCACAATATGGATTGGCCGGTGTATTGCAGTCGTAATCTGCCGCCCGCAATTCCAGCAGTGTTCCCTGGCTGCCCAGCTTTCCTTCCTTGATAATCACGGTGATGTCATTGTTTGATATCGTAACCTGGTCAAGGCCGGCTGGGTCTATATTCAGATAGCGATCTCCCTCGGCAATGATAGTATTGCCGGAAATGTTAGCATTTTGTTCAATAAAGAACTCACCCCCCATGCCACTGTAGTGAATCTTGGACCCCTCGATAAACGATGCACTGTTGACATAAATTTCTGAATCCTGAATGAGAGCATTACTGGAAGCAAGCATCCTGCCATTGACAATTATCTGTCCCTGATTTTCAAGACCATCCTGCAGTTGAATCATGCCATCAGAAAGGATTAGTTTGGCGCCAGACTGGATTTCAATGTTTCCTGAACCGAAAATGTCGGTAGAAATGGTTGTTATTGCTTCGGAAAGTTCATCTGCGATAGAAGAAAACTTTGAGAGCGACACAGTTTCGATATTATCCTGGAAATCCTGTACTGAACCTCCCATTTGCTGAGAAAGACCAAACTCCATAGATAACAGTTGTTTGCCGGAAAGCTTGAATCCTAAATCGTTAACAACCAAGAAACCACCAAGCGGTGTTATTTCCACAGGTCCGACGAATTCCATTTTATTTGGTTGCAAAGCATTCTCCCTTACATGGAATCCACCCACTTGCGCCCAGAGCAAAATACCGTCATACAGCAGGTTTGCACCCACCTCCGTGTCATCATAGAGTTCACCATAGATTATCAATTCCCCGCCACCACTGAATGTCGCTTCAGCCAGACCATTATTACTTAGATCATATTCAAGGTCATTGCCATACCATAAAAGTGTAGCATCGCTCGTAGCAAAACCAGGTGCTATGCTCCAGACATTATCATCGCCGGCAACAATCCCATTGCTCAATGACACGCCGGGGATCCACCACTGGGCATCCCAGCCGCTATAGGAACTCAGATAAAATGTCGTTGCTTCCAGAGATGCGTCCCAGATGTTCGTAATAATCCCACCGCTGCATATATCGGTGTTGTTGATAATAAAGGAACTGTTCGGCAAAAGCTCCATATAGCCGCCGGAGCCATAAAACATACATGAGTAAGCATTCAACTGGCCATCCATCATAGAAACCGGCCCCTGCAAATTTAGCTGGCTTCGGGAAAATCCGATATGACAGCCGGAATCCGCTGTATTAGCCTGTATTATTATATTGTCCAACGACATTTCACTGTCCCTGATATCAAATCCAACAGCACAGGAAGAGATGTTATCCTGAACAATACAGTTTCGCAATGTCGCACCGTCAGATGTGCTGATAACAGCGTTGCCGCTTATGCCCGAATTGTCCCCACTGCCTCCGCTAATTGTAAAACCGTCAAGAACCGAGTTCATATTTGCACTGGATGTGTTCACCACATGATAGCTGTTGTCGCTATAATATCCCAAACCGTCGTCATCATTGAGATCACCGCTAAGGACGGTAACATTTGTATTTGGGTCACGCTGACTTAACAGGCTCTCAGTACCGTCAAATCCGCCGTAGATATTCACTCCATCTATCAATTCAAAACTTGCACTGCGGTCATCGGGCGTTTGCGAGCCACCTTCGTCAGGCCTATAAGTTCCGGAGGCCACCCAGATCTTATTAATGAAATCATTATTGTAGGCGTAAGACAGAGCATCCTGAAGAGAGATAAAAGCGTCGGCCCAATCCGTGCCGTTATTGTTTCCAGCAAGGGCCGATGCATCAACGAAAATTCTGTTAGGGTTACCAGGGTCTTGGCCGGTTGAGAACTGGATATTTTGCAGTGTGAAGTTTGCGGTAGCCCAGGCAATATCATCCTGGTTCGGGTCCTGGGTCACTCCGCTTTGGGTGTGAGCAAAAATGAGTTCGCAATCGATACCAATTTGCGGCGGCAATCCGGTCACAATCTGTGACATTGCACCTGGCGATATATCCTCAAAATCTTTCTCCCAATCCTCATGGTCATTATCAAGATAAAGCAAAGGCATATTAACGTTGGGGTCCCAGATCGCATCCCAGGTAATGTATAAATCCAAAGCGATGTCTTCATCCCTGTGAGTTGGACTGGTGATATTCGGCACTTGTGTGGGCGTAGTAAAGACCACATCAACAGAAGTGGTTATTGTTTCGCCGAGGTGATCGGCGAATACATATTGATATGTACCTGGGATAATACCTAATGCTGCCAGTTCCTCCGGAGTCATATGTCCGTCTCCAAAGCCCAGTTCAGCATCATCCATATCGTCTTCATCTGACTCAATTTCCATATACCAGGTCCTGCTGTTGGGACCGGGTGGAGTAATCATCCGAGCCGAAACAATGTTTTCGCAATGAACTGCAACGTCAAACATACAACCGATGTATGTACCATTGCCATCATATCTTTTTCCATAGTACATCTCAATATCTTCAACCACCGGCCCACTATTATCTACCGGTACAGAGACGCTTCCAAGATGAAGATCAGCTGTATTACTGGCGGTGTGGCGACTCCAAGTAACTGTTTCGTTTAACTGAAAAAAGGCCGTTTCACCCAGGGGATGAGCAATAAAAGTACTCGTGCTGTCCTCATCCGGCAAGCCTTGAGTGTTGTTCATGTGTAAAACTATTCCCGGTTTATGAAAAACGGTGGTTCCTTCATATCCCGGCCGCTTGCTGCACTGGATCACAGCCTGAAAATTATAATCCGTGTCAATAACAACGGCTGCAGGATCGATATGCCACCGGCCATCACCCTGAGACGACCAACCCGGCACAATGTTCCAAGATAATACGGTTTCTTCGACAGCAGCATTATCCCAGGCGTAGCTCCCGATGTGTACCCAAAGAGTGTTTCTTCCAGTAATTGGTTCTTTAAATCTCAGTGTAAAGTCTACCGTCTGAACGGTAATATTATTTATAAGAACGGGGATATCCACGTTCCTGGTGCCGGAAAAATCCAGTTTTGCCGGTGCATGATCTTTCTCGGCGTGAATAAAAAGAAATTCGTCGGTCGTTAATGATTTATTCGGATAGTCCCAGATATATGTGTATGGTGCCGAGAAAGACGTTGGCGGATCGATATCCTCTATATAATCGTCAGAAGTGAATTCGATATACGGCCCGGTTACCACATCAGGGGGGTCTGGCATCATTCCCAACTGCCATTCATAACTACAGTCGTGCAGGTCGTTGGCGTCGATACTGTCACCGTATACTTCAAAGGAGACCTTCTCATGCAAATGAATCCTTACAACAGGTAATGGCACAATCACTGTTAGCTGGTAAGTTCCGCCATCATGTGGCCAATCCTCGAAGACCTCGACGTAGTAACGACCGCTCACGGGGCATATCCAGTCGATGTGTTGTGGGTCCGAGGAATTCAGTTCGATCAGCTCGGTTTCACCATCTCGGCCGTAAAGAATCATACGGCCGCCCACAAAGGTGCTGGTATCCAGATCAAAAATGTACAAACCACCTTCAACAGCATCGAAAGCATACCAATCCTTTTCATCATAGCCAGGGTCAATTTCGCCGGGCGGCCAGACACCATTCTGAAGCAAAGTTGGATAATTCAGGACAAGGTTAACACCATCGAGGCTCCCACCTGTTAAAGATACTGCTGTGCAGGCCTGAATATCAAAAGCCCCTAATTCAAAAGGATTATCAAAGCCAAACAAAGGCGTAAACGCCCTTACATGTCCTGACCAGCCAACACCTATACCTTCAAGTGTGTAGTCGCCTGGAGCGGTTATCATTGTACTGGCAACAAGGTTGTATTCCCATTCCAATGGGTCGGTGTAGGCCTGCACAAAGATAGGTGCCCCTGTGTAGTCGTCATAAGTAACAGTTCCATTTATAGTACCCAGATTTGTGGTGCCTAAACCCCCGATTTTCAGATGAGTTTCATTCCACTCACCGTTCCATTCGTACGAAATTGGGTTCCAACCGCTGCTTTCAAGTGTAATAAATCTCCCTGCTAAATCCCCTGGAATATCTGTAAATAAAATTTTAAATTCGACGGCATTCGGTCCCGCTGCAGCTTCAAAGCTGGTAAGATAGTTCCACGATTGATAGCCAGAGTCAGTATTTTTATGATACAAGGAGCCGTAGGCGGAACCATTCGCTACTACCTCAACGCGCAATTGGATAGCATCTAACGCTGAATCATCCTCTACGCAATAACTGAGAAAAAGCTCGTACCAATTTGAACCGCCACTGACGATGCTAATATTATCATAAAAAGTAATAGCGCCGTAGAGATTCTCCGAGTCATATGACATGTAAAGCTTATCTATGTCTACCCCCTGTACTGTATTGGGTTTCTCGTCGGTATCGCCGCTAATATCGTAAAGCACGATTTGCTCCTCAGTCCAGTCATCTACATACCCGTCTATGTTTACCGTCCTCGAACTGATACTGACTAAACCGCCGGGCTGCAAGTCAAATTCAACCTGCCAATCGTATTGATTCATATCGGGGATAATACCGCCTAATGTGGCATCATCACCCAAACCGTGACCTACTGTGCCGGGTTGAGGCCCGTTCCACTCATCAAATTCAGGCAGCAAATCCCTGGGATTAACCGGTTCGACATAACGAGGCTCATTGACATCAGGAGAAGAGCCAAAAACCGGATTTAAATCCACATTGACATATTCGGCTTCGGTCGCGAACTCCTGACCGGACACATTGTATAAGATCTGCCAGTTCCAGTTGATGTCGTGGTATCCGAATGTTCCTGCGCTGAAGGAATTACTGTCATCGGCTAAAACAGCATCTAAAAAGCCCATTCTCCAACCACTGTCATAGTTTTCAAGGTCGACCTCAAGTTCATTAGTGTTTCTTCCAAACCAATCCACCTCCCAGTTCGATGGTGTAATGCAGGGGTCGGTAAAGGTTAAACTCCCACTGTCACCTTCCGTGCCGCTTACGTCGTATACCAGCACAAGCTGCCCTATAGGTGCCAAATCGGAATCATATATGTTGTATGTTTTGGTTGTTTCCACTGCGTATGTCATTACGGTGTCGTTTTCCAGAGAGTTTTGGAAAGTAGTCAATTTTTCGCTGACCATATCCAGAAGAAAGGTATCGTTAGGATCCACATAAATTAAATCATCATCCTGAGTGTCTTCCTCACTGCGAATATAATTCATCCCATCTAAGTAATAGTTTATTCCGTCAATCAAATTTTGTCGCCCCTGGGCCAAAATTGCAGCGCCGTCGTTGGGATCATTAGCAGTAGGCAAAACTTTTAAGAAATCCGGGTGCGGATCCAGCAAATCACTGTTTATATTAAAGCAATAGCCATAAAACTTTTCCAAAAGCATATCATCTGGATCGGTATACATATCATAAGCAGCCTGCGACTCCAGATGACTCTTTAAAGTCATCAAAAATCCCTTTAGCAGAAGAACTTCTCCGTAGTCTACTTCCACATCTGTCTGTAGTCCCGTAGCCTCCGGACCAAAAAAGATGCGGGTCTCGCATGGGTCTAAAAAAATTCTGAATCGATCGCCGGGTGAATCGCTAATTGAATTCAAGTCAGCGATAAGCGTCTCGATTTGTGGAATCATTGAAGTATCGATAATATTGCTGATTTCATCGGCATCCGGTGCTCCGTGAGGTATCTCGTAGGCATCATGCTGATTGAGGGGTACATTTAATTCGAGGGGGCCTAAAAGTTCAACGTAAGGGGCCCAGTAATTACCCAAAACCTCTACCTCGAATTGCGTTGCCAGTTCAAATACACTGTCTATTGAGCCGTTATCATCTCTGATGACCAACATTGCTGTCCCGGTAACAGCATGGAGAAATCTCAACTCTTTGTCATTACTGCAATCAGGGTCATTTATTCCATCATCAAACGTTTGATAAGCTTGTCGCAAGTCGGATAATGTTCCATCAAACATTAGCGCCCGCCCTGCAATGATGTAATCATTGCAGTCACCAGCCCACACCAGAGATGTAAAGGAAACAATTCCCAACAAAATAGTGCTTACAGTTTTACGAAACATTTTTGAATCTCCTTTCGTTTAAATTTAGTGTGTTGTACTTTTACGCTCTTAAGTTGAGCGTCAACACAAATATCCTTGCCCGTTGTTACTATTCCACCGCGATTGAGAACGTAAACCCCGTTCACGTTGAAATGCTGTTTTTTCACGTCCCACTCGACGTAATTGCTCTCAAGAGTGCTGCCGTCTCCTGTCTTTATTGTCACGTGACCACGCAATACTATCCCCGAATGCTTATAAGAAGCCGTCGCTCTTTTGCTTTGTATGGCAAAGAACAAATCACCATCATAAAATACTTTGTAATCAAAATTGTTAACGCGAAGTTCAGATATATTGCTTAAATCAACATTGACGCGCCATCCATCCATTGGATTTGTTAACTTGTGAGTAATCTTGCTGAAGAGTGCTCGTGAATCAGTCGTTATGTCTTCGTTAATAAGATAGATATCAGGTATGGTGCTTGCTGTGACTTCGGGAGAGGTATAATGGTAGAACTTGAGTTCAAAGTCCCTTATTTTTACTACTTTGTGTAAAGCGGTTTTGAAAAAACCAAGATTATTGTTCTCTACAAGCAGGTTCTCAAAAGACACAGAATGAACGGGCCTGTAGTTTTCCTTAGGGTCTTGACGAAAACAGCTAAACGTCCCTACCTGATTTTTTGGTAGTTTAAATTGAGACCCATCGATTAGGACTTTGTTGTTAGATGTGTTTAATCCATTATTGAAGGAAACCACGATTAATATCAGAAAAGACAAAATCCAGAAAGCTGACAAAAAAATCCACTTCGAACACAGCCTTAACCTAAACTGACATTTCCCATTTACACGGTTAAAAAGCACGGTTTTCCCCTTCCGACATCGATAATTTTATAAAAATCTGCCAAACTGTCAAGAGGTTCTTTTTCTGAAGCAGTTTTTTGCAGATTTATTCTAAAGGCCAAATCATTAGAAGTGAATTCGATGTGCGGCCCGGTTACCACATCAGGGGTGCTTACGGTCATTCCCATATGCCATTCATACCAGTGGTTGTACAGATCGTTGGCATCGACACTGTCACCGTATACTTCGAAGGAGTCTATCTCAGATAAATCAACACTTATAACAGGTAAGTCTGCAATCACTGGATATACAGTAATTAGTAAGAAAAGTGTTGCAATAATGATTGGTGAAAGGTTTTTCATTTTGCTACCCTTTTAATTAAGTCTTCCGGGAACGATTTGATATTATGAGTCGGGTTTTTGGGTTTATTCTGTCCATTTTCCACTTTTATCCTGTTTAGCCATTGGAAGACTACTGATTCATTCATTTTGTCCTTCCACTATTGGATACACCAAACAGCTTCTAACCTTGCACAGATTTAAGAAAAACGATAAAAAAGAATGGTGCTTTTGTATCTTTTATGAGTGCCTCCTCTTCATTCAAACGAGTGGTCAGAATATTAACATCCAAACCGCTTCGGAATTATATCATTCAGCCCTAAGGATGTCAAGGATTTTAAGCCCCCAGCCGGGATTAAAGGTCAGTTTTCTTCTACCTGGAGCTGTTTTGCAAGGCTATGTAGGGCCTTAAATGGCAAAACGGTATATTCTTCAGTAACGAACAATCCCTTGCGAATACGCAAAAACTCGACATGACAGTCCAAAAAAGCCATATTATGAAAAAATTCCCGGCCATGCCAATCACCTACGAGCGGAAGGATAGGTCTTGATTGGTTTAACCAACCGTAATCACCAACCAACAGTAATCTGGAATGACAGTCAACCTGACTAATCTTAAGATTCCTCAGGCGTGCATTGATCTCGTCTTTTAATACATCCAGGCCCGGCGCTATTGGCTGAATCTGATCCTGCCCAATCAGGTAGATATTGGTCAGGTAGCTGGTTCCTTTAACGCTGTAAAGTGGCAGGGTCTCACCCAAAAGCCCACCCTTGTCTGCCGGGCATTTGAATACCTTGGCTTCGTCCTCTGATTCAGATATTTCCGGCAGGTCAAGATACGGATTTAAAGGCCGTGGCGTACCTGAAAAACTGGTCCCTTCATAACCACCATATATAATCTCGGCGCTGGGGTCTTGATAAAATTTCCCATCATAATCATTAAGATATGCATGCCAGGCGATTGCTATTTGCCTAAGGTTGGTTTTACAGATAACTCGCCTGCCCAACTCCCTGACCTTGGTCAAAGATGGCAAAAGAATGGCTAAGAGTAATGCGATTATGGTTATTACCACAAGCAGTTCAATCAATGTAAAACCACTTTTGTTCTTGTTTCCGAAAGTTTTTCTAGTTGTTTTGTGCATTACAAATTACTTTTCTATTCTACCAACGGGGCAGGTATTTGCTGAAATATTGCTATTTTGCATTACATGGAGTAGCCTTTTTGCCCTGTTTATGAACCAATGATCAAATTCAGAGGGGTTTGGGTTTTTTTCCAAACATCTTTCATAGGATTCTATCGCAGCCGCTTCATTCTCGTTTTTATGATGGTATTCGCCAATAACAAATGCCAGAAAGGAAGATTCATCACTTGAAAGGCTGGCATCAAACTCATCTTGTTTTTCAATAAGCGGCCTTGGATCAAGAAGAAACTCAGCCGCTATTCTTTCCCTGGTATTCCTTATAAGATGTGGTACGAAGCCTTTTGCTCTTTCAATTTTGTCATCATGCCAAAGTTCAAGAAACATTCCGAGCCCTACTTGGTGGCTAAAAGTTTTAATCCTTTTGGCTTGTGTTTTGTAGGCTTCCTGTTTCAGTTGTGAATGCTTAAGTTCTGCTTGTGCCCGGCCATAAGAGTATAGACTGATAAAAGAGGTACTGACAATGATAATCAGTAAGAGGGCAGCTATGGTACTGACTGCGCGATGACGGACAATGAATTTTTTCAATAAATAGATTGAACTGGCTGATTTGGCGGCGATTGGCAGACCCTGCAGCCAATATTCTATATCTCGCTGCATTTCAACGGCAGATTGATACCGATTTTGTGGATTTTTTGCCAGAGCCATAAGCAGAATAGCTTCCACTTCCAAGTCGAGCTGAGTTACTAATTTTGAAGGACGGACAGGTTCGACTTCCTGGATATTCCGCAAGATCCCCAATGTTGAACCGCTGATGTCATACGGAAACATGTTTGTCAGTACCCTATAGAGAGTTACTCCGATGGAGTAAACATCTGTCCTGATATCAACCGCATCTATCTGTCCCGATGCTTGTTCAGGAGACATAAAGGCTAATGTACCAATAACTTTACCGGGTATTGAAGCTAGAGCGGCCTCTGGAGCGACTTGTTCAGAGCTATTGGTCAACTTAGCCAAACCAAAATCCAAAATGTAGGGCTGGCCCTCGTTATCAACCAGAATATTGCCAGGTTTAAGATCGCGATGCATAACTCCGCGTTGGTGCGCATATGCCAGGGCAGAGCATATTTTGTTAAACAAGATCATTATTTCACGAGTGGATAGTTTTTTCGAATGTACATATTTGTCCAGCGGTTTACCATCAATATACTCCATAGCATAATAATATTGGCCCTGCGCAATTCCACTGTCATAAATTGTTACTATGTTAGGGTGTTTCAGGTTAGCAGCCAGATCCACTTCCCGTTCAAAACGATATTGCGCACGTTTTGAGTCATGTACTCTTTGCAATAACACCTTTAAAGCTACAATCCGCTTGGTAGCCTCCTGGAAGGCCTTATATACCACTGCCTGACCACCAACAGGTAACTGTTCTAAGATCCTGTAACCTTCAACCTTTGATTCCAAAGAAGTGTCAATTCCCCCCTGAGAATATGATGATGTTGATACTTCAGGCATTGACTCTGTAGGATAATTAGATTCACCTCTGCAAGTTTTTGTGTCGAATTTCTCAGAATCTTCGGCCTGAATCTCTGCCAACTTCAACTTTGCGGATTCTACCAGACTTTGGCAAAGCTCACACTTTACTAAATGAGCTTCTATTTTCCCACGTTCATTATCCGCACACTCATTCGCCGCATAACGATTGATTAATTTTGTGTTTAAGCAATTATTCATATCGTTGAATTCTTAGAAATTTTTTCCTTTGAACGATCCACAATTTTCTGGATCACAGAGGGGTTCTGGCAAAGTTGATGGGCTTCTGTAAAAAGTTTGATTACTTCCGTTGATATCCAGGATTTACTTATCAATGACGAAAAGGAACGCTCTAATCTCCTGTAAGAAAATTTGCTTATCTTTTCATTGTGAAAAACCAGGGCGCAGGCAATAGCCGCATAGTAAATCGCAACAGCGACATCACATTCATTTTTCGAATCGGTATGTTCTGACAGCTTGTTATAATATTCTTTTATCCTTCTTATCACAACGATATCAGACTTTGGATTTTGTAATATTTCTCCAACAGCTTCATTGCGTTGCAGATTCAAAACACTACTCAAATGGTCGTGGATAAATGGGAAAACCCCTTGCCAGGCTGAATCAAGCGGAAATAAATCTGCCAATCGATCATACAACAGTTCAGTTTTTTCCTGTTCCGGAGACATTCGGCCGTCAGAATCTTTGACATCTGAGCCTATTTTCAACAGATTTGCCAGTTTTTTCGGGGTCAATCCGAACGTTTTTGATTTTTCGCCCATTTTGCCAACCTTTTCATAAAGCTATTTATCCAGGCGAATACGAACATCAACCTGCTTTCGTAATATAATACACGCAAATTCTTTTTATCTTGCATTGCTTTTGGAGAGAATTTTCATCAATTCATTAAATTCATCCTCGGCTTCTGGTTCGGATTGTACAAACTGTCGCAGGCGTTGCTTTATAACAGTACCAAGCCGCCGTTTGACGGTGAGTATCATATTGGAAACTTTTGATGTGCTGTCAATACCATATTTACTGCAAATATCCGTCAACAAAGGTGAAGGTGCATTAGTGAGAATTGGAGCCAGCACTTTTTCTTCAAACACTTTCCAGTGGATCTCTTTGCTGCCGCTGCAATATTCACTTTTAACTTTAGCTATAACCTCGTCAAGTAGATTAGAAGCCCATGTATAATGGAAAACTTCTTCAGCCGTGGCCGTTGTTGATATGTTAGGCCTGTCGCATTCATCAAATTCGTTAAAATAGACAAGCTTTTCTATTGGTGCCCGTTTTTTTGTGGTCTCATTACGATATACATTCGACACATAGTGCCCAAGTGCCGTCAGCAGAAATGTACGAAATCGCCCTCTGGTTTGATCTGCTTTTTGGATTAACTCATGGTCAAGGATGACTTCATGGAAAAAACCTTGCGTCAGATCCTTTGCTCTTTCATTGTCATATCCTTTGTGCCTGAGGTAACAATAGACCGGCCTCCAGTACTTTCCAAGCAGATTGCCAATAATGGCTTTTCGCTGAGCCTCGTCATTTGTCCTGGCCTTGCGAATATCAACCCAGCATGTAGTTTGGAATACATTCTCAGCCCCTCCCATTGTTGTCTTGTAATCCTGTTTTGACATATTGATTCACACTAACTCGGCTTTGATATCCACAGGCGTCTCCATTGCCAAAAATAAATTCCCAATAAAGCAAGAATCAAATAGATACACTTTATTTATCTAACCACGAAAAAACATCCATCATTGTCTAAGCGTTGTTGCTTGCGTATCAGTATCCGTAATTGTTGGGTGTTGCCTCTCACCTACTTTTTTAAAGTGGGACAACGCGTTTTCACGATCTTCAAAATCTTTCAGCGTAAACATAAGTGTAGTCTGGCCAACAAAAATATGGTCATTGTCAGCTAAGACAGCTTCGTTATTAATCTGTATGCCATTTATAAACACACCGTGTTTGCTATTCATGTCGATCGCATAATATTGTTCCTTCTCGAAACGAATCTGCATATGCTTTCGTGAAATTTTTCGATCTATTATCTGGATCGGAACGGCTTCGTCCCTGCCGATCACATTTGTTCGATGACCGAGAGGATAGTAGTTACTTTTTTTATCCCCGGATGTTACAATTATCGAAGCCATAATAATCCTTTCCGTATACACTAATCTTGTTTTGACACTCATCCGGCATGCTATCTGAAATGTTAGGCCAAGTCAAGCCTTTTGTATTCTTTATTGAAATCAGACCCGATAATTCCATAAAAGTCAATATCACCGTATTAGTTTATAACTACAATCATTCACCAACCGGTAATCGGAACTTTTTACTGTATTTTCGGTACTTTGCCATAACGAACACTCCTTGTAAATTGTGGCATTATAACCTCTCGTCAAGTGTCCATTATCTGTTTACCACCTCAAGTATCAAGTTATAACATTTATTGTTATCCCAGACAGTTTTCTGGCTCTTCAAAAGAGGAATGACTGCAAGCATGTTCTTTTATTATTAATGTGGACATCACAATGATTCCAAGTATAACTCCAAAAATCATACCATGTCTTGCAAAACCATAAGGCAATTCTAACCACCTGGTAACTTCGCTTAGGCCAGGAAAATATACTGGCCCAAAATAGTTCGTATAAATTTTGCCGAGGAACAATCCCAAAAACCAGCCTGTTATAGCTCCTATGTGAATTACAAAGCAGTACTCCAGTATTACCCCTATTACATCAATTGCAATTCTCAAACTTTTTCTTGCAGATTCGTTTTCTGGCCAGAATCTTCCAATTGAATTATTTGATTTCGCGTAAGTGTTCATAAGTAACTCCTTGATTAAGTGTCTGTTCACTATGAGATACACCAAAAGTTGAACTATCTGGCAAAAAAAATAATTTATTTGCTCAACCTTACTGATTCGGTGCCAGAAAGTCCCCGTAGTATGGCATAGTAATAAGTGGGCTGTAGTGAGGGGGAGTATAAGTAACTGCGCCAGAGTATATTGAATACTATTTCCATGCAAAAAAAAATTTAAATATGCGTTTTTCGGCTAAAAACAAGCATCGAAGGATGTTCAAATTGGTAGAAAACTGCATGTGTAGTGTCAAAATGGTGACAGGAATTGATCGAAGAACAACGACATTCTGTTGCTCATGGGAAACGGGAGATTTGTGGCTGAAAATTCAAAGCCACTACACTTTGGGGGGTTGTATTTGCGAGCATTTACACAGCCAAGGTCTGTCTTTACTGCGAAAATTAAGTATTTTTCTTTACATTTTCCTTGGAATGCTATGTTTTACTTGTCCATTTTGTAAATCAATACTAAGATATTACCAAAGAAATCATTGGATTCTCAGTTTTTGCACCAGGATATATTTTTTGGTAAAGACAAGTAGAAACCATGAGTAAGATAAGCTAGACAGACATTCAATTCAAACGTTTGAAAGAGCTTGATGCCGATCCAGAATCAATGTCCGATAAGATATATGAAAAGAGCAGCTTGTGTTACCCTGGCTGCAATAGTCTTAGGTTTTGGTGCAGAAGCTAAAGCAGAAAATTACTGGCCAAAACCTTCAATGAAAGCTGTGAAAACTGATACAAAACCTGTTATTGATGGAAAACT
>SDBT01004649.1_pt1 | contig 23244 bp, 21 predicted proteins | sample 2277101 | NCBI WGS metagenome assembly SDBT01 (sample SAMN10404973, study PRJNA504765) | marine sediment metagenome | isolation source: marine sediment core GS10_PC15, 103 cmbsf | place: Arctic Ocean: Southern Knipovich Ridge | collected 2010 | reverse complement strand
TTCCTGGGCTGATTCAATTCGTGAATCGTTTTAAAAAAAATGATTTAATTTATTTTTAATTTAATTGGCCTCAATTATATAATGACTATTTGTAATCAATGCACTATTGAAAAAGAGATAAATGAATTCCCATTATTGGGTAAAGGACGCAGGCGTGGAATTTGTAAAGATTGTCGTAATAAAAAAAGAAATGATAGATACATAAAAAAGAAGACTGGATTTGAAAAGCTACAACTAACTAAAAGAATGCTTATCATAAGTGAACTTGAAGGTGGAGATAAAATTAAGGATATTGCTGACAGGCATGGATTGAACTATTTTACATTTCAATATTGGAGGAGACAAGGTCAACTAATCATTGCTTGATTTTAATTGAATTTCTTTTTTATTATTTATTTAAAAAATTTTGGCCACACTTATATAATGGGTAAGAAAGAAAGAACGAGACTAATCAAGTTAGTTGTTTCTTTGTCAGAGCAGCTTGGAGTTACTGTTCCTAATAAAAGATCTGGAGGTGAAGCACTATGGAAGAAGAGAGCTGACAAATTAACCAAGAAGCTCAAAAAACGTGACGAGGAGCAAGAAGAGGAAGAAGAAGATTTTGGGATCGCAGATTTATTTTCAGGCGTGTCGGAACTATCTCGCAAAGTTAGTGCGGATAGATTAAGGATATTAATTCAACAGGCATCAAAGAAAGTACAAGCGATACCTTTGATTAATTCTAGAAGTACTAAAATAGAATTAGCAACGGAACTTGCCAGGTTAAGTAAGATTTCAAATTCAATAACTAATCTTGCCGCAGCGGAGGAGAAATCGATTGCAGACATTCGGAATAACGAAGAGAGAGAGTTAATGGACTTATTTGATAATCCTGCACAATCTATTTTGAATAGAACAGAAGTTTTATTGCCAACATTATCGGATGATAGAATTGCTGATCATATTGAATTATGGGAGGCTGGTGATCCACTTCCTAGATATCATGTTATTGTCAGGATGGGTGATGAACATAGAGTTCTGACAGCAACTGGACTCAGAGGAATTAAGAGTAATAGAGATGATGAGATATTCGATCTACAGGGATCTGATGCAGACTTTAATGAGGCGTTTGTTCTTCACGATCGAGAAGATGGATTTGGGATCTCATTGATTGCAGTTCCAACTAAAGCTAGAAAGACTGGTCAGTGGTTTCCTTATTATAATAGGACACCAATGGATTTGACCAGGTATGATATTCATGTAGGATTATTACAATTACTACAGGTTTATGAGAATGAAGGTAACTGTTTATTTAAGGCTTTGGTAAACTCAGGCGAAGATGAATATGAAACCAAAGAGGTAATGAAATATTGTAATCTCGGAAGTGTATCCACAGTATCATTGAAAGCAATAGCTGAACTGAGAAACTTTATGGTTAAACTTATTGTGCTGACTAAAACGGACGGAAAATATGTTGCCAAGACTAGATACTATAATAAGGTTGATGGAGTACGTAGAACGATTCATTTGGGATTATGCGAAGGTCATTACTTCTTAATTGAGAAAACAATATACACTGTCTATTATGTATCTAATTGGATGGACATGGGTGATATTGAAGATGCTGAGAATGTTGTTGGATTTAAGGATGGAAAACCTATTAGAAAAAATAGATTGGATGAAAAGATGAGATCAGATAAATTGATCGTCAGATTGCTGGAGGAAGGAAAACATTTTGAGAAGATTCCAATTGATCACATTATGATGCTACCGAGGAGACAGAAGATTAAAGATATTGGATTGGCATCATTGGAGGGCTTAGATGAACTTAATTGCTTACCAATCATTGCTAGAACAGAAGAGGGGGGATATAAAAGAGGACGAAGCGTATATGATACATTTAAGGAATATGTTGATAGCTTCGCTGTCGTCGAGGATGATAAAAGAGGACCGGTAGTTCATTTCGATTTCGAGACTTCAACCAGGAGACGTGCAGATGATGCTGAAGAAGATGAGATTGAATTTCACGAGCCTTATATGCTTTGCTATTGCATTGTCGATCAGGGAGTAGTTAATCCAATTAGAACTATTAATGGTGATGATTGCGGTAGGAAATTCTTGAATGCACTTCATAAATATGAGCCGATCGGTTATGTTGCTGAATATTATGATATTAAATCTAAATACAGCAAAGCTATCAAAGCTAGACCTTCACGATTGCTGAATCCATGTAAGTATGAGAATGGAGCAGATCCTAAATATAGTAAGGAAATTAAAGCTAGTCCTCCCAGGTTGATTAACCATGCTGCAATTAAGAAGAATGGTAAATTAATCAACAGAAAGAAATTCACACTGTATGCACATAATCTTAGATATGATGTTCAATTCTTAGTACGCCACATGCAGGTACGATCAGAGATGTCAACTGGAACTAAGACGAAAGCATTAGAAGGTAACTTCTTCGGAACTGAACTTAGATTCAAAGATAGTTATGTACTTATCGCCAAGAAGCTATCAGATTTTCCAAAGATGTTTGGGCTTGATAATTGCGATAAGGAGATCATGCCATATAATGCATATCACACTGAGAACCTTCGCAAGAAAAGAATAACCATGACTGAAGCCGAGGATAAGATTACTATTATCAAATCATTGAATTATAAGGAGTATATGAAACTAATCAAGAAATATCCTTCCGCAAAATATAGGGACCGAAAAGAACGAGTTAAATTCGCTAATAAGATGCAGAAGGAAGAATTCAGGAAGCTGGCAGAATCATGTGGCGCAATTGTTCAGGAGATTACTTATGTTCAATTAATTCACCATATTCCACTTGCAGTTGATCTCGACCTTATTGATCTGGGAGAAGATAGCGAGGATGAGGATGAATACGAGGAAGAAGTAAAAGGAGAAGATATGCTGGATCTGATGAAATACTCAGAATTCTATTGCAAGCGTGATGTCGAGATCCTAATGAAAGGAATGGAAAAGTTTCGTGAATGGATGGGATCGATTACAAAGATTGATATTGATAATATGGTTTCAATTCCGCAATTGATTCATCAGTACGCTATCAATTCGAAAGTCTATGATGGATGCTATAAGGTTAATGGAATTGTCAGAGAATTTATCCAAATGACAATCGTAGGAGGGCGAGTAATGTGTAGGAATAATAAGATGCAGCGAGTACTTAAAGCTCTGCAGGATTTCGATGCGGTATCATTATATCCCTCAGCAATGTTCCGGATGGGAGGATGCCCGATGGGTAAACCTAAATTGATTAAGGATTTCGATTCTATTCTCCATAAGAAAGATGTCAGTTACTTTATTAAGTGCAAGATTGGAAAAATACATAAGAAGAGATCGTTTCCCAACTTGAGTAGATTCAATGGTGAATCCAGAGATTTCTCTAATAATATTGAAGGCGATATTATGTACTTGAATAACATTGATGTTCAGGACTTGCTTAAGTTTCAGGGTGCTAATGTTGAATTCATTGAGGGGATCTATTTCGATGGTGGAATTAATAAGAGAATGGGGCCATTCATTCAGGGTATCTTTAATGAAAGACTTAAGGCCAAGAAAGAATTGAATCCGATCCAGGAATGCTTTAAGCTTTTGATGAATTCGATGTATGGGAAAACTATTCAGAAAGCGATTGAGACTAAGTTTATTTACAAGAGTGATACGATTCGAGAAGGAGCGAAGGATAAAGAAGGTGAACTTGAAACGATGAGTGACTTCGCCAAATACTTATCTTTAAATCAACATATTATTGAATCATACTCATACATTAAAAGATCTTGGGGAACATTGGTACGTATTAAAGTTCGCAAGCCAGTTATTGACCACTATTCATTAGTTCACATTGGATCTCTGATCTTATCCATGAGCAAAAGAATTATGAGTGAAGTTATGTGCTTGGCTGAGGATTTTGGTATTAATATCTATTATCAAGATACGGATAGCATGCACATTGATGCTGACAAAATTAACGATCTGAGTATCTTATATTATGGCTTATATGGGCGTGATTTGATCGGAAAGAACATGGGACAATTTCATAGTGATTTCGACTTTAAGAGTCACAAGAGTTATCCACCAATTAGCACACAATTGATTGCCATCTCTAAGAAACTATATTGTGATAAGATTAGAGTGGTAGATCCTGAATGGGATGGTAAGGGAGAAGTCCCATATGAATATACTTATCATTGCCGCGCTAAGGGAACACCCAGCAGAGCGATCCTTGATTATTGCCATGAGAAAGATATGACGCCAATCGATATGTATCAGAACATTTATGATGGAGATTCGATCTCATTGGAATTAAAAGATTATTGTCTGTTCCAGGTTCATGCTAATTTCCGAACGAGTAATACCAAATCATTTGTCAGAACGATCTGCAGCAAGGAAACAAGAAAATTAAATAAAGAATTGAAGAAGAAGCGAAAAAAGAATTAATTAAGATATTATTTTATTAAGATCTTAATATAATGGCAGAAAAATTTACTGCATTGATGAGACAACTCGGACAACTAATTGATTCTGATTCTTATGGCATTGATAAAGAGAATAAAGTTAAGACAGCTTTAAGAGGAAAAGCTCAGAAATACTGGTCTCTGGTAAATGCAGATAGAAAAAAATTGATTATGGTTAATTTGAATGATTTAGTTGACAATGGAGCTGACGTAGAGCCAGTATTAATGAGTGATAATACAAGGAAGGCTCTTGAAATACTTAATAAGCTTGATTATCAGGTGCATTTATTTTGTGAGCGTAACTTTATTAAATATATGTATTTGAGGCTTGAATGTATTTCTTTAGATAAATGTAAAATACCATGTGATGAAACATTAAATATCGCTGAAAACGTATTTGAGTCAATTAAACTATTATCTGAATTGTACCCTGATAATGAAATTAATTATAGCCTAAGCAGATATCCACTTAGTAACTATAAAGATGAAACACGAGAAATTGTTGAGAATGGAATGAGAACTGGAGTACCAATTACTCGAATATCTCTGGATTCTGGTATTTCAGCGAATAAGTTGTATAGATGGAAGAAACAAGGTGTTTTTAGGAATTTTATTAGGGAACATGATGAAGATACTCTCTAATCACATATGAGCAAAAAAATAAAGGAAACTATTCTATATCCTATTTATCTACGGGGTTGACTCATGGTAGGATCTTTGATCCGTTTAGGCCCCGTTCTACAAATCACGACGGGAGACCATTGCTCCGCCAATAATACCACGTCCCTTCTTCTTGGGAGCGGCAACAACCCCAGATACAATATCAGCAACATCAAGGATCTCACTTGAGAATGGAATATTTTTGGCTAATTTCTTTAGGACAGCTTTTGTAATGCCCAATTTTTTACCGAAGTCCAATGCTCTGCGCAGACCTCTACGGAGCGAAGAGAATAGACCACCACCACGAGCCATCTTAGAACGAAGACGAGCTTCCTCAATATCAATTGATAGACGAGGAGCGTTGAGAACATCCTCACGGGTAACATCACCAGTAGTAAGAGTGACAGATCCACGGGATCCATCAATAACCAGAGAACCTTCATTTTGAATAACAACGTAGAGAACGAGATTCCGTTGCAATGAACTGAGATTGGTAATATTTGCGCGAACATTGAGATTCATGCTCATAAGAACACCTGGTGCCATTCCTGGCTCATTAAGACCGAAATCTTGACCAGGAATTAATTTCAGAACTGAACCAGCAAACGAGTGCCAGGATTCAAATGAATCGATGAAACCATTACGAGCTGCAATTCTATAAAGATCTTGTTCATTAGCAGCAGATAGAACTGACGATTGATTATTAAACGTAATATTGATACTATTCATTCTTGCGAATGTATCGGTCGTCAGATAGGTACGATCAGCATTATCACGACGAGCGAATACATAAATAGCCTCAGGGATTTGACCTAGCTGAATATTACCAGCATTAAGATCAGCAGATACACCAGCATTAAGTGGCTGGGATGAACTATTGTAATGAATGATGTCACTATATGCATAACTATTCACAGCAGGAATGCTGATAATTGATGCTGGCGAAACATATCGCATAAGAAGCTCGGGAGCTTGATAGAATGATACTGCAATTGTAGTAAATGCTGGGCGAACTGGTCCACCAGATGTAAATACACCATGTGACCACGCACGAGTCAGATCACCAATTTGCATTTGAAGAACCATTGTTCGCAGACCTACAAGACCTGGACGGAATCCTGACTTCAAGAATGGAGCAAGCATTAAAGGTTCAGTTGACACAAATCGGAATGAACCGGTTGTAACTGTACTGGCAACTTCCACAAGGGGAAATCCACCACGAGGGCCCCAATAACCATTAGCACCATATGGGCCAAGAGGATTACGAGCAGCGCCTGCCTGAGGATCAAGATAATCATTATATTCCTGATACGAATCGGGATAATTGGGACAAGTACTGACTTCATCGCGAAGATCATCTCGGTTCGCATATTTCATCAAACCGTGGAGGAATTCATTCATATCGAGATTAACTGCAGTTCCATTTAATGATACTCGCATTGATGTGCAACAGCTCATAACTGGGAATGCACGAGGAGCATCAACTCCATTTCCGGGAACAACTAGATCCTCAGGATTGGCAGTAGGGCCAGTCACATCTAGCTGAATATATGAACGCAAATATGCATTACGATCTACTCCAACTCTTTCACTTGGGGGATTACAGCGAATATTGATTGAATCTGTGTTCGTGTTCGCAGCTGGAAACGTCTGATAAGTCACCTGATTGGCTCCTTCGAGAACCACATAAGTCCTTTCACTTTCGAAATTAATCGTAGCCTCTTGAACTTTAACGACATTTAGTTTTTGGGGTGCCAGAGACATATATAAAAAGAAAACCTTTATTTATTCTTAATTAAAAAAATGAGCAGGAGATCTAGGAGATCACTTCAGGAGATAATCCATGTTTGACTGCTTCTCTGCGGATGAATGCGATCTTCACACTGAAATAACCGCCAGGTGGTAGGAATACTTGTTCTCTGGATCCATCTTTGTTTAATCTATGTATGTTAAGGCCAATACCTCTGAATGAAGATCCACCAGTTAAACTAGATAATCTCCACTGTGAAACTGGCGAAAACTGGATGATACCACGTGGACCAAATGGATCATTCGGATTAACATTGAAATCTGTTATAATTGGAGTATTGCTATTTGTTTTAGGATCAGAATCAACTGCGAAATCACCACTATTCTCAGCAATAACTGGAATAGCATTACTAGTAAACACAAGCTTAGAAGTATAATTCCAGAATTGAATTGACGGATATTCATCCTTAACTTGATAGTAGGTTGTCGCTGGGAATAATACTGGATCTAGGAATGGACCAATGGTTGCTGTTGCGATTGTATATAAATCTTCCTGTGCGGATACCACGATCCGACTATCAGTGAATAAAAGTACTGAGGAAGGTGGTTCTTCAGGAACAGCAGATCTTAAATATCCAAAGCGTTCTCTAAGCTCAGCTGAAAACCATATTTCAACTTCAGGAGCTGAACCAGCTCCACCATCACCGAGACGATATCCAAGCTTTGGTACCATTAATGAGAAATGCTTAGTATCTTTATTCCAGATCATTCGAGGAGGATGAATCGCAGGTGTCGCACCTCCTTCTCCTAATTTCATGGATGCGAATGATGCAGCTAGAGCCACATTAAGTACTTCAAGATATTGGTGGACTGTTATCACACGATCTTGATCGACAGTTCCCACATTTACAAAATAATCATTACCATTTGCCATTAGATTAACTGCATCATTTGTATCTAAATTTAACAATATCATGAAGTTATTAGGCATGTTAAAGCGAATGATGCTAAGGTAGTAATCTTCAGGTTTAGCTAAGATGATATCGCGAACCTTAACATTAATAGTTGCTTCTTGAGGTTCAACATTATCATTCCAAACAGTTAAATTATAGTAACTATAGTCTACTGTTTCCAACGCTGAGCCAGATACTTGTCTAAGCGCCATTATATTGTGGTATTTTAAAAAGCTATGACATTATTAAATGGTTTTGCCTAAAATAATCCGTTAGTAAGCATCGTGACAAAGCTATCATTGGTGAATCCACGATCTCGTGCTTTTTCATACAATCTGATAAACTTATCATGAGTCAATTTTTTCTTAAATAGCCTGAATGCACAATGCCTACCACAAGTTGCTATTTCTGCGACTCGGCGCTGAACTGGAATCTCATTCCAAATTATCTTATCATAATTGCTCTTTTTTATTAATCTCTTTAGGAATGGGAGTTCTTGATCTAAGCTATTATTATGCGCATCTGAATTGAAATCAAGTTCATCATCAGGATATATTCCATATGAATCAAAGAACTCTAATATATTTTTAGATCGCCTGAATATGCAAGCGTAATGGCCTTTATTCTCATCCACGAGATATAACAAAATAGCCATACCACATCCTCCCAATACTTCGTCAATATTATTGAAATTATCGAGATCAGGATAAGTAAGGATTGATGCTCGACCGCCCATCAAATTATTCATCTCATCAATACTTAATGCATAAGATTCTAGTGACTTATCCATTATATTATGCTCTTTTCTTTCCATATTCCTACTGAACCATCGATATCTCATGATCGCTTAAAATCCACGCTGGATGATCGCAATGAAATGAAACTGACCTAGTATCTAGTTTATAAATTTTTTCAATTTCTTTTTTGCTCATTCCAACATATGTCTTCATGAATTCTCGACTAAAGTGCCTGCTACCGCATCTAGGAAATAATACTTTGATATTACTCTCTGAGATGAAATCTCGCGTTTCTCGGTAATTAGACAAACTATGACTGGTCATTATAACACTCATTCCGCGAGCTCTGCCAACCTTAAATATGGTCTCAGCAATACTATATATCTCTTTCTTTAGGCGCTTATCCCTAATACTGTCAACATCATCAAATATAACTAAACATCCCTCATCTAATTCTGTCAGAGGATCTATCGGATCACTAATTAATATATATTGCCCATCCTCATCAGCCTCTTTCATTGCAATCCTAACCATTTTAAACTTGTCAAATATTGGCTCGATTAGTTTCTCCGAGAATAAATAAATCTTACTATCTGGGAATAGTTTTTTATAGAACTTGAGGTAGTCAGCAATCCAATATGATTTACCTGATCCTGATACACCTGCAACATATATCGAATCTCTTTTATTAGTATTAGGGATATATTTGAATTTGCCAGAAGTTATTAGTCTCTTCTTCATTATGTTACTCATGAACTTATCTATTTCTTCTGGGAAATCTTGCATATCTTCTGGCAAATCCTCAGGATTATTCCTTCCTGAATTAATAAAATCCATGGCTGCGGATACACTCGGAGCTCTAGCCTGCCCTCGCACTTTCTTAACCATTTTCCTGACATCTGCCTCATTCATATAACCATTCATAAGCATACCAGGTTCCATTATAAATTCCTCATCGAAGTCAGATTCATCCCGGCACGCAGTAATTTTAACTCCATGATTTGGACCGCCTTTAATCGCGGCAATTAATCTACTGTCAGGAAACACACCAATACTATCTGATGTGAACATATACGTCAGATAATTTATTTTTTATCAATTAAATCGGCTGATTCTATTTATTTTCGATGAAATCCTTTTTGTTTTCCTTGAAACTTGTAGCATAATATTTTATTTATTACAGGATTAAAGGAGCATATTATATAATGGCTTTACAATCAGACCCAAACGTCAGAGCAAGAAAACTTATAAATGAAAGATTACAAAAAGTTCTCGGGAAAGGACCCACAGCTGAAAAATTCCAGGGACAGGCATTACAAATAAAGGATCAAGCTGCTGCGGATAGGATGGCATTGAAACAAGCAATTGGTAAAGCAGCTGAGAGAGATGCGCCTACTCTAGAGAAGACACAAATTGCAAAACTCAAGGCTCAGGTGGCCAAGAAGCAACGTGATGTTCTCAAAAAGGCTGAGAAGAAAAAGAAGGGAATTAAGCCAATTAAGCCAATTGAAAATGGTGACGATCTGTCCGCCGCACAGATAGAAAAACTACTGAAACAATTGTTTAAGAAAGGTGGTGGTGCGGCTGTTCTCCCGCTGGTTAAATTTGCCAGGGAACTTTCAGGAGCTAAAGGTGATTTTATTAGTTGTCCGATGTGCTTGTCACAAGTTAGGATGGCAGCATTTCGTAAAGGTGCTGGTCCCATTGGATCAGGGACATTGGGAGAAGGTCTATTGGGAGAAGGTCTATTGGGAGAAGGACATATCGGGTCAGGTATCATTGGTGGACAAGCGAAGAGAAAGCGTGGAAGACCTAAGAAAGCGAAAGCGAAGAAAAAGCGCAAGCCGAATGCTCGCAATATTGAAATATCAAGACTAATGAAGAAACAAGGAATTAAAATGCTCATGGTGGCACTTAAGAAATTTAAAGGAGTATCTCTTGAGGAATTAAAGGCAATGTAATTATTATACCGTTATTTATTTTTTCATTATATTCAACGTCACATATAATGGCAGTCCCAAGCATATTCAGTCAAAGTCTTCAAGGAAGATATTCCCTAAATGCAAGGACTCTTAATTTACAAGAGCGAGCAGCACCCCCAAATCCACCAGCAGGATCATTAGAACTCTACGCCGATTCAAATGGTGAATTCCGGTTTATTAACTCAGCAGGAGTGGATGAGGCAATCGGTGGTACGTCATTCGATGATTCAACTTTCAGTATATATGATGATGGTGATGACTCTAAAGTAGTTAATTTCCAGGTATCTAATTTAACTACTTCGACAACTCGAACGATTACAGTTCCTGATAATCCCATGCGACTTCCTGCTGCTTATAATGCATCGAGTATTGGGCTAGGAGATCTAGCATATACTGGCTCTGGTGTCCAATGTTCTCTTCTAGGAGTGGCAGCAGGAGAAGCTCTTACAACTGGTGCAGGATGTACCTTTCTTGGTTCTGGAGCAGGTGCTAGTAATTTAATAGCAGATAGTAATACAGCTGTTGGAAGTGATGCTCTGGCATTATGTACAGCGCAAAATAATACAGCTGTAGGTCGCGATGCTCTCGTTATCCTAGTCGGAGGGCAAAATAATTGTGCTTTAGGTGCGACAGCTGGTGATGCAGTAACAAGTGGTTCTTCAAATGTTCTACTTGGTAATGCATCAGATGTTACGACAGGAACATTCAGCAGTTGTATTGTAATCGGAGATAGTATTTCAGCAAGTGCAACTCAACAAACACGAATTGGAACAAATCTGACAGCTACATGCTTTGTTCGTGGTATTGACGGTGTGACAACTGGAGGTGCTGCTGGTGCTGTTCTGGTTGATGCAAGTGGCCAACTCGGTACGATTTCTTCAAGTGCTCGCTTTAAAGGTGGAATCGCTGATATGGAAGGAGCTGAAAAACTATTTGATCTTCGACCTGTGAACTTTCACTATTTATCAGATGAAGACCACAAATTGCAGTACGGTTTGATTGCCGAAGAAGTGAATGAAATCATTCCAGAAATCGTAATCAGGGACGTAGATGGTCAGTGTGAAACTGTGCAATATTATAAGCTCTCATCAATGCTTTTGAAATGCGTTCAATTGCTAGATGATAGACTCAAAGCATTGGAGCAATAAAGATCCTCAGTCATATCTACTATTTTTTTGCTCACAACGCATATAGCATGTCTTTCAGTAATATATGCAATCCAAGAATTAACGGGAGATATGGTCTCTTTGTTAGATCAATGAATTTATACAAAAGGCTAGCGTTACCGGCCTCTGATAGTGGTACGCTTGACACATATGCGGGGAATGATGGATTCTTACATGTTGTTGATGAATTTGGAACAGATACTACTTTAGGATTGGGTGCAACTCCATCGTTTCCTGATAATATATTCCGCGTTCAGGACTCTGCTGATTTATCTAAGCAATTCGCATTAGAAGTAGCCAATGTTACCACCGCTACGACTAGGACTTTTGTAGTTCCAGATGCAGAAGGAATTTTACCTGCAATACCAGCTTCAGGAAGTCTCGGAGTAGGATCTGCAACATATGGATCTGGTACATTTAATACTATTTTGGGGATAGCTGCTGGTGTGAATATTTCAGGTAATTGCAATACTATTTTGGGTGCAGGTAGCGGGACCACAGATATGAAAGATAACAATATTTTAATAGGAGCAGACTTAGATGTTCCAAATGTTGCGAGAACCAATACATTGACAATCGGTGATAATTATAGCGGGGTAGATGCTGATGGTAGTACATCACTAGATCCATCCTACGTTCGCAATCAGAAGTCAGCCAGCGGTAATATTTTATACTACGACGAAGTTACTGGTGAGATTTCCCATGATGTTGATGGTGGGCCTTCTGTATTCCCAGATAACATATTCCGCGTTCAGGACTCTGCTGATTTATCTAAGCAATTCGCATTAGAAGTTGCCAATGTTACTACCGCTACGACTAGGACTTTTATTGTTCCAGATTCAGATGGTATATTTACTGCAACTCCTGCATTTGGAAGTCTAGGTGTAGGATCTGCAACATATGGCTCTGGTACCTCAAATACAGTTGTTGGGCTGACATCTGGTGCTGTTATCTCATCAGGTAGTGGATGTGTTGTTTTAGGTTCTGCAAGCGGAACCACAGATATGAAAGATAACAATATTTTAATTGGATCGAACGTAGATCTACCAAATGTGAACAGAGCAAATACACTGACAATAGGTGCTAATTATAGTGGTGTTAATGTTGATGGAAGTACCAGTCTCGATCCTACATATCTGCGCAACCAGAAATCATCCAGTGGTAATATATTGTACTATGATGCAGTTACTGGTGAGATTAGCCAGGATGTGAATGATGGTGCTGCCCTAGCAACTCCTCGCGATCTGAGTACTGGTATATTTTTGGGTGGCCTTGTTACTCAGGTTAACTCTACTGACTACCAATATACTGCTGGAGCAGGGCAAGTAGTAAATCAACTTACTGGAACAGTAACTCAAGTCAGCTGGATCACCACAATAAGAACATTAAGTACTATTGGTGGTGGACCATTTTCAGCTGTAGGACTCGACATTAATGGAAACATTGTAGAGCAAAATGCTCCATTTAATGAGTTGCAACTCAAGAGTATCATTTCTCTGGCAGATTTCGGACACCAATCGGGTTCGCTTGAGGGGTTTAATCCAACGACTGGTCTTGCGTATACTCCAATGCAACATATAAGGACTTTATTTGATGTTCTAGGAATTATTAATCCATCTGGAAATGATGTAAGTGGAAATGGTGGTACCCTAACCTGTGTTGTAACAAGCGGTAATTTATTCCGCAATAGCATTAACTATTCAGCTGTACAATTGCAAACTCCAACACTTGAAGATACGGGAGAACACATAAAACAGTTCCCTGCTACGGATCCAATGACTTTCTCGTACGTTTCGCCCAGTAATATATTCGCAGATCCTACATTCTCTACAACTGCGATAGATCCTGATCTATTCGATTTACCACTCACATCGATTACAAACAACTTTTATACGACACAGCGAATATGGATGTTCGGTAATGGGTTTAGAGCAATCAGCCCTGGTCAATTTGAATATAAAAGCGCCGATGAAGCTCGTAATGCAATTTCTTCCGAACTCTTTACTCCACCACCGGCAGTTGCAATAAATGGAATAATCATAGCATTTATGATTATACAAGAGGGTGAGACGGACATTGTAAATGCTGTGTTCATCGATGGTCCGAAATTTCAAGGAACAACGCTTGGTGGTGGCGGAGGATCGGGCGGATCGGGCGATGTTTTCGGACCAGCAACAAGTACTGTAGATGCACTCGTTCGATGGGATAATACGATCGGAACAACTGTAGCCAATTCGTCTGTTACATTATCTGATACAGGTCTAATGAGTGGTTTGTTGGATCCTGTCAGTGCGCAAGATGCTGCGACAATGAACTATGTAGATGCTCGATTTCCCGCAAGTTCTACTGATAATGCCATTGCTCGATTTGATAGTACGACTGGTTTGCTTCTTCAGAATTCAACCGTAATCGTTGGCGATACAGGTCTGATCAGTGGAGTTCTTGATCCTGTCAGTGCACAAGATGCTGTAACCAAAAATTATGTGGATTTGAGATCGTATGATGGACCAGCATTGTGGGCTGCTGCTATCCCTACAAGAACTGCTATCATAGGGCATAGATTCTCAAAGAATACACAACAGATTTATGATATGGATCAGGTTCGTAGGCAAATTACCAGAGGTTTGCGATTCGTGGAAATTGATGTTTCACGTACAAATGATGGGCTATTCTATATATCTCACGGAAATGCAGAGGAATATCTCAATCCTCCTAGCCCAGTTACAGCATCTGACTATCAAAACCAGAATATCAGTCTGAATGGCCATGCGAAGAGTGGACAACCTCTCCCATCACTAGCACAAGTTATTCGTGCATTTCAAGATTTACCTGCAATATTAATGGTCGAAGACAAAAGCGGAGACCATGATGATTTAATAACGGCATTACAAGGACTAGGTGCAACACCTGAAATGATTATATTCCAAGACTTTGATATAGCAGCGACAGAAGCGTTTGAGAATGCCGGATATACTACTATGTTGCTTACTAGTGCAGTCCCAGCAGCACCCGACTTCGGAGTCAAATTTACCTATTTAGGGACTAATTTCACTGGGGCTGGTCCAGCCTTGTTTGATGCAAGTGGATTGGTCAGCGAGTATTTTGCATACACTTTCAACAGCCCCGCCGAATGGGTTGATTTCAAAGCAGCTCATGCAAAGTGCGCAGGATGCTTTTCGGATTGCGCTTTGCCCATGATTAATCCAAATCAATTGAATTCGGATAATGGTGGGTTGCAATTCATCGATCCCTTGAATGGATATGTCAGCTCAGTATCAGATAACAAGCTAATTTCACCATATAGTTCTATGTACATTACAGACTCAGGAAATTTCAGATGTGTATTCAATTCACCTATTAGCGCAGACGCTAGTATCAATATTCACAATTACATTCACGATAGCACTACACAGGCTATATTCGCAATTGAATCGTGGGGAGTGGACGAAGTGGGTGGAACTGACTGGTGGGCTTTAGTATTGCGAATTGGTAGGGATTACCTTGAAACAGATGAGGCTACTACTCGCGAGCAAGCTATAACCTTTCTATTCAGAAATGACGGTGATGTAGATATTTTCAAGCTATTCGGAGGATCGGCGACAAGTATCTCATCTGGTTCTCCTGGTGATAATGTATTCGTAGATAGATCTCGATATTATGTCGGTATTGAGACACTGGACAACCCTGGTGTTGATCGCACATTTAATGTCAGAATTAGCGATTCCATGAAAGCTATATTTGACAAAACCGCTATAATTGTGGCATCTCCTGTATTACTAGTATCGGGTCAGCCCTCAGAGTTATTTGGAACAGAATACTTCATTACCATTCTCAGAGATGATACGCAAGTTGGGGTGGTAGAATACATTGTTCCTGGGGAAATTAACTCCAATTTCCTTGACCCATTGAGAGATGACGATTTTAATTTACGTGACAGTGCTGACAATAGTAAGAGACTTAATTTCTCTATGGGGTCAATTTCAACTGGAACAACTCGCACAATTACTTGCAGAGATTCTAATTACATTTTGCCCATGTTTAATCCAGGATCTTCCACATTATCGATAGCATTGACAGATGTAGCTCCTGCTTGGACTGGTGCAGATAATGTAGCATTTGGGTACAATGCTCTCGATGCTGGAACTTCAGTTGCTGATTGCGTAGCGATAGGAAGTGGAGCATTAACAGATGCTGTAACAAATTCAGAATGTGTAGCTGTGGGATCAAACTGCCTTGCCAATTGTACTATTGATGATGTGACATCGGTTGGATTCGAAGCTAATTTCAGTTTGACAATTGGAGTTAGATGTACCAGTATGGGTTGGCGATCCCAAAGAGCAAATATTGACGGGGCCAATAATACCACATATGGATACAAAAGCGGTGACAGTATTACAAGTGGGGATGACAATGTCTGCCTGGGCGCTCTAAACGGCGATAGTATTACAACAGGTGACGGAAACGTTCTGATCGGGACGGATGTCAATGTTGGTACTGGTACGGACTCTAATTGTATTGGAATTGGTAGAACACTAACTCTTTCGGATGGAGAAATTGTTATCGGAGATGCAAGTAATTCTTCCTGTGTAATCCGTGGTATCCATGGCGAGACAATTACTTCAAGTTCTACCGTTATTATCAATAGCTCAGGATTATTGGGAACGATTGTTTCATCACGCAGATATAAAAATAATATATCAGATTTGGTTGGTTCTGAGCGATTGTACGATCTTCGCCCTAGAAACTTTTCATATACAATTGACAGAGACCCAGATGAGACAATTACCTGGGGATTGATCGCTGAAGAATGCGAAGAGATTTTCCCGGAAATAGTAATCAAAAACGACAATGGGCAACCCGAAACCGTGCAATATTTCTTACTCCCAGTGTTGTTACTCGATTGCATGCAGAAACTGAAGTCTGAGTTCGATCATTATCGTAAAGATTCTGAGGAAAGAATCACTAGATTAGGCATTAAATTTGGCAATCAAAATAGAACCAATGAATCTCTCATAAATGATTTATCACAAAGACTATCAGTATTAGAAAATCATGAAGATAATGTCGCAGCTCAAGCTGAGTTATTAGCCCAGCAAGCTATATTAATTAAGGATTTGTCTGATAGAATGTTACATATGGAAGATGCCGCATCTGGTTGTCCTGTTAATAGTAATTCACTTGAAGAAACAGTTATAAAAACAACAGAAGCAGAACTAGATATTGGACCAGTACATCTTGTACGCAAAGTAGATAGGGAATTGCGAAAGCATAGAAGAACTAGTGGATTCGCTGATCGTAGGGCAAAAAAGAAGTAAAGGGAGACCCTTTTAATCCCCAAGTGTGATAGGATGTCGAAATATAGTTAAATAAATGATGCTATTAATTCAATGCAATCTAGGCCAGGATCAATAATAGAATCATTATTCCTAATTGAATTCTCCAATGCTGTTATCTCAGCTTCTCTATCTATTTTATTATATTCTTCAGTACTTTTTAATAAATTATTATGACATCCAATTGCCCTTATTAAGTAAAAAGATATTGATACCCATTGATAATATCGACCATAATGTGCATGATTAAAATTTTCAGAGCAATTGTGTGGACTATTTTCTCCAATCATATTGAGATCTAGAGCGCTATCTAAGTTTTTTATTGCTAAATCCAATAAGAATAATATATTTTTTTTACGGTGTGATCTATAATTAACCATTCTACGATTAATATCATCGATTATTACCTTACATTTATGTCTTGTTGTGTCATCATTATGAAAATACTTAGGATATGAATTTATGCAACCTTTTATCTCACCCAAGATTTTATTCAACTCACCTTCAATAAAATTCCTACTCTTCGCTTGGGTTAAATTATTTTTATTTTCCATTTTAAGTAAATGTACCTTCTTGTTCAATCGATTTATTTCCTCGTTCAATCTATCTTTCGATTTTCCATTACCCATTCTATATAGATGGTAATTTATTTTCTTCATTAAATAAATGATGCAATTAATTTAATGCAATCTAAGCCAGGATCAATAATAGAATCATTATTCCTAATTGAATTCTCCAATGCTACCATCTCAGCTTCTTTGTCTATTCGATTATATTCATCAGCCTTAATAGTAATTCTCTCGAACTCCCGAGCTGTGTAATATAAATTCATTATGCAAGCTAACATATCTGGAGGATATTTAATAGATAAGTACTTTACAGATTCCAATAATGTACTTCCTTCTGGAATAAATGATTCATCGATCTTTCTAAGATTAAGACGCTTGACCATTCTCTTTAAATTATTCATACTTCTTCGAGAACAATATAAAAGTCTTCTTCTGCGTACATAGGGTATATTCATGGTTATTTCACAAATAGTATCATCGAAGAACATCGACATTGGTTCTACATAATCAAAATCGCCCATGATATCTCTAATCACTTTAATAAAGACAGATATCTTCGAAACCATCGCGAAATGCATTGCTTGAGATTTTGTCCACGTTTCAAATTCATTAATTTGAATCTCATCACTGTATGGCATCTCACTCAATTGATTCCCCATTATATGGTAACTTTTATTCTTTTTCTTTTAATCTTTCTTGGTGCTGTCAAACATTTAATACAAATTTCTCCATAAATCTTCTTTTTCGATCCGAATTCATATCTAAAGTAATAACCCCATCGATCTTTTTCTTCTTGGCAAAAAACGCAAACGTTTGTCCATTTATTATTCTTAATCGATGACATTATATATAACGCTTCAAAAATACAATGAAGAAAAAGAATTACCATATTTAATCTGGGTAAAGCGGAATCTTATTATTATATTTCCAATCTCGTATCAAATGCTTAGCCAAATTAACTTCCCGAGCAGTTTCAGTAATGCCAACACCAATCGACAATAATTCCACAATCTTATCCTGTATTTCTTTTGGTTGCTTATCGAATCCAGTTCCCTTACGCAACCCCGATCTATTACATTTGGTGCATATTTTTCTCCTGGTTCTATTCAAATTTTTCTTGCTCCCATTCATAGCAAATTTGCAAATGGGTTTATCTTCTTGACATTTATCGCAAAACTGCATTATATGGTGGTCAATTTTTTTCTTCATTGTATTTTTAAAGCACTTCATATAATGTGGCCATTATCAAACATAGCCTCATTTATTTCAGCTAGTTACTATAGTTTATTTGGCTATAACACAGTCCCAGTTCAAGAACAAAGACCAGAAGAATCACATCGCCAAGATGTTAAAACAAATCTTGTGACAACAAAACGATTCAAAAGAAAGCGAGTAATAACTAAGAATAGATATGGAGCATTATGTGAAGATTATGAGTAATATCTCGATTCGGCAATTAATTAATTTATGGTAATTAATTTTCTTTTATAATATTTTGAGATCCACTATATAATGTCAGCGATCATGAGACTGGTGGAGCAAGATAAGGAAAGAAGATCGGAACGCAAAGATAAATCCGCAATTAAGGTAAAGTTTAGTGCATGGAAGGAAGTTGCTTCTAAATCAATGTATCGCTTTGCTTCATCTTGGAGATCGTGCCTTAGTTGTTCGTATCAAAAAATTAAGCACGATCACGTGGAATGTCTATTCATTGAGAGATATGCTAATCCTGTAATTAGAAATCGAGATAGACTCCGAGAACAAATACATGAATTAATTAATCCCGATGATGTTCCAAAATTAATTGTAACTATGAAAGAATCCTTATGTTCTATGAAAGAAGAATTAATAGACAAATATACAAATCGCATTGGGATAATCGCAGATCAGCATATGAAGGTCTATGAGTGGATTAATGAGAGAACTCCAGACTGGACTAAAAGCTGCGGTGAACGGTATTTTGAAGCTAATAAATTACTAGGAGAATTTGAAAAATATGTCACAAAATGGGAATCAATGACAGATGATGAAAAAAATGCATCCTTCATGGTTTCAGCTATCAAAAAGGCCGCGGTTCTCCATAAATTACAAGTAACTATAGTTGATAATTATGATTCATTTATTAATAGATATAAAGATACTCCTGGGTTTATTAAAGCAATTAATGAATCTTGTGACCTTCTCTGTGATCTATTTCCGCTAAATCCAACATTTAAAACCTTCTGGGAATACATTGATGATCGTCCTGATGATCAAAAAAGATACAGTGAAGGTGAATACATAACCTTCCGAGCTTATAATATACTGCACTTCACATCCTAGCCATGAAGCTCGTTTCGAGTGAAGTCCCCTTCATAGTTTCAATTAAACCTTTGTATCTGCCATATTCGGCAGAAGCTAATTTATGGCACCATTCATCATATGTTAATGTAATATTTTTAAAGTATGGATGGGATTCTTCTTCTTCCCATTTAAGATCACATTTAAGATCATATTTAGATCTAATGAATGCAGATTGTAGATATTCTTCATATCTTATTTTTTTCTTGTTATCCCATCGTTCTGCTGATTCCTGCTTATTTTTCATTTGCTGAGATAAAGCCTCTGTAAATATTTTTCTAACTAAAATATTTAATGTATCTCTCCGATTCCCCCAAGGTTTCCATGGTCCAACAATTTCCTTACATCTTACTAGAATAAGACACTCCATAATTTCAACTGGCTGTTCTAAATACATTTCGTGAGAATATGCTTCGATGATGTTATTCTCCTGTTCAGTGAACTCAGTCATTATATGGTAATTTTTTTTCTTTATATCATTTAATTATATACATATAATGGTTGCTCGAAGCAAATTGATAAATAAACATGTGGCAAAAGCATTAGGATTTAAATCAGTCAAAGCATTGAGTTATGCATATAAAGAATTAAATCAGGATCTACATTCTTATAAAGATTATGAAGAATCTATTGCGAGACTATTTAAAGCTTTCAATATGAGTCCTGAGGGAATAATCGAAATTTCAGGTGCTAATATTAAAAGCGTTAATCGCGAGTTTAATTATAAGAATGACAAATCAAAAGCAGACGAAATAATGCAGCTATTAAAATGTAAATATTCGATTAACGATAACTCAATATATCCGATAACTGATTGGAATAATTTTGCTAAATCGCCATATGAGGATAATTGTATTCTAAATTGGTGTAACGCTAATTCCAATAGGATGGTAAATGATTGGAATAATTTTGCTAAATCTGAAGAAGTCTCGTATATTAACAATTATTATAGAAATCCCAGAGACTTTGTTTCGTTATGGGAAAGAGATTCTGAGTTAGTTATCAAAATTATAAGTAAAAGTAGAATAAAGAAGTTTAATGTAGATTCAATATTAAATCGGCATATATGGTGTTTATCCCATGAATCAATTATCAAAAAAGAAATGGCCATAAAAATAGATGAATGGATCTCATCAAGATCAGATGATCCTGGATCAGACATATCAAAAATGATAATTAGTTATCTATTGGGTTAATTAGTTATCTATTGTGGTATGTAATCACCAAATAACTCTTCTATGTTATCCTTATCTTCACCTATCATTATTCCTGTTCCTCGTGAAGTAATTGGAACTTTTTCAGCAACTTGTTCTATGGAAATACCACAATATGGGTTACCATAACCAGATAGATAACTACCATCTGTCAACCTGGCACCCCATGTTCCTCCATTATAATTTCTTACCACTCTCATTACCCATTGCTCAAATGGGTAAACTATAGGTTTACTTATTTTATACATTGTTGGCTTTTCCTCAGAGAACTCAACTATCAAATTTGATACATCATTATAAAGTCCAATAGCATTCTTCGTATCTTTCCATTCTAATAGTTCGTGCTCATATGCAATTACAGATCCAGATCTCATTTGAAAATATTCTGCAAAGATTGTTTTCTTCTTTTCATTATAAATTGGTCTAATAACCATCTTCAACTGTTCTAGTCTATATCTCTCATTAGCTTCATCTCGAACTCTTATCGCTTCTGCGTTTGCTCGTATCTCAGCAAGTCTTTCTGCAGTTGGTGGTGGTGTAGGAGTATTTAAATAATAATCATATGATGCGGCCTTAATTCTACTAGTCATTTCACTAGCTTTGACATTTATATTCCAACAAAAGAAACGTTTCTTAAGTATCTTGCAACATTCACCCAAAACTACTTGTCTCGGAAAATTATTATGATTTTTAATATACTTGGCAGTCAACTGTTCTTCGTTCATTATATATTAGTGGTAATTTTTTTTCTTTTTTTAATTAATATAATGGCTGGTACAATCGTTGTGATGTTTATGATATGTTTTGGAATATGTTTTTGGCTTTCCTCATCAAGAAGATGGGCTAGAGATTAGGCAAAAAAGGAGACTGCGCTACACCTAGATAGGGTAAGCATTTTCAATTTCTTTTTTGATCCGGCGATAGTAACTATCTATCCCCTCGAACGGTTGTATATTTATTTCAATAGTCTTATTATCTAATCGGGCTCTATGAGCTCTAGCATTATGTCTCCGGCAAATGCGCTTGCGTGTCGTCACTGCTTGTCCAATATCAATTGGGGCTGGCATTATATAGTAGCGATTTAAAAATAAAACAAAAAAATAAATAAAGGGAAACCCTTTTAATCCCAAGCGCGACAGGATGTCGAAACAAAAAAATAAATTGAAAAAGAACCGTCTGCCACAACAAGATCCTTTCACGATGAATACGATAACGATGAACACAAGGATTGATATAAGTCTCACAGCAATGAGATAGTCGGTGGAAAATTTAATCTCCGCCCTGACATGTCATATATAGCATGGATCAAAAAAATAAAATTAATCTAATGACTAATTGCCCAATCACATTTATCCAACAATAGATTCAAATTGTCCATGTAATCATCAACGACTTTACAATGAGATTCTAGTTTATCATCATCAGGCTCATATTCAATCCTAGCAAATAATCGCATCGCAGTTTTCAACATATTTTCAAGTCTGTGATGTTGATCAGTAATCTTTCTCCTTTGTTTACGTTTGATGCACATTGAATCGCAGACTTGTTCGTGTTGACAATCTAATCTTTTCTGTGCCTCCTCATGCCTCTCATTAACGACTTTCAAATATAATCCTAAATTACTTCTCACCTCGCTGGTCAATGTTTCTTTCTCATCTTCCATTATATAATGAATAAATAAAAATTATCTAATGAATAATTTCTTAGCTTCCAAGGTTCTCTTACCTCTTTCGACATCAAATGGGACATTGGGGAAAGACTCAATAGGATTATCAATGTATTCGAATTTTTGTTCCCAAGCTCGTGCTGCTTCATATAAATGCGCAGTCGCATACTTCAGGGCTATTTCCTTAGGATCTTCATCGGGATGATCTCGAATTTTCTTGACTATGTCTTCTGCTGATGTGTAATAGCAGGGTCTATTGCTATCAATTCCTTTTGATTTAATGAAGGTGTGAATTACATCAGCGAAGAAAGCTCTGTCCAGTTTAATTTCACTCATTATATTAATGGTAATTTTATTTCTTTATTATTTATATAATGAGTACTTCCGCAGATCTGAGATACTTAGTCATTAAAGT
>SDBT01004648.1_pt1 | contig 23245 bp, 16 predicted proteins | sample 2277101 | NCBI WGS metagenome assembly SDBT01 (sample SAMN10404973, study PRJNA504765) | marine sediment metagenome | isolation source: marine sediment core GS10_PC15, 103 cmbsf | place: Arctic Ocean: Southern Knipovich Ridge | collected 2010 | reverse complement strand
AACGCGAGCTGCCGTTTCCGACGATGGAGTTCGACCAGGGGGGGAAGAAGATCACATACAAGGTGTTCGGGGTGGTAACGAACCGGGATCTTCCCGGGGACGAACTGATCAGGTGGTTGAGGACGCGCTGTGGGTACAGCGAGCAGGTCCATGCGGTGATGAAGGATGATCTGGCCGGGGGTCGGATGCCGTCAGGCAAGTTCGGGGTCAACGCAGCGTGGTGGCATGTGATGGTGCTGGCGCTGAACCTGAGCGAGGTGATGAAGAGGTTGGTGCTCGGAGAGGGTTGGACGACGAAGCGGTTGAAAGCGCTGAGGTTCCGGCTGATCCACATCGGAGCGAGGGTGATGGAAAAGGGCCGCCAGGTGTGGATCCGGCTGAGCCAAGGCGAGGCAGCGCTGGATCTCGTGAACCGAGCGAGGGAGAAGATAAGAATGCTGGCCGAAGCGCCTGGCTAGCAACAGCTCTTTGAGAAGGCAGAAAACGGGCGGGGCGTGGAGCAAGTGCGCGCGAAAACCGCCCACAACCAGTCAGGGCGAGCGGATCCGTGGCCGAGGGCGAATCTGGGGCCCAGCCGGCAACGGACCCGCCGTCCAGTGACCAAGATCGGTGCGTCTAAGCGGGAGGGTGGGAGATCGTGGAATGCTGCCGAGCTTGACCTGAGATCCAGAACCATGCTTCAATTACAGCTTGGAATTTTGAGGCAAAAGCAGTAAAAAGCCGAGGGTTGATCTTGAGCGGATAACTTGGCCAGAGTTGACTGAGGCTCTCAAGTAGCCCATGATACCAAGTGTCGACTCTGCGCATGAATTGAGGTGACATCGTGGCCGACAAGGAACAAGAGCCCCCCCAGCAGTCGTCTGAGCTGCAGCCATCCGAGCCCTCGGATGAAAAGAAAAGGCAAGGTGTTCCTGCTTTGGCCGAGAAACTGGCCGAAGCCCTGCACGACGTCTTTATTTTCAAATCGGCCGAGCCGGTCAAACCCACGAGCGCTGCGGATTTCAGCCAGGCATTGGAGCGCCTCCAGGAAGCGGGGTTATCGTTCGACGAGTCATATCCAAAGGCAGTTCTGACCAGAACAAGACGGCCCACCCCTGGGGACGCTGCGGTCGTAACTGATCTCCAGGATCGCCATCCCCACCTGCCACGCGAAATCGCCGAATTGGTGGTTTCCGTCCTTACCGGAAACGACCCGGACGAGGCCACAGTTGGGGCTGGTGAAGAGCTGGTTGCCAAACGCGAAGCCGTCAAACGTTTCGTCGTGACCGATGAGCTTCGAGAGCGTTTCTTCCTTCGGCATTGCGGAAAGGTTCCCAGGTTTCTGTCTCTGGATTGGGAAGTGGTCGTCAAGGAACTCGAGCGGGGACATCGAGACCCGCCAAAGTATCCGTATGCGATGGCCACCCTGGACGCTGTCACCGATGTACATGGACAACATAGCCACAAGATGGTAACCTTTGCTGTGGGATTACACGGACTTAAAACACTGGTGAATGAGTTGTCAGAACTGTTGAGCCACCTGGAAGGCATCCACAGCTCGCTCAGCAGACAGTCCAATAGAGATTCGGGGACCAACCATGATAGTTGAAGCTCTCTGCGACGACCGCCGAAGCGGTAGATCGGGACATACGCCACGCGGGTGGCAGGAATCGCCAGATCCTGCGTTAGATGCGTGTTGGTACCATCGTGGTCCCCCAGACGAATCCCTGGAGGTTCTTGAAAACATCTTGAGACAAACGAAATGGGGGAACGTGGCTGTCTGGGAAGAGGGGGGACAGGGCTCTGATCCGAAACGTCCTGCGCGTCGGACAGACGAACTCATCGTACGGCTCAAGGAGGCTGTTGCTGCGCATCTGTTTTCGGAACCATCTACCCCTCTGTTCCGTGGGTGGATCAAGTCATGGTTTTCGTCCGTCCAAGACTTGTGCAAGCAGAGTCACATGCAAATGCCAAGGCAGCAGCCGTCCTCACCCCTGGATAGGGCTTATGACGAGCTTGACATACTGCTCGTCCGTCGGCATGTCAGTGGTCCGACTTCGGAGTTGGAAAAGCAGATCGAGGCTGCCTGGGCCCGTTTGAGAGAGATCCAGGAAGTCGTCTGTTGCCAGGTCGAGCGGCGGCTTGAAAAATCGCTTGCGCTTCCTCCTCACGAACTGAAGCGCCTCACAGAAGAGGCCCAGGCGTTGCTGGACGAAGAACAGTGAAGATCCTTCCAAGGCAGACGAGCCTGCCTACACGCCCCATCGTTCGTCGCCATGGTCCCCGAGACGGCCACTGGTCCAGCTACATGAGTTGCCTGCGCTGGGATTTTGGATTCACGTGTCCGTTTTGCATGCTCCACGAAGGAGATCTATCTGAGCACGACACCAGTGGTCAGGCCCTCATCTGGGTTGAGCACCTCGCATTGAAATCGGAGGAAAAAACGCGAGCCAACGAATATGACAACTGTTTTCTCTCGTGCCGTTTCTGCAACAACACTCGGGGAAAGAAACCTGCCACTGATGAAAAGGGTAGAAAGTTGTTGAATCCGACCCAGACAGCATGGGCGGATCACTTCGGGTGGGACGGCGACTACCTGAAGCCCAATCCCATGGACGCCGACGCGGAATACACCTGGCAAGCCTACCGGCTTGATGATGAGAAGCAGAAGGTGCCACGGCGCAGGATGCGCCGTCTACTCATCGAGATGTCGCTTGATCTTCTCAAGGCGCTCCCGGAACTCGTCAGGAAACTGGACCAAGAAGCACATTCCACTTTTGAGTGCCAGGATTCGGAAACGGCCCGGGAAAAGCTTGCCGAGGCACGGAAGTGGCAGCGTCACTTGGGAACCACGCTGGAGCAACTGCAGCGATATCGGGCCATTCCCCGCGACGCACCGAAACAGTGCCAGTGCGGCAACACCCAAGGCCTGACGCTGCCCGATTGGCTGTCGCGGCAGGCGCTCGACGTGTTGGGCGAAATCCCGGGGTCGGGTCTTGACACTTGACTTTCAACAGGCTTCCGGCGGGGATCCGCTGATCAGATCCTCCAGGACCAGGCATTCTATTTCCTCCACCTTCTTGAAGGCGAAATCGTTGCAGACGAATCCGGTGGCACCTGATGAAAGGGCTGAGGCCAGTTGAACGGCGTCAGGCGTCTTGAGATTGTATTCGGCCCTGATCCTGGCGGCCTGGTCGGCAACGTTCAGAGTCAGATCGACCCAGCTCAGATTGGGATACGTAGACAACAGCGAATAGAACTTCATGACCAGGTCGTCGAGCTTCCGTCGATACGGCTGAACCAGGATTTCCAGCAAGGATATGGTCGAGGTTGACGCCTTCGTCTTGCCGACTTCGACGGCCATGAAGATAGGCTCACAGAGGGCGTGGTATCGAGGGTGTTTCTCGACAAAGTAAATCAGGATGCTGGTGTCGAGTGAGATTTTTGGGTGTTTTTTTAGAAATTTTTTCAAAGAAGAGGCCTTTACCAGGAACGCCGCTCTGTCCGAAGATACTTTCTACCGAAAAGACCCTTGCCGAGACCCGAGAGGGCGCGGCGGTAGCTTTCGGGTTTGGGCATGAGGATGGTGATGCCGTCCTTGACAACGACCAAGAGTTCATCGCCACCCTTCAGGTGCATGGAATCTCTGGCCTCCTTGGGAATCACGATCTGGTTTTTCGAGCTCAGCTTCACGACTGTCATGCTGCACCTCCGTCAATTTCCTCCTTTACTTTATCGTAAAATGTAAATCATGTCAATGTTGTGTTCTCCGGTTCTCCGGGCCACGTCCAAGTTACCTTCGCTTGACATTCCCCATACCGGATGCTAGCTTGCGCCCGGCCTGGAGGGGAGTCAATCGTGTATTTCCAGCAGGTGATGATCGAGCTTCAGAAGTACTGGATGGACCAGGGGTGCCTGATCCAGCAGCCCTATGATCTGGAGAAGGGGGCGGGCACCTTCCACCCGGCCACGTTTCTGCGCAGCCTGGGGCCGGAGCCCTGGAAGGCGGCCTACGTGGAGCCTTGCAGGCGGCCCACGGACGGGCGGTTCGGGGAGAACCCAAACCGGTTGCATCACTACTACCAGTACCAGGTGATCCTCAAGCCGTCGCCCCTCGACGTGCAGGATCTGTACCTGGACAGCCTGCGGGCCATCGGCATCCACGTGGAGGATCACGACCTGCGGTTCGTCGAGGACGACTGGGAGTCCCCGACCCTGGGCGCCTGGGGCCTGGGCTGGGAGGTCTGGCTGGACGGCATGGAAGTTACCCAGTTCACCTACTTCCAGCAGTGCGGCGGCATGGACCTGAAGCCGATCTCGGTCGAGTTGACCTACGGGTTGGAGCGGCTGACCATGATGCTCCAGGACGTCGACAGCATCTTCGACATCGAGTGGAACGACCGGATCACCTACGGCCAGGTGCACCACCAGGCCGAGGTGGAGTACTCCGAGTACAACTTCAACGCCGCCGATACAGGCATGCTGTTCAAGCTGTTCGAGATGTTCGAGGCCGAGTGTTCGCGGCTCGCCCGGGGCGAGGGCTCGGAGCGGTCCCAGACGTTTCCGGCGTACGACTACTGCCTGAAATGCTCCCACGCCTTCAACATCCTGGACGCGCGCGGCGCCATCAGCGTAACCGAGCGCCAGGCCTACATCGGCCGGGTGCGCGGCCTGGCCCGCGAGTGCGCCCGGGCCTACCTGGCCCAGCGGGAAAGGCTGGGCTGGCCGTTGCTGGAAAAAGAGGGTCGGGGGTCCGGATGACGGCCAAGGCGTTCTTCGAAAGCGAGGTCTTCTACCTGCTGGTGGTGGGAGTCGTCCTCCTGGCGGCCTGGTTCGTCGTGAGGCGCGGTCGCCTGGAAGAGGAGGCTCCCTCGTTCGTGGAGAAGCTGATGATGTTCGGCGGGATCCTGCTGACCGTCACCGGCTTGTTGATCCTCGTGTTCCGATCCGACGTCATCAGGACGCCGGGAGAAGAGGAAGAGGAGCAGCAGGAGTTGGAGGCCTTCTCCGAGGAAGGAGCCGGCTGCTCTAAAACCGAAAAATCCATGAATGACTTCGAGAAAAAGTGAAAGCCTAAGGGAACCTGATGGACTTCTTGATGGAAGTCGGATGCGAGGAAATACCCGCCCGATTCATCCCGCCCGCCCTGGCTGAGTTGGAGAAGCGGTTCCGTGAGGGCCTGGCCGGGTCCAGGTTGAACCACAACGGTATACAGATCCGCGCTCAGGGCACTCCGCGGAGGCTGGTGCTGCACGTCACGGGCCTGCCAGAACGCCAGGCGGACCTGGACGAGGAGATCCTGGGGCCCAAGGTGCAGGCCGCCTACGACGCCGACGGTCTGCCCACCGAGGCATGCCTGGGGTTCGCCCGCAGCCGCGGCGTCGACGTGGACCAGCTGATCCGGGTCAAGACCCAGAAGGGCGAGGCCCTGGCGGTCCGCCGGCGGATCGAGGGTCGCCCCGCCCGGGAGGTGCTCGGCGAGGTGGTGCAGACCGCCCTGGGGCGCCTGACGTTCCCCAGGACCATGCGCTGGGGCGAGGGCGAGCACCTCTTCGCCCGACCGGTCCACTGGCTGCTGGCCTTGCTGGACGGCGAGGTCCTCGAGATGGAGTTCGCCGGGATAAAGTCTGACCGGTGTACTCGGGGTCACCGATTCACCCATCCGCATCCCTTCGAGGTCGGAGATGCGGACGCGTTCTACCGCGAGTTGAAGGAACGCAACGTGCTGGTGGATCCGGCCGAGCGGCGCGAACGGTTGATCGCCGAGGCCCGGCGACTGGCGGCGGAGGCCGGGGGCGCGTTGGTCGAGAACGAGGACCTCGCTACGGAGATCGCTTTCCTGACCGAGTTCCCGGTCCCCTTGCTGGGCCGCTTCGACGAGGCTTTCCTGGCATTGCCGCGCCAGGTGCTGATCGCGGCCATGCGCAACCACCAGCGCTACTTCTCGGTCGAAGAAGAGGACGGCAAGCTGAAGGCAGCGTTCGTGGCGGTGGGCAACACCCCCGTGAAGGACTCGGACGTCGTCCGCCACGGGAACGAGCGGGTGCTGACCGCCAGGCTCGCAGACGCCCGGTTTTTTTACGAGACCGACCAGAAGACCCCTCCGGCCGACCTGGTGCCCGATCTGCAGGACATGATCTTCTCCGCGGATCTGGGCTCCTACTACGAGAAGGCCATCCGGGTGGCGGGCCTGGCGCTGAGGATCGCCCACCAGGTCGGGCTCGGGACCCTGGAGTCAATCCCGCTGGTGATCGAGGCCATGACCGTGAAGACCGAGGCGTTGAAGGAGCCCGGCGAGAGTTTCAGCTGGCAGGTGGCCCGGGCGGCCCTGCTTGCCAAGACCGACTTGTTGACCGAGATGGTCGGTGAGTTCCCGGAGTTGCAGGGCGAGATGGGCGGCGAGTACGCCCGGCTGGCGGGCGAGGACCCGTTCGTGGTACAGGCTGTTGCGGAGCACTACCGACCCCGGTTCGCGGGCGACGACCCGCCCGGGTCCGACGGGGCGGCCATCCTGTCCATCGCCGACCGGCTGGACACCCTGGCAGGGTGTTTCGGAGTGGGCCTGCGTCCGACCGGAACGGCCGACCCGTACGCGCTGCGACGCCAGTGCCTCGGCGTGATCGCGATCGTGCTGGGGCGAGGCTGGCGGCTGTTGCTGCGCAACCTGCTGGGCGCTGCCGTGGCCGGGGTGCGCGACAAGGTCGAGGCGACCCTTCTCAGAAAGGCGCGCGACAAGGCCCGCAAGGCCGCGGCCCGCAAGAAGAAGCAGGTGGTGCTGCCCGAGTCCGTGGAACCGTTCGAGGACGACCTGGTCGACGACCTTTTGAAGTTCTTCGAAGGCCGCCTGCGCATGCGCCTGAACGACTCGGCCCCCCAGGACGTGGTGGATGCGGTCCTGGCGGCCGGCATGGACGACCTGGCCGAGGCCAGGCTCAGGGCCGACGCCTTGGGCGCCTTCGCTTCGGAGCCGGCCTTCGAGGACCTGGCCGTTGCCTTCAAGCGGGTGGTCAACATCATCAAGGACTTCGGGGGCGCCGAACTCGATCCGGACCTGTTCGACCACGAGGAGGAGCGCGACCTGTACGAGGTCTACACGAGGATCAAACCGGCGTTCGAGGAGCACGTGCGGGCCAGCCGGTTCGATTCCGCCATGGAACTGCTCGGCTCCGAGTTGCGGGCGCCCGTGGACCGCTTCTTCGACCAGGTCCTGGTGAACGATCCCGACGATCCTGCCCGGCAGGCCAACCGCAAGGCGCTGCTGTCCGGAATCTGCCTGCTTTTCGGTCGGATAGCGGATTTCAGTCGATTGCAAATCCGAGACGCGGATTGACAGCGACTTGTTGAACCACAAGAGGAGCGACATGGCAGCCAAAAAACTGGTCTACTTCTTCGGTGCAGGCGAGGCCGACGGCAAGGGGGAGATGAAGAACTTGCTCGGTGGCAAGGGTGCGGGCCTGGCCGAGATGAGCCGCCTGGGCATCCCGGTACCCGCCGGTTTCACGATCACCACCGACGTCTGCATGGCTTTCTACGAGAACGATGAGAAGTACCCGGCCGGGCTCCGCGTCCAGGTCGAGGCCAGCCTGAAGAAGGTCGAGAAGGTCATGGGGGCCAGGTTCGGCGACCCGGTCAACCCGTTGCTGCTCTCGGTGCGCTCGGGTGCCAGGGTGAGCATGCCCGGCATGATGGACACCGTGCTCAACCTGGGCCTGAACGACAACACCGTGCTGGGACTGGCGTCCCAGACCGGCAACCGGCGCTTCGCGTTCGACTGCTACCGGCGCTTCGTGCAGATGTACGGCGACGTGGTGCTGGGCCTGAAGCCCGAGGGCAAGGACGCCGAGGATCCCTTCGAGAAGATCCTGGAGCGGAAGAAAAATGAAGTAGGCGTCGCCTGCGATGCCGACCTGGACACGGACGCGCTGATCGACCTGGTGGACCGTTTCAAAGAGGCCATTCGCAAGCACACCGGCAAGGTTTTCCCCGAGGACCCCGAGGAGCAGCTCTGGGGCGCCCTCGGCGCGGTGTTCGGCTCCTGGAACAACCCGCGGGCCATCGCATACCGCGAGTTGAACGACATTTCCGGAGATTGGGGCACCGCGGTGAACGTCCAGACAATGGTGTTCGGCAACATGGGTGAGGACTGCGGCACCGGCGTGCTCTTCTCCCGCGACCCGGCCACCGGCGAGGAGGTGCTCTACGGCGAGTTCCTGATGAACGCCCAGGGCGAGGACGTGGTGGCGGGCATCCGCACCCCGCGCCCGATAGTCGAGTTGGGCCGAATCGTACCCGAGATCTACAAACAAATCCAGGAGATCACCACCAAGGTGGAGCGGCACTACCGCGAGATGCAGGACATGGAGTTCACCATCCAGCGCGGACGGCTATGGATGCTGCAGACCCGGGCGGGCAAGCGGACCGGGTTCGCGGCCGTCAAGATCGCGATCGACATGGTCACCCAGGGGCTGATCGACCAGGCCGAGGCCATCCGGCGGATCTCCCCTGACGCGCTCAACCAGTATCTCCAGCCGGTGTTCGACGACGATGACAAGCGCCACGCCCTTATACAGAAGCGCCTGCTGGCCAGGGGGCTGAATGCCGGACCGGGCGCGGCCTCGGGACGGGTGGTGTTCAACGCCGAGGACGCCGAGGCCTGGGCCGGTCGGGACGAAAAGGTGATCCTGGTTCGGATCGAGACATCGCCCGAGGACATCCGCGGCATGAACGCCGCCCAGGGCATCCTGACCGCCCGCGGGGGGTCGACCTCGCACGCGGCCCTGGTCGCCCGCCAGATGGGCAAGGTTTGCGTGGCCGGGTGCGGCGAACTGCAGATTGACTACCGCGGGCGGAACATGCACGTGGCCGGACACACGATCTCCGAGGGCGACTGGATCTCGATCGACGGCACCACCGGCGAGGTGCTCGAGGGCCGAATCAAGACCAAGCCGTCCGAGGTGGTCCAGGTGCTGCTCGAAAAGACCCTGAAGCCCAAGAAATCCAAGGATTACCAACAGTTCGAGAAGCTGATGGGCTGGGCCGACAAGCACCGGCGGCTCAAGATCCGCTCCAACGCCGACCAGCCCGACCAGGCCGTCGAGGCGTTGGCCTTCGGGGCCGAAGGCATCGGATTGTGCCGGACGGAGCACATGTTCTTCGGCGAGGGCAAGATCGAGCCCATGCGCGAGATGATCCTGGCCGACGACCTCGAGGCCCGCGAGCGCGCCCTGGCCAAGCTGCTGCCGATCCAGAGGGCGGACTTCCACGGGATCTTCGAGGCCATGGGCGAGCGTCCGGTGACCATCAGGACCCTGGACCCGCCCCTGCACGAGTTCCTGCCGCACGAAGACCGCGAGATCGCGGAGCTGGCCCGCGAGTTGGGCGTGTCCGAGGGCAAGCTGCGGGCCAAGATCCAGTCATTGCACGAGATCAACCCCATGCTGGGCCATCGCGGTTGCCGGCTGGGAATCTCCTATCCCGAGATCACCGCCATGCAGGCCCGGGCCATCCTGGAGGCGGCCTGCGAGGTCGCCAAGGAGACCGGTGTCACGCCCAGGCCCGAGATCATGATCCCCTTTATCGGAGACGTGGCCGAACTGGCCGACCAGGCGAAGACCGTCCGCCGGACCGCCAGTGAGGTCATGGCCGAGCAGGGCGTGGAGATCGACTACCTGGTGGGCACCATGATCGAGCTGCCACGGGCGGCCCTGACGGCCGACAAGGTAGCCGAGGTGGCCGAGTTCTTCTCGTACGGCACCAACGACCTGACCCAGACCACCCTCGGCCTGAGCCGCGACGACTCGGGCAAGTTCCTCCAGATCTACGTGGACAAGGGCATCTTCGAGGTGGATCCCTTCCAGCGCATCGACGTTGCCGGGGTCGGCCAGCTGGTGGAAATCGGCGTCAAGAGAGGCCGCGCGACCAGGCCCAACCTGAAGATCGGCATATGCGGCGAGCACGGTGGTGAGCCCAAGTCGGTGATATTCTTCCATAACGTGGGCCTGGACTACGTCTCATGCTCGCCCTACAGGATCCCCATCGCCCGCCTGGCCGCCGCCCAGGCAGCCATCTTCGAGGCCGATGAAAAAAAGGCGGCCAGGAAGAAGCCGGCCAGGAAGAAGCCGGCCAAGAAGAAGCCGGCCAAGAAGAAGGTCGCCAAAAAGAAGACCGCCAAGAAGAAGCCGGCCAAGAAGAAGACCGCCAGGAAGAAGGCGAAGAAGCGGTCGAGTCGCAGGAGGATTGGTTGAGCCGTAAAATCCCTTCGATTTTCGTCATGTTGCTGTTTTGCCTGGCGTGCGCCTCGTGCGCCGAGGAGAGCTTCGGCAAGGCCCTGCCCCGCGACGCCTTCCAGTTCCCGGTGGGACTGGCCGTGCATCACGAAGGCTACGCCCTGGTGGCCTCTTCCAACTTCAACCTCGCCCATGTCAAAGGCGCGATAAGGGTCATCGACCTGAACAAGTTGGCGGCCGAGCTGGACTTAGACATGAGTGATCGCGATGATCACCCGTACTACCGGGGGGTTATACTCCAAGACACCAGCATCGGAATCGACAACTTCGCCGGCGCGGTGACCCTGTCGAGCGACGGACGACTGGCCATGGTGTCCATCCGCGAGACCGACGAGTTGCTCCTGCTCGACGTGGACGTCCTGTTCGATGACGGCGGCCAGGCCAGGCTGGAGTTGAGTTGCTGGCCGGGAGGCTGGGAGCTGCGGCCGGACGATGACTTCCCGGAGTGCACCGACGCCAGACACAGGATCGATCTGGCCATGCTGGCCGAGCAGGCCGAGTTCGACGACCTCCGCGACCCGTTCGAAATCATCCTGATCGAAAGCCCCGAGAACGGAGGGAGCCGAACGGCCCTGGTATCTTTCCTGCGCAGCGGCGACGTGGCGGCTCTCGACATACCTGCCTCGGACGACGAGGACGCCTATCCCGGGCTACTGTATCGTTTCAAGACCGGAGTGGATGGCACCAGCGACCTGGCCAGGGCTCCTGCCACGGGCCTCGTGTACGTCACCAGCCGTTATCCCGATCTCCAGAAAAACCCGATCCACTTCTTCGACCCGGCCCTGGGCGAGGATGCCGAGGTGGAAACGGTCGACTTCTTCGAGGATTTCCTCGGCAACGAGACCCGCAGCATCACCTTTGCTGCGGACGGGACCACCGCCGGGTTGCTGGTGCTCAACCCTGACATGCTGGTGCTCATGGACACCACCCCGGACTGCACCGGCAAGCCGGCCAACAGGTTGCTCGGCATGGTCCCGCTGGGCTCGAATCCCTCGCGAGTTCGAGCTTTTGGGGACTACATGTTCGTGACCGGCGCCAAGGACGACGCCGTGTACGCAATCGACACCAGGACCCGCCGGCTGGTCGCGATCCGTGAAGACATCTGCCGTGGGCCATTCGAGATCGACTTCTGGGACCGGGAGGATCTAAAGTGGGGGCTGATCAGTTGCTTCGAGGACGACACGATTGCCGTGCTCGACGTGGATCCCGATTCCCCCGACTTTCTGGAAGTGATCGCCCGGGTGGGAAAACCGAGGGAAGGGGAGTAGGATAGATGATACGCTCCATCTGCCCAGCCATGGTCGCGGCCGTGCTTCTGATCTCGGCCTGCAAGGATCCCAAGCCCCCTATGAGCGGGCGTTTACGCGGGCCCGCCGACCTGGCCATTTTCAAGGGTTGTACCCAGAAAAGCCCCGGTTGCAACAAGACCATAGAGGGCCACCACCTGTTGCTGCTGGCCAACTCCATGAGCGACGACGTGCGGATCTTCGACGTTGAGAACCGGTCGTTTTTTAAAGCCGTCAACCCATTGTTTCCATTCAGCATTCCCGTGGGTAAACACCCGCGTTCGCTGGCCGTGGACCCGTACGGCGATTTCGCGTTCGTGGTGAACCAGCTGTCCGAGGACGTCTCGCTCATAAACCTGGCGCCGAACCGGTTGGTGGAGGTGGACACGGACGGCGACCCGTCGACCGCGGCCGGGTCCCTCGATTGTCCCCCCGAGGGCGCGAACCAGCGCGATCATTATGGAAACGACCGCTGCCTGGCCGGTGTCTCCCGGGTTCCGCTGGGGACGGAGGCCTCTCTGCAGCCCGAGCAGATCGCAGTGCCGGAAGGTTTTCGTGACGATCCGGAAGAATGCTGGGACCGGAACACACCGCTGCCCGCCTGGGTGAGCCTGCCGGCCTCGGGCCAGGTGGCTTTCCTGCAGTTTCACTATCCCGGCAGCGGCATGCCCCAGCGGATGTTCTTCATCGAGGCCCTCGACCTGGGGGGCATTCCGTCCGGTATGGACGTTACCGCCGACGGCGCGACCCTGTACGTGGCGGACGAGGGGTCGGACAGCATCGCGGTGGTCGACACCGCCACCCGGACGGTCGAGCGGGTCGTGGTCGGAGGACCGTCGCGCCGGGTCTTCCTGACCCCGGACGAGCAGGTGCTCTACGTAGTCCGTCTCGACGACAACCGCATCGCGCTGGTGGACACCGCCAGCAGACGACGCCTGGCCGCCTTTCAGCCCGAGGATCCTCGGGCCCGGGATCCCGAAGGAGACGGCCTGGACATCGTCGTTCAGGGCATCCCCCGGGAGATCACCTTCGTTGAGGGACATACCATCGACGTGCTGGACGACGGGCTGGACGAGGACAGCGAATCGACCACCCATCCCCCGGGCGAGACCGCGGTCAGCCTGTTCGCCTACGTGTCCGACCTGGACGGCAACGTCTACGTTCTGGACGCCGTAAACCACGGGTCCATCGACGTCGATCCGTTTGACGTCGATTCGCTTGTCAACCCGGTGAGCATCCCGGGCTACGTGATCAGAGGCAAGACGAGGAACACCGAGGAAATGCTCGAATGCTTCGCCGCCTTGCCGAATTGTGAGCATCCGACCATTGCGGAGTTCGATCGCACCTTTGGAGAGAACAACGAGACCGATTCCACCATCTACCACGGCATCCGTGTCCACCCGGGACAAACCCGCACCGAAGGCTGGATACTGACATGGGAAGGGGTGCTGCCCGGCACCGGGATCTCCACCACGGGAAGGTTCGACGGCTGGCGCCTCGTGGATGACCGGCTGGGCCTCGACTTCCCGGCCTCGGGCACCCAGCCAGGCGACATCCTGGAGGTGGTCAGCCCCGCGTCGGAGGACTGCGACGAAAACCCGACAAAGTTCACCGTCCTGACCGTGGATGTGAACAGTCTGGAGCTCGAGCCGGTGGCCGGAATTGATCCAGATCCCGGCCTGTGCTGGCCCGAGGCCGTCCGCTACAACGTGCGGGCCAGCCAGGTCTGGACCGTGTTGGGCCTGGAGTCCGGACCACAGGAGCGCATGCGCATGATTCCCTGGCAGGAGACGGCGCCGGATCCCCCGGTGTACGACAACGGCCTGATCGCCCTGACCATGTTCGAGCCCGTGGACGGGGAGGTGCCCCCGGATTCGGCCTGGGGGTTCACCACCGACGACGGCTTCATCCACAAGAAGTTCGCTCCCTCCGTTCGCGCCGGCCTCGCTGGTCCATTACTCGCCGTGGACCTCGAGGACGGGGAGGAGCAAGACGACGACGAAAACGGCCCGGCACACGACCGGGTATTCCTGTTGTTCGAGGGCTCGAACGCCCTGATGGAGTTCTTCCCCGAGGCGCTCGAGTCCAACAACTACTTGCTGTACCAGTAGCCACCTCGAAACTACTTCAAGAATGCCGCGTACCTATTCATTAAATCTAAAGAAATCTCAGAAATACCGATAACGAAGTCCAACAGACGTCCACAGGCGGTTTCCCCCACCTGAAGCCTGAACCGGTAACCCTTCCGGGTATTCGGTTGTGCCGGTATCGGAACGGTCGATGGATACGAACAGGTCGAGCGTCAGCTCCAGTCCCTGGCTGGTCAACTCGGCCAGGTCCCAGCCAACCCGGAAATCCAGAAACAACCTGTCCGTCGGCGACCCGCGAGAGGAAAAACCGGGTTTGTCGAATACCGCTGCCGGGTAGTCGCTCTCCTGGAAAAACAATGCGGTTGTAAAGCGTATGCCCAGCGGAAGTTCCACGCCGCCGACAAAACTCAGCAGGTGACGATCGTATTCGTGTTTTCGTTGCTTCCACCAAAGATTCCACCAAGGGTCATAGTGTGCAGGAGCCAGATATGATGCGTCAAAAATCTCAACAAACGATGCAGTATTATCGTTCTCGACCGACGACCGGTTGAAGGCGTATGTCGCACGCACCATCCAATAGCTTTTGAACCGCCTCCGAGCGGAGAGCTGAAGGCCCCAACTCTCGTACGTGTATTCGATTTGCTGACGGCGCCAGAGTCCAGCGGCCGAAATCCCTATGTCGAGCCACAATTCCCGTTCGAGTTCAAGGTACACTTCATCCACCGGATACACGTCCAGGGCCAGGGCCCGGACCCTTTCGTCCTGAAAATCCTTGTTGATACCGGATCTGCTGATGAAGATGTCGTATTCGTCGGTGGCGGGGTTGTACGCCCGGGTCTCGGTGGAAAATGAGACCAGGAGCAGCGAATCAAGGTACTTCATTCCGGGATCGGCGTGGTAGCGGCTGTATCCGAGCCGAACGGCCGACTTTCCGTCTCCGAGGGGATCCCAGGCCAGGTTGACGCGCGGGTTGACGTTCAGGAAGTCCTTCAGGCGTTCGCCTTCGTTGTTCAGGATCCAGGCCAGGTCCAGCCGTACGCCGGGCCTGGCGATCAGGTTTGGTAGGATGCGCCACTCGTCCTGCAGGAACAACCCGAGGGAGGTGTATCCGAGGGACGATGACGCCTTTCGCACCTGCCCGTCCTCGTCCGCGGCAAGTAACGTTACCCGGTAGGGTCGACCCGACCTGTCCATGTAGTATCCTCCGCCCGGAAGACCTTCGCTGATGCGGTGATGGACGTATGTGCACCCGGCGCCGGCCTGGAGGACGTGCAGGCCGAGCAACTCACCCAGCCGCCAGTCGAGCGAAGAGTCCAAGCCCAGCCTCAGGCTGTGCCGCTGGGAATCTGTCATGCTGTTTCCGGTGGTGAGGCCTGTATCCTGATCGTAGTGGCTGCGACAGGCAGGGTCGTCGAGTGAAATGCAGTCCGACACGGGCATCGAGTGATGCTGGTGCAGGCCAACCGAAAAACGGGTGTCTTGTTCCAGATCGTCGAGCCAACGCGCACGCCAGCCCAGCCCGATCAGGGTGGCGTCGTCGAAACGTTTGGTCTCTGCTTCCGGCGCGATAGAGACCGACTGGTCGATGTTGTCCTGCCAGGCAGGTACACCATGCACCAGTAGTCGTAATTCGTGGCGCTGGTCGACCAGCCAGGTGAGCTTGGCAAGGTAGCGGATGCGCCATAGCCCCTGGGCTGGGAGATCCAGGGGTTCGCTAAAGTAGGGATCGAAGTAGTTGGGGTAGACGTTTGCCTTCGAAAGGCCCCGATCGAGCCCCGTGGCGATGAAAAACCATAATCTTCCCGGCACGATGGGACCTGAAATGCCCAGGTCCAGGCGGTGGAAATCGTCAGCTACGTTCACATTGCCGGTCACATCGCCGGTTTTTTCCTTCCATCCGAGCAGGTCGGGCCGGGTGCTCAGGTCCACGTTGAGGCGATACTCGTCGGCATGGGCGGGCAACTCGAACCGGATGGCCGAGCCGACCGTGTTTCCGAACCCGGCGCCGAGGCCCGCGCTGGAAAGGCGGATCTCGGAAATCGCCCGAAGCGGCAGATCCAGCGCGTACTTGCCCGTGACCGGATCGCTGGCGAAGAATCCGTCTATGAGCGCAAGCTGACCGGGTGAGATCGCGAGGCCTTCGAGGGAGCCGGCGAGTTGGAAGGCGTCCTGGAATCCGGAAAAGATCGGGACGGCTTCGATGAAACTATCGTCAGTGGTATCGACCAGACCGGTCATGGTTGGATCCACCGGCCTGGTCTCCACGAAGGCCGCAGAACCTTCTCCGTTCGACAGCGGCATGTCGATCACCAGGCGCGAGGTTCCTCCGCTGGAGACCCGAATACGGGTCGGTGGAACCTCGACGAAGCCCGGCTCTGCTATTGTCAGATCGTAGTCGCCCGGGGCGACCTGGCAGAAACCGAACCGCCCGGACTCATCGGTCTGAGTGGTCCGCTGGATCGATGTCCCGGCGCGGGTGACAACGACACGAACGTCGATCAGGGCGATACCGTTCGGGCCCAGAACCTCACCCTCGATTCGTCCCGAGTCCGCGGCCCGGACAGGGCAAGCCAGAAGCAGCGAAAGAAAGGTCCAGTATCCCATCCGGAGTGCCCGCATGGGCGACATGCTAACCGATGAGGGTGGACAAGATCCGGGCATTTCACGTCTCCGTTCCGCTGGCGCAGCCGACGGTCATGCTCAGCTATGTTTCGTTGCCATCACGGGTCAGGACAGCGAACAGCACATCGAGTGCTTGCCGAAGCAAGCGGGCGGTCTCGCGGGCTTTTGTGATCAGTGGCTGCATACGGTCCCACTGCATGTCGAAGAAGTACATGTGGCGGAAGGCGTGGCGAAAGCGGCGGTACTCGTCCAGCCGCGAAAGCAGCTGCCTGCCAATCACTTCCGGCCGTAGACCCTTGACTTTGGCGGCCATCTGATCGAGGAGCTCGCGATGTGACTCTGGCCCGGAGGGCATGTGCTCGTCGATCCCCCGTGCAATCCTGGCCAGGCAGTTTTCAATGCCGTTGTAGAAGTTATGGAGGAAACCGGCCACAGCCATAAGCTGTACCTGGTCAGGCTCAGACTCCCCGATTGCCTGGGCCAATTGCTCCAGGGCTGCAAGTACCTTCTCCAGGCGTTCGATCTCCAGATCGATCTGGCCGCGCAGGATGGGCATCTCCGAGCTGGTCATGTCGCGATCCTTCTGCCCGTGGAGATGATGCGCTCCTTGAGTGCTGGTGGTGCACTATCCAGGTCGATCATGTCCAGGTTGAGCTGCGCTGCTCGCTCCAATTCTGCGCTCAGCTGATACCAGGTCGTTGCCTCGGCACCGGCCACGGCCAGGTCCAGGTCGGATTCGGGCCGCAGCCGATCGCTGGCGAAGGACCCGAAGATGTAGGCTTCCTGCACGCCATGGGCAATGAGCACCTGTCGCAGGAACGGTAACCGGGCGGACAGATGATCCTGCAGGCGTTGGATCTGTGCCGTGCGTTGTTTCTCTCGGGCACGCCATACCGAGGTGTAATCCCTGTCTCCGGGGGCGAACATGCCGACAACCTCCGCCCGCCGCAACGCGGCAAGCCTCTACTGGTACCGTATCGACCGCATTGCCGGGATGTCAAGAGGTGGACGACGTGGACGACGAGGGGCGTTGACTTTCTTGGTCCCTCCCTGATACGTTCGCCTGAAATCGTCCTTTGGCGGGAGGTTGTCATGCTGCGATCCAGGCTGGGCGGGATCCTGATGCTCGTCTTCTTGACCGGGCTTGCGGGTTGCAAGTGCGGCGAGAAGCCGGAACCGGCCGTTTCTAGCCCGGCCGAGCCGGACTACCAATCCACGGTCTCCGGGCTGCCCGGGGCCGGGATGGTGGACGTGGCCGGGCTGATACCTGGTGGGGTGGACCTGGCCGTATTCGCCGATCACCCTGATCGGGTGCACAAGTGGCTCGAGGGGCGCGACTGGTGGCAGGGGGTGAGGAAGTCGCCGGTCTGGGCCGACCTGTTCCTGGCGGGGCCCATGTACGAGCTGTCCACCGCCCGCCACAGGCTGGCGAGCATGTCGCCGGTGGAGATGAAGCAGCCCAGGCTGGAAGAGCTCCTGACGACCCCGATGGGGCTGGCCGCCAGCCGCACCGAGGGAGGGTGGCGGGTCCTGGTGATCAAGCAGATCGACCTCAAGGTCCAGGCCATGGACCGTCTGGCCGAGGTCTTCAACCAGGTGAAGGACGACGGCCGGTTGACGACCAGGGAGAAGGACGGCGTCAAGATTCGCAGCTTCCAGTTGGGAGAGGGCGACTCGCTGCACTACGCCCTGTATTCCAACCTGCTGATCATGGCCAACGACGAGGATTTTCTAATCTCATCCGTGGGTTTGGCGGCGGGCAAGGACAAGGACTCGCTCGTCAGCGCGGAGTCGAGCAAGGGCCTGTTCGCGGAACGCGAGAACGCGGACCTGGTGGTCTACGCGAACCCGGCGGGCATCAGCCGCTGGCTGCACGCGCTGTTTCCGCTTCAGGCGGTCATCCTGAAGTGGCGGCTCGGAGATCCGCCGACCGCCAGCGTGGCCGGCGTGGCCTCCGGACAGGGGGCGAGCGAGGAGCGGGCAGCGACGGTCAAGGGACTTGATGCGATGATCCCCCTGGACAGCAGGGTGGTGGTCGGCCACGGCAAGCTGGACCTGGAGGGGTTGTGGCGGAAGATCTCCAAGGCGCTGCCGGAGACCGACGACGAGGAGAAGGAATCCAAGGTGCCGGAGGTGGCGAAAGAACTGCTGCCCAGGCTGACCGGCGAGGCCGTGCTGGTGGTGACCGGATTCGACGTCCCGGTGCCCGAGGCCGCCCTGCTCCTGCGCACCAGGGACGCCAAGGGGATCGAGCAAATCGAAAAAACGGTGGCCGAGACCATTTCCTTCTTCTTCGGCTCCAGGCCGCAGAAGGAGACCCTGTCCGACATCGGCGGCAAGGTCCTCTGGTCCACGGATGGAGGAGAGGTGGCCCCGGCCTTCGCGATCCACGAGGGCTGGCTGGTGGTCGGCACCTCTGCAGACGCGGTCCGCGGCGTGCTCGCCACGGCATCGGGCAAGTCGCCCTCCATCGGAGACCGGGCAGGGTTCAAGGACGGGGTGCTGGCCGCGGCCGATCCGTTCTACGGGCTGGGCTACGTCGACTGCGAGCACCTGTTCGAGGACGTCAAGAAGGCGACCCGCGAGCTGATGTCGGGCAGCGAGCGCTTCGACTCCAACGACTTCGACGACACCCTGTCGCCGCTGTTCGACGCCTTGAAGAAAATCGGAAAACTCGGCGTCGGATTGTCGCAGAAAAATGACCGGGTGGTCGGAAGCGTGGTGGCCTTGTGAGGAGACTCTCGAACACCGGCGTGCTCGCCCTTTCGGTGGCAGTGCTGGTGCTGGTCTTCGCGGCCAGCGTCCTGGTTCCGGTCTCGTCCACGGCCGCCTTGACCCCGCACAGCCTGCCCGCTGACGGGCACACCAGCGCTCGGCTGGTATGGTCGCTGGACAGCGTCTACGGCCGGCCGGTGCCCTTCTATCCCTGGCGGGTGCGGGCCGATGTGGTCGCCGGGTCCGACCGGCTGCGCCTGGTGGGCGATCCGGTTCGCACCGGAGGCTTGGCCCGGCTGGAGCTGGCCGTCCAGGCGATCGGGAGCCCGGGCCGGGCGATGGTGGAGCTTGACGATGGATTTTCCCGCCGGAGCTTCGAGGTGGAGATAACGGCCGCCTCCGGCGATCGGGACGGCGACGGCATGCCCGATCCGGTGGAGCTGGTGGACGACAGGGACCGCCGCGCCTTCTCGGCCTGGTTCACCGCCATAGCCGAGGCCCAGTTCTACGCACCAGATCCCCGCTGGGAGCCGATCCACCGCGACTGCGCCGGGCTGATCCGGTTCGCCTACAAGGAGGCGCTCAGGCGGCACGACAGGAGCTGGTTCGAGCACACGCCTTACCTGCACCGGGCCGCCAACCCGGACGTGCGGCGCTACCACTACCCGGACGTGCCGGTCATCGGGGAACGGCTGTTCAGGGTCTCGCCCGGCGCGTACAGCGAACGAGACGATCCGCAAGTCGATTTTTCGCCTTCGGCCAGCGCCCGGATGCTCTGGGAGCACAACACGGTGTTCGTCTCCCTTAGCGCTGAGCGTGCCAGGCCCGGCGATCTGCTGTTCTTCCACGACCCCGAGCGCCATCGCTCGCCCATGCACTCGATGATCCTGCTCGACCCGGAAGATATAGGCGAGCGCCGGCGGGTGGTCTACCACACCGGCCAGGGCGACGACGGTCCCGGCGAGGTCCGGCTGGTCCGGCTGGCTACCCTGAACGCACACCGGGACGAATCCTGGCACGTCCGGGCCGACAACCCGCATTTTCTGGGCTTTTTCCGTTGGAAGATCCTCGAAGGAGGTCGATGATGAGGTTTAGATCGACGACGGTTTTCCTGGCAGGATCGCTGCTGCTCCCGTGCCTGACCGCCCGGGCTGAACAGCCGCGGTTCTACCTGTCCACCGAGAGGGTGTTCACCCCTTCGGACACCGACGTGGCGGTGCAACTGGAGGCCCGCGGCCTCGAGAGCGTCGACTTCCGGCTTTACCGCGTGCCGAAGCCCGAAAAGTTCTTTCTGCAACAGGACGACTTGCACCGGGTCGAGACCCAGACCGGGCCCAAGCGCGCCTTCAGCCTGGACGTGGCCCGCGAGGCCTTGCGGCTGACGATGCAGAAGGCGCTTCAGACCGGGCGCGGCGAGCTGACCGAGGAGGTCCGCGCGGCAGGCCGGGTGGCCTACCCGGACGAGGTGGAGCGCCTGCGCAAGGAGTCCGAGACCGTGGCCGAGCCCCTGGCCGCGATGCCGCTGCTGAGGGACTTCGAGCTGGTCGACATGTGGCGCGAAGAGCTCGAGGGACCCGGTGGATGGGTCTACCAGCGGGTGGCGATCACCGCCCGGCGGCCCGGGGTGTACCTGGTCGAGGCCGTTCACGGTCACGAGGTGGGATACACCGTGGTGATCATCTCGAGGCTGAGCCTGCTGACCCGGCAGAGCAAGGATCGCTTCCTGGTATTTGCCGTAGAGCCGACCCTGGGCACGCCGGTGCCCGACGTGAAGGTGCAGATCCGCCATGGGGACGAGATCCTGGGCGAGGGTCGCACGGACGAGCACGGCCTGTTCGATGATGAGATACCGCTCGTCAGGGAACTCGTCGTCTTCGCCCGGAAAGGCGAGGATTTCGCCCTCGTGGACCCGAGCTATCACCCGGCCAACCTGTTCTCCCGCAAGGTCTACCTGACCACCGATCGGCCGGTGTATCGCCCCGGCCAGCAGGTGTTCTTCAAGGGGATCGTCCGCGGCTACTCTGACGAGCGCTTTCGCGTGGACGAAGGATTGAAGTCGGCTCTGGTAAAGGTGTTCGATCCCAACGGGCAGCAGGTGCACGAGGACGAGCTGACGGTCGGCCGGACGGGCTCGTTCGATGGTGAGTTCAGCCTGTTCGACAAGGCGGCCCTGGGCACCTACCGGCTTGTGGCCGCGGTGGGAGACGAGGAGTACGGAGGCGAGTTCAAGGTCAAGGCCTACCGCAAGCCCGAGTACAAGGTGAGGGTCGCCACCCCACGCAAGGCGTACGTCAGCGGCGAGAAGGTCCGGGCCACGATCGCGGCCAACTACTTCTTCGGCCCTCCCGTGGCCGGCGCAAAGGTCAAGGTCTCGGTCTACAGGACCCGCTTCTACATCCCCTGGTGGATCGACGCCGACTACTCCTGGTATTACTCGGACGCCGAGTACCGCAACACCATGCGCGAGACCATCGAGGAGGCCGAGGGCCGCCTGAGCGCCGAGGGCGAGTTCCAGGTGGACTTCAAGACCTTGCCCGACAGCCTGGACTACACCTACGGGATCGAGGCTGCGGTGACCGACGTGTCCGACCAGGCGATCACCGGCCACGGCTCCATCCGGGTGACGCGGGCCCGCTTCAGGCTCACCCTGGAGCCGGAGTACCTGCTCAACGCGCCCGGCCGCGAGGTGCGCGTCAAAGTGGGCACCTCGGACTACTCGCGCGAGCCGGTCCCGGCCGAGGTCGAGCTCTTCGTGACCGCCCGCAAGGGCGGCGATCCGAACAAGGCCGAGGAGACCCGGCTGCTGAGCAAGAAGGTCTCCACCGGCCCCAAGGGGGAGGCCTGGCTGACCTTCGAGCCGGAGCATGGCGGGACCTACACCATCCGGGGCGTCGCTATCGATGAAAAGGGCAACCGCGTCGAGCACAGCGCCACCCTGTACGTGACCACCGAAGGGGGCGACATCCCATACGCTCCTCAGGATCTGGAGATCGTGGCCGACAAGCGCTCCTACCACGTGGGCGACAAGGCCCGTTTCCTGCTGCTCTCCCCGCACGCCGACGCCCACCTGCTGGTCACGGTGGGAGGCGGGCGGCTTTACCGGCACGAGGTGATCCGGACCAGGGGCTACTCGGCCGTCTTCGAGATGCCGGTCGAGGAGGCCCAGTCGCCCAACTTCTTCTGCGAGGCGGCCTTCGTGTTCGACAGTTCGCTCTACCAACGCCGGCTGGACGTTGTGGTTCCCCCGCGCGAGAAGCTGCTCGAGGTCTCCATCAAGGCCGACAAGCCCAAGGCAAGGCCAGGCGAGAAGGTGGTCTTCGAGGTGACCGTGACCGACTACCGGGGTGAGCCGGTCGAGGGCGCCGAGGTGGCCCTGGCCCTGGTGGACGAGGCCATCTACGGCATCAGCCCCGAGATCGCAGTGCCCATCTCGCGCTTCTTCTACCACCGCAAGCGCAACGACGTGCGCGGAACCTGTTCGCTGGACTTTCGATTCTACGGCTACGGCGTGGACACCAAGGACCGCATGGCCGCCCTGCACCTGCGGGAGCCCACGGTGCCCGGCTCGTTCAAGTCCATGGCCGCCTCCAAGATGCGCACGGTCTTCAGAGACACCCTGGCCTGGTACCCGGCGCTCGTGACCGACGGCCACGGAAAGGCCCGAGTGACCGTCACGATGCCCGACAACCTGACCACCTGGCGCGGCACGGCCCGGGTCGTGACCCGCGACACCCGGGTGGGGCAGGGGGTCGGGAAGATGCGGGTGACCAAGCCGGTGGTGCTGCGCATCGCAGCCCCGGCCTTCATGGTCGAAGGCGACCGGGGAAAGCTGGGCCTGCTGGTCCACAACTACACCGGCTCGACCCAGACCTTCGAGGTGGAGCTGGCAAGCGCCGGGGCAGGCCTGGAGTTGGTCGGAAAAACGAAGAAAATCACGGTAAAACCCAACGGGTTGGGCGTGGTGAGGTACGAGGCCAAGGCCGCAGGTGCAGGGCAGGCAATCCTGCGGGCCAGGGCGACTGCCTCCGGTGTGAGCGATGCGCTGGAACAGAAACTGCCCATCCGTCCCTTTGGAATGGAACAGGTGCTGCTGGCCGGCGGTGTGCTGGACGACCAAAATCCCAGTGTAAGGGTCGAGCTCGAGGTGCCGGACAAGTCCGCGCCCGGCTCGGTTCGGGCGGCGGTGACCGTGTCCAGCGGGGTAGCCCCCGCGCTTCTGGCATCGCTGGAATACCTGACCGGCTACCCTTACGGCTGCACCGAGCAG
>SDBT01004647.1_pt1 | contig 23246 bp, 29 predicted proteins | sample 2277101 | NCBI WGS metagenome assembly SDBT01 (sample SAMN10404973, study PRJNA504765) | marine sediment metagenome | isolation source: marine sediment core GS10_PC15, 103 cmbsf | place: Arctic Ocean: Southern Knipovich Ridge | collected 2010 | reverse complement strand
CCGTCCTGTGAAAACCATGAAACCGAAAGTTCCGAAAGTCCCCACGCCTAAGGTAACCCCCAAAGTAGCCCCGAAGGTAATGCCGAAGGTAGTGCCCGGGGCAACGCCGGGAGTAGCGCCGGGAGTAGCGCCTGGAGGCGTTCCGGCAAAAGCGCCGCTCACAGAGGGTCACATGAGGAACATCCTCAAGCAGACCCAAGCTGTGTCAGATCCTCAATCAGATATTCTCGGTTTGGCTAAGCAGCAGGGTATGAAAGTTGGTCCGTGGGCGAAGATGGTGTCGAATCCCTACGGCAGCATGCTCATGCAGATGGCCGCTATGACTGCTATTGAGCCGATCATGTACGGGATGGGCATCAACAGCCCCATTCTAGGCGGCATATTGCCCTTCATGGCGATGCAACAGATGCCCGGTCTTATGGAAAGTTCGGCAGGAATTCCTCGGATGAGAAAACATCTCAGCTACCTCGCCGAGCGGGGTAAGCTGGCGTTACCGTCCGGGGGGAAGCCCGCCCCCACACCCATCACTCGAGCCGCCACTCCTGGAGCCGCTCGATTCATGCGTGGACCGGCGAAGGTCGCGTCTGTGGCTATACCCGAAGTGACCACGGTGTTCGGATGATAAACAAAAGAGCAGATCTGATCCTTTCTCCAGACATGGAGAAGCACATCCTCCCGGCGTACGACGCCAACTGGGGGCCCTCGTATCTTCCGATTCACTCCCGTGTGTTCGAGAAGACGGCGTCGGAGATCTACATCCCCGAACGCCTCATCAAGGCTGCGGCTTCGCTCTCTCCCCGTGAAGACGGACGTTACGTCCATATCAATGCCGTGGGAGCCAACGAAGCCTGGGGCTGCTTTATTCCAGGATCTCCTGTTCTCAAGGAGGACGGCAAGTACGTCTCGATTGAGGATACGAAGGTTGGTGACAGAGTGCTCAGCAAGAGCGGTCGATTCCAGGAGGTCACGACCGTTTGGGAGTTCAATCATCACACAGAGGGCGTCCGGATTTCTGTTGAGGGTCTCCTCGACGACATCGGGACAACGCCGAATCACGAGCTCCTGTCGTTGCCTTTTGACGAAATTCGTTGCGAGAGAGATCGACACAAGCGCTGCATTCCTGAGACAAGTGGAACGCAAAACATCTGCCAGCGGTCTCAATCCTTCGCTTGCGCGCTCATGCCGAAAACGCTCGTTGGAGATTGGGTGGCTGCCGAGAAACTCTCACTGAAGGATTTCCTACTCTGTGCCCTTCCAGAACATGACGCAGAACCCATCTTCACTGAGGAAGAAGCCCGGGCGGCCGGTCTGTGGGTGGCGGACGGCTGCCATATCTGGGGAAAGTACGGTCCGCTCGGATTAAATTACGCAATAGCCGACTCTGAGATTTATCTTGCGGATGACGTCAAGAAGATCGGGGCCGCTAAGGTTTATGAGGGTCATGGGCGGTGTAAAGCTGTCCACGTTCGAGACGGAGCTTTCGCTGTACGGTTGTGGCATCTTTTCGGTTCGTATTCTCACTACAAGAGAGTCCCAGGAGACTTTGGACGTCAGCCCGAGAACATTATTTTGGCGTTCTTGTCAGGGTACTTCGATGGGGATGGGTCACAGAACCTAAAGGATAGTCTGGCCTATGCCCACACGGTCTCAAAAAATCTGGCTCTTGGAATCCAGAGATTATTGTGGTCCGTTAAAATTCCAGCAACTGTCTGTCCGGCCCCAGGTGGCTATCATGTTCACTTCTCCTTAGACCGGGGGCGTCATCTCGCGAAACGTTGCCGGAAGTTCTCTGAGCACACACCGAAGGGACGTCCGAGTTATCGACAGTTCTTCATCGACGGATATGTGTGTCTCCCTATCCGGAAGCTTGAGCGTTTTAAGGTTGACGGCCCTGTCTACGATCTCGAGGTTGAAGAGGAACACGCCTACAATGTCGGCCAGGTGGTCTGTCACAATAGCAACAAGAACGGCGACCTCTTCTGGGAGTGGTCCCTCCTCAAGGAACCGCCCCCAGCAGACGTCCAGTCTCTTCTCAGAAAAAAGGGCTTTCCGATTCCACAAGAGTACGGGGTCGGAACTTTTGAGACCTACGCCTACCCGTTCGTGCTCCATAACAACAAGGACCCGATCCATTCGATCGGCGAGAAGGTCATCTGCTCCGCCTACAACGAGAAGATGCGCCGGGGCGAGCTCATTGTTTTTATCCTGAAGGCCAAGGCTCCGGACCTGGTCGACATGATCGACAGAGGTCAGCCCATCCCGTGGTCAATGGGGTGCAAGGTTCCCTTCGACGTGTGCACGATCTGCAAGAACATGGCGCGCAACCGGGAGCAGTACTGCGAGCATCTGCGCACTCTCTTGAACGTCACGCTTCCAGATGGAAGAAAGGTGGCGGCAGAGAACTGGTTCCCGAGGTTTTTCGATATTTCTCGTGTGCTCACGCCGGCGTTCCCCAGCGCGTACTCGTTGAGAAAAGTCGCCGGAGTAGCGCTTCCTGTTGCAGATCCCACGGTTGTTCATCGGCAGGAAGCGTACAGCATTCATGATGTGGATTTTACGAAGGTAGCCTCTGCGCAGGAGAGCATGCGACGCAAAAGAACCATCTTCAAGCTCGGAGAGATCAGCAAAGAAGTCCCGGCTGAACCGGGCCAGGACAATCTGGGCAAGACGCTGTTCAAGCCGAAAGTGCAGAAGATCCTGGCTAAGCTTGTGCAGAAGGACGACGACGCTTCTCCGTGTATTCCCGCTATGGCCGTGAAATCGTTGCGTTCCACGACGTCTCCGGGAGAGATTATCAACGGCGCGACCGCTTCCGGTATCCTCCTCAAGAAGCCCGAGATCGAGATGATCACAGACGGCGATGCTGAGCAAGTGCCGGATCGTCTTGACTTAGACTCTGTGCTGCCCAGACTCTTAGCGAAGCTCAAAGACTTGATTCCGAGCAGGAGTTTGTTCGATCCGCCATTTGCCAATCGAGTCGTAAGGATTATAAAAATCTCAGGGCCGAGACCCGGAGCGGCGCTTGACAAGGAAGCCAGCGACGCTTACGACAGGTATCTGAAGGCTCTCGGTAAACTCGATGTGGAAGACTTGATGAAAGCAGCAGAGAGAACTTTGTTGACTCGAGACCCCTGGGCGCTTGAAAATGCTCTGGCAGGAGTTAAAACTGCCAGTGACAGGTTCCGGCCGGTGACGCCTTTTCTGGTCGGGTTGAAATTGAAGAAGGTTTGAAGGAGCGTTCGACATGGCAAATGGCATCAACATCGACAAGTTGATCGAGGAACTCGAGACCGACGGGAGCCTGGAGAAGAACGCTTCCGCAGGAAATCCCGAGGATCCCATGATGAAGGTCGCGGAAGATCTCTTTGCGGGCGGAAGAATGTTCGCCAAAGGGTTCGTGGCCGAAATCAAGAAGGTGGCGGCCGAAGGCGGCATCGCTCCCTCTTCCGAAGCCAACGTGAATGCGGACCAGTCGGTCTTCAAGAGCGTGGCCAAGAAGGTGCAGGAGCGTCACGGCGCCGGTCCGGCCGGAGCGACCATCGGAGAGACCGGGGGCGGAGGGGTGACCGACAAGAAGATCTCGGGCGACAACCCCAACACGACCTACGGGGCTGTGCAGCCTCCGCAGGCCAAGGTTCCGAACAAAGCGGAGACCACCGGCAACGTCAGCCAGTAGTTGACAACTGTCTGTACGGTGTGAAACTCTTTCCGAAGTGGTCGGAGAGATCCAAAGGAATCCAGAAGGAGTAACAACATGCCCGAGACGAGACTCAGCGACATCGTCCAGGCCCTGGACCAGCAGGAGTTCAGCGTCAAACTCGCAGCCATCGAATCGGCCTACGAGAACGACGAACTCCGGCAGCAGCTCCTCGACGAGGCCGTCGATCTGCTGAAGCAGGCCGAGGTCGAAGGGGAAGTGGCTCCCATGACCGATTCAGGGATGCTGTCCGCAGCCGCCCAGTTGGTCGAGGACCACATCGCCGCCAACACCGAGGACGACGATCCGGAAAAGACGGCGGGGACCGGGGGGGCCGAAGAGGAACTTTCGAAGGAAGCCGCGGAAGAGCTCTCCGAGCTCGGAAACCTTGCCGCCGAGGCGCTCAAGGTAGCTGGCATCACCGAGGAAGACCTCGAGAAGGTTGCCTCCGAAGAAGAGTCCGAGCAGCTCGGTCGTCTCGCGGCGAACATTCTGCTCGAGGCCGACGCCGAAGAGGAGTAGCTCTTGGATGTTGCCGCGGTACAATCCGCTTTGGACGTGCTGAAAGCGCGGTCCAGGGCGCGTCTCCAAAAGGAGGCCGAGACGAGTCCAGACCTCGACGAGGTCATCGAGTCGTTGACGACCGCCATGGGAGATTCCGAGGAACAACAGGGGTTGCAGAAGGAAGCGCACCTTGTGCATCAGGAGGACCTGACGATAGCCAAATGGCTGGCAGGCCTCGATGCGCTGGTTTCACTGGAAACGTGAGATGGGTAAAGTAGTCTTGGCCATGGAGGTGGCGGCCAAAGTCAGGGACAAGCTGAGAAATCAGAGTGTTCAGATCAAGACCGCCCAGGATCAAACCCAGCAGGCGATGGAAAAAGTAGCAGCCATGCAACAAGAACTCGAAATTGCCAAAGGCGTGCTGCATCTCATCTCTGAGGGCGAGATCGATCCGAACGATGCGCTCGATAAGGTCGCTGAGTTCATGGCTGACCCCATGCGTTTTGAGGTCACCAAATCCGCACACGAACTGGGTATCGACCGTTTCGAGACCCGCTTAGGCACTCCGGTGTCGGAGTCACAGCCCCAAAGCACCGGTAAGAGCCCGATCGCCGACTGCTTCAGCGAATTGCTGGACCGGGGTGTCATCGGGTAAAGAAGGAGGAGTGTAGTCATGACCCAGGAGAGAAAAAGCGAATCGATCGTCACGATCAACGCGAAGTTCAGCTCCTTTAACTTCGCGACACTGAACTGGCGCGATCGCACAACGACCGTCGAAGAAGGGCGTTTCGTGACCGACGACGCCTCGGGGTTCGCACGCCTGGCCGACGAGACCGATCTCGTCGCTTACGTCAACTTCCTGGTGTCGAGCGCGCCGTCCGTCACGGACTTCCAGTCGGACCCGTTCGACCCCACCTCCCCGGTGCAGGCCCTGGAAGCAGGCGGTCTGTCGGGGATCACAGGCGGCGGCATCGAGCTGGCCATCCCGCTCGAGCGTTGGTACGTCGCTGCCTCGCCGGCCAACGACCCGGCCGTGGGGAAGCATGTCACGATCGCTGCCGCCGCTGCTCCCACCGCGGACCACGGGAAGCCGGCCGCAGTCGCTGCGGCGTCCATCGGAGGCCTGGTCAGCTTCGGCGTGATCACGAGAATCAAAGGCGAGACCATCTTTTTCATGTACACATCGATCGGAAACCAGTACTAAGCCAGGATCGTTTCCTTGGCGCGGTAGGTTGAAGATAGAAGGCTCTCAACAGGAGGAAATGCGATGTCGGATACTGGCGCATTCAACGCCGAGCAGTTTAACTCTCTGTTCGGTCAGACCCTCGAGGTCGGTGGCGAAGCGCTCACGAAGCTCGGGCAGGCCAGCGGCCTGTATATCCAGCAAAAGCTCCGTGAGAATGCCTTCTGCCGGAAGATCCTACCCCCCAAGGTGGTGACGGAGAAGGAGTGCCAGCGGCGTGTCGAAGACGAGGGACTCGAGTACATCGACGACCTCGAGCCCGACTCGATCGCCATGCACATCAACTGGCGCGGCGAGCCGGCAAAGACCTACATCCAGGCTCCGCGGTACAAGATCGTGTTCCACACGATCAGTTCGGACAAGATCATCAAGTCCGAGCAGGAGCTCCGCTCCTACCGCATGCCCCTGACGAAGGTTCTCGAGCAGAACATCGCCAAGGACATCCAGGAGCAGGAGGACTTCACGTTCATGCAGCACGTGAAGTCGGGCCTCTTTCTCGGGACTCGCTTCAACTTCAACAAGCTCGTGGGGCGCGGTGTCATCACCGCAACGCCCACGCGGAACTTCGGCGACCAGGCCGAGTTCATGCGTTTCCTCCTCCAGAGGGACAAGGGATCCGGCGCATGGGCACCGATCCCGACGGCCAACCTCAACCGCAGCGATGCGATCTACTCCAACATCATCCTCTCCGACGAGGATGACTGGAACCGCGTGGTCCTCAAAGACCTCGTGAAGATCCCCGCCGCACGGCAGCAAAAGGCACGGACCTTCCTGCTCCACGAGGTCACCTGGACCGACACCGTCGCATGGTCTCTCACCGAGGCGGGCCTCGAGATCACAAGCGAGATCGTCCGGGACGGCTACAAGTACACCACGGTCGGGGGTTACACGTTCGTGACCACCATCCGGGACAACGACAACCTGGTCGAGCCCGGAGTCATCTACGTGTTCCCGGCTCCGGAGTTCATCGGCCGCTTCATGGTCCTGGAGAACACCAAGTTCTTCATCGACAAACGGGGCCGGTGGATTGAAATGGAAGCCTGGGAAGACGTAGGGGCCGGCTTCGGCAACATCCGCGCTCTCGGCGCCATCCTCCTGAAGGGCGCTCGCATGACGCTGCCCGTGACGTTCCAAAACCCCGCCGGGGTGACCGCGGCTGCCGGGAACTTCACCATCGTCAACGACAACCTCCAGGCTTCGTTACCGGCAGTGGTGTAAGCCACGCGGCAACGAGAAGTAAACAAGACCCCGTCCGCCCAAGAAAGCGGGCGGGGTTTTTTAATGGAGATGTTGGATGGCTAAAATACGTCGACGAAGGCAGCGCCAGGATCTGGGGCGCACACAAGACATGCTCGATGCAATCAAGAAGCTCAAGGCCCATAAGCGGAAGGTGCTGAGGAAGCATGCCAACGTAGAGGAGGTCGCCAACATCTTCGAGGGTCAGCGCTTCTCTGACGAGGACGTCAAGATGGGGCCGCGAAACAAGGGCTGGAAGGTGATTGCCAAGGAGACCAAGAAGACCAAGGGCGGCATGATCATCGAGAAGACCACCCGTATCCGATCCTTTGGCCGGTTGAAGAAGACAGCCTTCCTTCGAGGTTTCCAGGACGAACTCGAGCAACACCAGACCAAGAAGGCCTCCTATCTCCAGAAGTTCGCCGCCGGGCTGCGTGCGAAGATGGTGGTCGAGCCGTCGCTCCGAAAAAGCCCTGTCCTCAAAAAGAATCCGTTTCTCAGACTGCAAGCAAAGCGTAGACTTGTATCTGGACGGGAGCGACTGAACGTGGCCGAGACTCCTAAGGCAAAGGGGCTCATGAGTGGAAAGGCCCAGTTCGCTCATCTTGTGAGGAAACAGAAGGAGGCGTCGTGAAAACAGCACAAATCACCTACTACGGGGAGGGTCCCCTGAACCTTCAGATGCGGAGGTTCAAGCCCGGCAAGTCCGTGCGGGCTCGCTTGGACGACATTCTACCAGACGAGCGCCGGCGGTACTGGGACCGGTTTCTAGTCGTCGGTCCGGACGGCCTGATCATCAACATCGGTTCCATGGTTCCTGAGAAGGTCGCCCGGGAAGCCATCGGGGAAAACCCGCAGGTCCTGGGCGTGAAGGGATTCTCCCTGACACTTCCTCCGGGTTTCGGTTTGGACAACAGAGGGGCGGAACCACGAATTGTGTCAGCGGCCGTTCTGGCTGCTGAGATTAACAACTCGGAGGTTCTCGAACCCAAGCCTCTCAGCGATATTGTCGAGGACGCAGGGACGGAGGCGTCTCCGTCCAGGCATGACGGGAGCGACAAGGACTCGGGCCTCGAGATCCTGAAAGACGAGGAGCCAACGGGACCTCCGATCCCAATCATCTTCAATCAGGAGGACGTCGATGGCCAACAAGATGAGAGCGATACGGGAGGCGGCGGAGAAGAGGATTCGCTTCAGCCTGGGGAGAAGGACAACAAAGAGCCTAACGGTAAAGGAGCTGAGGACGCTCCTGGCGGCAGCGGAGAAGGCAGTGACCCGGATGGTAAAGGAGCGGGATCTGAAGAGGGAGACGGTGATCCTAGTGGAGAGGATATTGTCGTGATCAGAAAGGTCACACCGCCTGTTCCCGTGGACGACATCAACGCTCTGGTCACTATCGAGGACGACAAGGTCACCGTTAAGCCAGTAGTCGAGAGCATTGGCGCAGGCTTCGGAAACGTCGAGGGCATCGAGACGATGTCAATCAACAAGGAGTCAACCGGACCGACCCTGTCCGACACGCCGGTAGTGGCCACGAAAAAGAAAAAGAAGGCCGCGAAAAAGAAAGCCAAGAAGTCAGAGGCCGACGACCTCATGGAGATGTTCTGATGGCTGAGTACCAGGTTCCAGTTAGTCTGGTCCGTAAGCTTCGACGCTTCCTCCAGGACTACAAGGAAGCTAACGAGCTCGTCCAGGGAGAGGAGTCGCCGGATACATTTCTGGCTGAGATGCTCGTGGATGCGGTGACGCGGTACAACGTCATGGAGCCTAACGGTCCAGGGCTCGATATTGCGGTCGGAAGTCTTGACGCGCAGTCAGCGCTTCTGGTTGTCGACGAGGCCGCTGCTCGTACGCTTACGTCGGTTTCCATCCGGATGCAGCGGAACATGCTGGACGTCACGGACGGCAACACTCGCAAGATGATCAACGACAAGTGGCAGTTCTACAACACAACGATCGCGAGACTTCGGGGCGGCGACGCCGGCAACGGCTTCGACAAACTCGTGAAAGAGCGTAAAATATCTATGAACTGCGATCTTGCATGGAGCACTACTCCCTCTGAGCTTTGGGACGGTTACCGGCTCGGCGGAACAGGATTCATCTCGGTAATCGCGTAGGAGGCAATCATGCCGGTAGAGGTCGAGGGAACCGTTTCCATCCACGGAAACCCAGACGTGAACATGCAGGCCATCCTGAATCTAACTTACGACACAGAGGTCACGATTCCTGGAGGGGCAACGCACGTTGAAGTTCATCGTGGGAGCGCTCCTTGGCAGCGTATCTGGTGGAGTTTCACCGGAGCGGTCGACGAGTGGTATCCGATCCAGGCTCCGTCACGCCTTCCCATGGGTCCGCTGCGCATTGCCCTGGCCGGTGCTGCAAAGTTCTACCTGAGGAAGCCGTACAACCCACGCTCTCTCTCGGAGAGGAAGGACATGGAGGCGATCTACCCAGCCCCGGACGTCCGCGGGAAGGCCGACGACAGGCTTGTAGAGATCGTGGTGAGCTTCACCCAGGATTAACGTAGGAGGGCCTGATGCCCGTAGAACAGCAGAGTACGCTCACTATTCTTGGAAATCCGGACGTCAACATGCAGGCGGCCTACAAAGTCGCTTTCGACACCATGGTCGTGATTCCCGGCGGGGCCTCTCATGCAGAGATACACAGGGGAAGTGCGCCGTGGCAGAGGATCTGGTGGAGTTGGTACGGCACTGTCGGATCGTGGCGCGCGATACAGGCGCCGTCGAGACTCCCGCTCGGGCCTCTTCGAACAGCGCTCCCGGGAGCACCGGATCCTCCCGCGACTGGGCTCTATTTTCGTAAGCCCTACACTCCGCGGTATCTGTCATCATGGCCCGGCGTCTATCCCGGGAAGGCCGGAATTTACTCCGGGATGTGGGACGCTTCGGCCAACACGCCGACGCTCGCCAATGGAGCGGGCAGCGACAAGCAGTACTACTACGTCACGGCGCCCGGTTCCGTGGACTTCGGGGCCGGCGCAATCGCCTTCGTTGTGGGCGATTGGGTCATCTACGATATTTCGCTCGGTGTCGCCGGTGAGTGGATAAAGGCGACAGACGACCCGAGGCGGTCGCTTGGGGATGATCGAATTATCGAGATCACCGTGAGCTTCACACAGGACTGAGCCCATGAACTCTGAAGAGATGCTAAAGTTCGCAGCAGTCGGTTTTATGAATCGACCCCCTCCGCCGTCCTTGCTGCTCAAGAAAAACTTCAACGTGCACTTCGACTTTCCGTACGGACGTCCTTTCCCGGACGGCCGTATCTCTCCGGTGAACTACGGAAATATCCCCGGGACCAAGAACGACGCCGACGGGGACGCATGGGACATCATCGTTCCTGGGTTGAAGGCGTCGCTCTCCGGCATCAAAATCGATCGTGTTGTCGGCCTTATTACGGATCGTGCCGGCGACCACAAGCTTATCGGGATGCCGATCGGCATGATGATGAGCAAGGAGCTGTTCGAAAAGCAGCTCGAAAACTACTTGAGATTCCGCAAGAGGGACGACCCCTCTGCAAGGATTATTAGAATATAGCGACGGAGGTGGTGCGTCACCCCGTTGTTCTCCGAGGCGGCCTTCCGATCCGGCCTGAGACGCGCCCTGTAGCTTGTGCGATGATTGTATTCGACAAACTCGAGACACTGGAACACGCCGTTTTCGTCGATATGGCGAGTCGCGACTGTGTAATAGTGTCGTGGTGGCTTCGGCCTACCAACGAGGATCTCGAGAAAGCAGTCGTCACAGTCTCCCGCAGTTATTCTTCGCAAGGACCGTTTGAATCAGTCGGGGACGTGCCCGGTACTCAACAGTATTACCGGGATTCAGGCGCACTTATTGCGGACAAATGGCGGGAAGTCTACTACAAGCTGCGAGTAACAAGTTTGGACGGCAGCGCTGATGAGAGCGAGGCATTTGGAGTAGCGTCGCAACCAACTCTCGAAACGATTGCGACGCGAAGAAGAACCGACATTTCCCTTCGATTCGAGGGTGTACCCTGCCTGATCTACGTTCGCCGTGGAGAAGGTCAAAGATGTCCAGATTGCTGGGATCCGGTACTACAGAAAGTCGGTAGCTCAACATGCCCGCGCTGTTTCAACACCGGCCGCCTCGGGGGTTTTTATTCTCCGGTTCTGACGCAGGTCAAGATCGATCCGGTAACCAAGTCGAATGAGCCTGGCGACACGCTCAAGCAGGTGTCCCAGACTCGAGGGAAGTGCAGTTTCATCCCCATCGTGAGCCCCAGAGACCTCGTCTACGAAGTGAACAGCGGCAAGCGTTGGCGCCTGGTCACAGTAACGCCCACGGAGCATCACCGGGTCACGATCCACCAGGACATCAACGCGATGGTCGAGATCAACCCGGGCGACATCGAGCACAAGCTTCCGATTCCGTCCGGCCTGGTGCCCATCATCGAGGAATGGCGTGACGAGCGTCGATATCCTCAACGGCCTGTGGTCAGGGACTACGAAACGACCCCTGAGGATGAGAAGGAGGGCATGTCTCCAGATTCGGTGGACTTCATTGTGGTGGACGCATGAACCTGTTTAACACTTCGTTACTGCGTGCCACGGTTAAGATGAGCATGAAGAGAATGAGGAAGGCTCGTCGCATGGCTATACGGGGTGTGGGCACAACAGACGCCGGAAGAGTAGGCGCCGTAATGCCCGAGACGGACCATGAGAGCGGGGCCGGTTCTGTGAAGGATTGGACCGACGCCATGAAGATACGCACCCCGAAAAAAATTACTGCGTTCATCCGAAGAAAGCTAAGGTACTGATGTCGCTGGCCATTATCGTTATAGACGAGAACGCCTCTGACGAGGCCATTGCCCAGTTCAAGGAGCGTCTCAAGCCTGGAATAGGCGAGGCCATACGTAACGTCTGCAAGAGTCCTACGGGCAATCTGGCGGACAGCATCTCTATCCATGAGCTGGGCCCGCGCACCATCCGGATCGTTTCCTCGGCGGACTACGCCGACGAAGTGGAGTCAGGAAGCCGTCCGCGCACCATGTGGAACTTGATAAACAGGGTGGTGCCGATAAAACTCTCAGGAACGACAATCTTCCGTAAGGTGACTTTGAAATCCATTCTGGAAGGAAAATGGCGATATCCCGGGACTCCCGGGAAGGCTTTCGTGGAGAAGGGGGCCAATTTGGCCAGGAAGCGCATGGATCATCCAATCGCTTTTCGGGTCGTGAAGTCCCCTCTCACGGTAATTGACGTAGGTTAGGAGTGCAGTCATGGACAACAGCGGCATGTCACCGGAGGAGCAGCTTCAAATGGAGCTCGTCGATATCGTCGGTGCGGATCCAGAGAAGCTCGCGTCAGAGCGCGGCTCGGAACTAGACCCGCCGAACCATCTCGACCAGGCCGTTCAAGACATGTTCCCGGGTCTCCAGAAGGTGGCGTCACTTTCGTCGATGCCTCTCGATCAGATCATGGAAGACCCCAACTTCAAGGCGGGTGTCAACCACGAGCTCGACAAGTGCGCGGACGAATGGGTGCCCATCACGAGGAAGTTCCTCGGCTTGGAGTAGGGCAATGGGCAGCTTCGGTACACCAGAGGTAAAAGATCTGGCGACGCCCGTGGGGAACCCTTTACGGTACCCGCGGCGTGTCCTGATCCAGATCCTCGGGAGCGCTTTTGCTGAACCCGAACTGCTCGATGGAGGGAACCCGTTTCTCTTTGTATTCGACCAGAAGACCGGGGAGATCTCGAAGGACTCGAAACTCGTCATCGCGGACTCTTACACCGACGAGCTCATGGCCACCGCTCCGAGGCCGATGATCATCGCGAGCCGTGGAGACTTCGGGTTCTTGAATCTCGGGATCGGAGCGAAGCTGAACACAGTCTCGTATCTTGGGCAGAGAAAAGAGTACGCGGACATGACTGAGATGCCCATCGTTTTCAACTGCATTTCGAGACGTGACATCGAGTCGGAGGACCTGGCGTGGACGGCTGCCGGGATTTTCCGATTTTTCAAAGAGGAAATCCGTCGCATCATTAACGTACAAAAGTTGAGTGACCCACGGATTGGCGCGCCGATCGTCATAAAGGCAGACTCACAGATAGACTTGTTTCTGACGCCCATCTCAATGACGGTGCATCAGGCGACTAAGTGGGTCGTGAAAAAGCCCCTGCGCTTCGGCACATTCGTATATCAGTTCTTCCTTCCGGGGGAGGACGAGCCTATTCACGAGGTGAGTTGATATGCCTTTGAGCGGACTTCGGCCTGACCTTACGGTCTTCCAGATTTTTCAGACCCAGGCGCCAATCGTACCCGCCACAAATATTCCCGTGGCGCTCATTGCCATGAACAGGCAGTTCGTCTGGCGGGCAGCCGCCGGCTCGTTCGTCGGCGGGCAGCCCGGGCAGCGTTTCTACTTTCCCGGGATTTCTCCCGGGGCGACAGTGGAGCAGCCTGGCGCCGTTTTGGACGTTGTGGAATTTCCGGACGTACTCGAACCGCACGTCTACATCTCCAACAAGTACGGTATCGGAGAAGTCTTCTCTCCCGATCTCTCGTACGACTTCGTGTCGACGCCACCCAACTACGACTTGTCGGCCGGTACGGAGGTGATCTTCACCATCGTCGAGGGCGACGACGGAGCCTATTCGGCGGTGACGGGATACTTCACCGATGCCGAAGAGGACTTCATCGACGCTGAGGTGGCCGCGGTCGACGTCATTGAGACACTCCACTCAAACGGAAGCTACTACCCGTCGTTTGACGTGGTGAATATCATCTCGGACTCGCAACTCGACGTGCTCCGTCGCAACAAAGCCGTCACGCCGCTTCTGCCCAACGGTGCGCTGAGTGCCGAGGACGCCTACGGCTTCCGAACGTTGGTCGATCTGAACCAGCAATTCGAGCAGAACGGCGGGGACGTCGGCGACATCTGCCTCGTTGACGGCTGGGACACGGTCATCAGCATTCTGGGCGGCGACTACGGCGTCGTGGGAACCGGTTCCGGTCCTTCGGCCACGAGTCGATCGTTCGGCGATCCAAACGCACTGTTCATCACGGCAGGTCCCGTTGTGGTAGGAGACTGCATCTTCTCCGTCGACGCTCTCGGGGACTGGGTGCCGTTCTTCTTCGTGAGTGCGCCGCCTGCATCCGAGATTCTTCTCGATGACGTGGAGAACATCGTCACAGTCCCGGTCCCAAATCCAGCGCTCACCGCGTCCGCGGACGGAGTTCCGTATGACGTCGTACGCTACGCCGCACCTAAGATCCTGGTCGGCGTAGCCGTCTCGTCCCTGGTGGGCGAGTACGACGCCGACGCCACGGCCGCTTGGGGACAGCCGGCACCTGTGGCGGGACAGCGTGTGTTCCATGACGCCACGGCCAACTTCCTACTCACGCCGATCGCCATCGGTGACGAGATCGTCATCGACAATCTGGCCGGTGCAGCGCCCTACTACGGCGTGGGCAATCCGGCCATTTTCGTCGTGCAGGCGATCCCATCAGCCACCGAGCTGATCGTGTCTCAGCACGACAGCACGGACCCGCTGCCGGCGAGTACCGTCATAAACCCGGCCTTCGTCTCTTACGAGATCAGAACGCCGACGAGCGTTACCGGGAACTCCGCCGGCGATTACTTCGCCGAAGGGACCGGCGCGGGCGGACCCACCGAACGGCGGATGAACGCCGCTGGCGCGGACTTCGTTGCAGCCGGCGTGGCCGCGGGGGACTGGATTCAGGACGCGATAACGGGGAGCACACTCTTCACCGTCGTGACGGTCCATCCGGCCGGCGTGGGGACCCTGGACGTGGTAAACATCGTTCCGGGGACACCTCCGGCGGCGAGCCAGGACACCCGTTTCGCCTTCAACGTGCTTGACCAGAACCCGGCAGTCCTCGAAGTCATCTCTGTGGACTCGGACACGCAGCTCACGGTCAAGAACGACCTCGTGGGCAGCCCCGGCACAGGAGCTTACGCGGGCGTTCACGTCACCGGTGTTACCTTCCCGGATACCGGCCAGGACATCAATTATCGGATCAAGAAGGCCGTCACCGGCGCGCTCTTGGAGGGGGACGTTCTCTGCACCTTCACAGCCAAGAGGAACGACCTCATCAACCAGAGGGTGCCCATCGACGTGAACAACTACGAGGCCATCCTCGGTATGCCGGTGCCTGGCAACGACGCTGCCCTCGCCGCTCAGAAGCTCTTCAGTGTCCTCGGCGCGTCCGCCTACTACATTCAGGTTCAGGACGACACGCTTACGGACTGGACCGATGCACTGCTCGTTTCGGACTCTCCCAAAGTCTACATCCCGATCGTGTTGACCCAGAGGGAGGATATTCTGGCGCTTTTGCGGACCAACGTGCAGGAAATGAGCCAGCCCGAGGAGAAGCGGGAGCGCATCACCTATTTCTCTCACAAGGAGGTCGTGCAGACCACCAGAACGTCCGCGGGTCTGGGTGACGCGCTCACCTACGATAAGCTCGCCACCGGGATCACGACCATCGTGTCCACCACCAGGGACCTCACGACCTACGGGGTCATCATCGGTGACGTGCTTACGGCCACCCTCAACGACGGAGTCACGGACTACACGCAGACGAACGTCCGGGTCATCAGCATCCAGGGAGCCACGCCAGCCGCGGGACAGAGCACCATGCGGATCGTGGCCGATGCCTCGGTGCCGGCCCCCTCGAGCGGCACGGTGACTTCCTGGGACGTCAAGAGCAAGAACCTGACTCTCCTCGAGCGGGCCAACCAGCAGGCGGCATACGCTCAGGCCATCCCGGATCGTCGGTTCCGCAATATCTGGCCTGACACGGTTCAGATGCGCTTCACGGACGAGACAGCGGGTGAGAACGCCACGACGGGGTTCTTCGGTGGCGGCGATCAGATCGCCACGCTGGGCGCGCATTACCTGTGTGTCATCGAGTCGGGCAAGCGGTCCAACGAGAACCCCAAGCAGCCTCTCACGGGATTCAAGCGCGGTTCGGTGTACCGGATACTGGACCCGATGGGGGACTTCGAGGACTACCAGGACATCATCATCGACAGCGGCAACTACTACGTCATTCACGACGGGGACGACCTGGAGCCGTACTCGATTCGGGCGCTGTCCACCGACGTGACCGACATCTACAAGGCCGAGGACAACGTGGCCGTGCAGGTAGACTCCTTCGCGAGGAAACTGCGGGTACAGCTCAAGCCGTTCCTCGGACCCTTCGTGATCGACGAGCCCTTCTTCGACCTCGTGAGCAACAACTTCGAGGCCGTCAGGAAGGACGTTGTGGACCAGAACAAGGAGCTGCGAGACATCATCCTCCTGGGTATCGAGGAAGATCCTGACCGTCCGGACACGTTTATCATTCGCTGCCGGGTGACACCGTACATCTCGGCGGCCGAGGGTGAGATCTACATCTACATCTAAGGGGACGACATGAATTACGAAGCGTTCTTGGCCGGGCTCATCGATGAGCTCGAGAAGGCCGCCAAGGAAGATGGTGGCGAGGCCTGGCACCCAACCCCCGATGAAAAGAAGGGGAAGAAGGAGCAGGATAAGGACGAGGAGAAGAGCCCAGTCGAGCGGCTGAAAGAGAAGCTCGAGAAGAAGAAGGGCAAGAAAGACGATGAGGACGACGACAAAGAGGACGACGACAAGGAGGAGGAGAAGAAGGAAGCCTCCGACATGTCTGTCCTCGAGGTCGCCTTCTTCAACGGACTCCTCGAAGAGCTCGAGAAGGACGCAGGTTGGCGTGACCTTGGGCCGGCTCGCATTGCCAAGATGAAGGCGCGGATGGGGGGCAGCCTCAAAAGAATCCGTGGGAAGGCATCGGCGTCCTTGAAGGACACGGGGAAGACCGGTACACCGCTCTACTCCGTAGGAGAACGGGGAAAGTCCGGGGGCAAGTTCTACGAGAAGCTCAGTGGAGGCTTCAAGGCACGCCAACGGACTCAGGAGCGGCGGGAGGGCCCCAAGTTCCAGGGACGGGTGCAGGCGGCCATCCAGGGACGGCAGAAGCCCGCAGGTCCGTCGTGGGGCGAGCGCATCAAGGGTAAGATCTCTGGAGCAGGTAGAGCCGTCGCAGGAGCCGGCAGTGCCCTCGCAGGGGCCGCGGGCGCTGCCAAGCGGCAGGCAGTTGGTATCGGCGGCGCGGCCACTGGCGCGGCTCGTGGGGCGCTCTCAGGAGCTGCTTCCGGTGCGTCCCAGGGACGTTCCGCGGCCATGACCCCAGTCCAAAGAGCAGGAGCGAGGTTGGCAGCTCGTCCGCGTGTGGCTCCGGTTTCCGCAGCAGACGCAGCTTAACTATGAACAAGATCTTCATGATCAGCTTTCTTGACGAACTTGAAAAGGGAGCTTTCCTCAGTAAACAGCACATAGGCGCTGCCCAACGAAGGCTGAAAGAGATGCAACGTGGATTAGGCAAGTCTCCGCAGGTTGAAACGATCCCTATCGGGGTCGGTGAGACGGTGGATAGACCAATCAAGCCCGGGTCAGTCTTGGCCTCGGCCAAAAGCATGGGCGGAGACATCGTCCAGAAGATGAAGACGCTGAAATCCGTGACCGGGAGGAAGAAATGAACGAGGCTTTCATTGCAGGATTCGTCGACGAGCTGGATAAGCATGCCGGCGGCAAGTGGATCCAGAAGGCCATCAAGCACAAAGGTGCTTTGCATCAGCAACTCGGTGTACCCGAAGACAAGAAAATCCCGGCCAAGACGCTCAAGCGTGCGGCCGGCGCCCCGGGTAAACTCGGAAGAAGAGCACGTTTGGCGGAAACTTTGCGCCGCATGAAGGACTAGGATGATTGAGCTTATTCATGTTTGCGAGCAGTGTGGCTTCGAGTTCAACGGAAGGGACGGGCGTCGATTCTGTTCCTGTCGGTGCTTCGGTCTATCCAATAGGGACAAGGTAATACAGCAAAACAAGGACAGAAGGAAGTACCCAGAAGTAGAAGGCCTGACAAGACACCAAGTGTGGTACAGGCAAGACGCGGCTGGTAGGAAGAAGACCCTGGACAAGGATAGAGAGAAGCGAAGAGAGGTAGTTCGTAGACTTGGTGGGCGCTGTATCCAGTGCGGATTTAGCGACATCCGAGCTCTTGTGTTGGATCACAAAACCGGAGACGGAGGACAAGACAGAAAACGTGTGGGTAATAGGATAGCGAGATACTATGTCCGTCATCCAGATGAAGCAAAGGAAAAACTGCAAGTACTCTGCGCCAACTGCAACATGATCAAGGCGGTTCAAAATAATGAGCACAACCAGAGTAGACGAATCAAAGAAGATGAAACTTTGAAGAAGATGAACAAATAACCGGTTGAAGGAGACTGGAAATGGCCGAAGGCACGAATTTCCTGAACTGGAACTGGGCGGCAGAACACGTTCAGGCGGAGCTGGTCAACGGCGAGTATATCTCGGCCGAGTCCACCCTCCTTCTGGCGGGCCCGTCTCGCCTCGAGTACCTCGTCGGGGCGAACAGCACTCCTGAGTCGGTGAAGAGCAATCTCTATCCGATCGGTTTGGTGCAAAACTTCATGATGGCCCAGAACCGCTTCCTCACCCGTCTGTTCGAGATCGGGTCGAAGCGGGCCTACTTCGTCACGGGACGCCTGGCGGCAAACTTCCAGGTGAACCGGGTGTTGTTCTTCGGGCCGTCGCTCATGCGACTCCTCTATTCACTGGCGCCGGACAAGCTCGGCTTCGGTGGGAACCCATTCACCTTCCTGCGGCAGGGGTCAACGGGGTCGACCTTGGATAGCGCGGGGTTGAAAACACCGCCGCTCTACAACGACCTCTTCCCCGAGAAGTACCTGCTCACCCCGGGCTACGGAGGGAATCAGGGAGAGGACAACCGCGACTTCTTCATCAACCTGGCCTCGGACCTGTTCCAGATTCCGTTCGGGATCTCGGTCATCTTCAAGGATGCCAAGAACCGTCCGTACGGAGCATGCTACCTACAGGACTGCTACATCGAGGCACATTCGATGGGGATCGACGCCAACAACGTCGTGATCGCCGAGGGTGTCAACGGGCAGTTCGACCAGGTGGCTCCGGTGCAGCTCGTGAGCGTGGGGACATCGGTCAGCGTCGCCGCGTAATCAGTCGTCCGGGTCACGGAAGGGACGGAGTTCGTAGTACAGCTTCTTGAGGCCGTCATTCTCTATCTGACGGATCCGTTCCTTGGTCACACCGTAGACGTCAGCGAGACTCTGAAGAGTTTCTCCCTCGTAGCCGAGTCCGTAGTGGCGACGGATAATGTCTTCTTCGAAAGGCTCGAGGACCCCCATGCAGTCGTGCAGAGCATCTATGATCTCCCGTTTGATGACGCTCTCCGGTATCGGCAGGCACGATTCGTCTTCTGCATCGAAGGTCTCGATCGGGATGTTGGATATGCCGGATGTCTGAAAAACGTGAAGGGTTCTCATGCCCCAGTTCAGACGTTCAGCTACGGCTTCGTTTGTCGGACGAACGCCGGCTTCGGTGGTGAGCTCCTTTTGTGTCTTCTTGAAGGCGCTCGTCAGCTTCTTCAAGCGCGGGGGCTTTTGTCCCTCCACGAAGGTGAGGCCCTTCCTGATTTGAGATTCGATCCAGTGTACCGCGTACGTCGAGAAACGTGTACCGCGGCCAAGGTCGAACAGCTCTATCGCGCGGTAGAGACCATCAGTCCCGTAGGACACAATCTCCATCACGTCCCGGTCTTCTTGGTGTCTGAACTTGAGCACCCGGGACAGGACCAGGCGCATGTTGTGAAGAACGAAACGCTGGAGGGCGACGGCCATCTCTTCCTGTGAAGGGATGCGTGAAGTGCCGTTCACTGGGAAGACCTCTTCTTTCTCTGGACCCCACATCTTCTCCAATGGAGAGAACCACAGATCGTCGACGGCTTTTTTCGTTCCGTTTTCTCTGTGCTTGCCCCACATCTTTGTCATGCCGACGTAATCGGGTGGTGGTTGAAGGCCTTTTATCACATGCAACAGACGCCGCTCCTCTGTGGGTCGCAAGGGCGGATAAGCACGGAATTGATCGTAGTAACTTCGGAATGGAACGGGCGTCTTCTTCATACCGGGAACTCCTTTCTGAGGCCGTCGAGAATCAGGTTGAGTTTCGCTCGAGCGACGAGTGCGTTGATGTTGAGAATGGTCACGTCCCAGTTGTTTCTGTAGAGTGGATTCTCGCCGGCTTCGACGATCGCGCCGTACTGAAGGTCCGCGTCTGTGATGATTCGCCGGCGAACTTTCGTCCAGAAGAACTCACCGAGCTGGTTGGCGAAGTTTCTGGACACGTTTTGGAAATGGAAGATGAGTTTGCACACGTCTTGCGCAGTCTCGATGACTCCGTATTCGAGGACGCCCTGACGCATCGACATCTGCTCGAAAGGGATCATTATGTCGACACCTTTGACGACTTGGGTGGCGCTTTCCTTGAGCACCTCAACGTCATCGTCCGTGACGGTGCCCACGAGCCTTCGGTAATCCGAGTCACCCGGCTTGATGATTCGCGGCGTCTTTCGCGCTTGGGTGTCTGCCATGTGTTCTCCCTTGAAGTAGTGGACCCAGGATATCGGCGTAGGCGTGGAGGGCCGTTACGAGATCCTTGTGCGGGTACCGACGTAAAAAAATATCGACGATGCAGCCGAGGAAACGCCTTCGTCCTGTGATCGGAGATGCGAAGGCTTCGTCGAGAAAGAAATCCGAGACTCTTTTGCTGACCACGATGCTGATGTTATTACAGAATTTCACATCTGGCTTGATGTGCGGTCTGTAGTAGTCAGGGTCTTCGAGGTAACTCTTGGCGGCTGCTGTAACGACACCGACGAAGGGGCGACTAGCTTCCCTGCATGCTCGGTCCAGCAATGCTCTAGTACCCTCGGGAAGTCGGACACGGATCCTTAGGCCTGGTTTCTTTCCGGCGAGAATCCGGTCACCTTGTTGAAGCTGTGTTTGCAGTCTTGGCAAAGAAACGAGCTCCCCACGTTTTGTGAGGCCGTTTTGATCAGGTCATCGTGCGTGACCGCGATCTTTTCGGACCCCTCTTGGACCACGTTCATGCTTTTGCATTCGGGGCATTGAATTGCGCCGTATTTTTCCACGACACTCTCCCGGAGAAAGTCAAGTTTCATATTCGAGCATATTTGTTTTTATCATAAATTTCCAGGAAATAATTTTATTAGGTTGATTTCGATTTTCAAAGTAAAAAGAAACCCGGGCATTGCTGCTCGGGTTCTCGTTGGCTACACCGTGTATAGCCTCAATTGCGTTGGGCCGGCATGCTCCCTACAGGCCCCACACCGATCTGTCCGATGTACCCACAACGGCAGATGTAGAACGCTGGCGCATCGTCGACCTGTTCGGTGGCGAGCATGTCCAGGGTGTTGTCACACCGATGGCACTTGCTGTTGCGTGCCGGAGACTTGTAGTAGGTCGGCGGCTCTTCGAGAGTCTTCTTGAGTTCCTTCAGCCTCTCGTAGGCCCAGCCGCCGGGATGGAAGTAGCCCGCGTGTCCAAGTCTTTGTCCAACGGGTTTGTCCTCTACGAAAGTATTCTCCCCGTACTCCAGGAAGCAGCGTATCGCCTTGATCGCGTGATCATTCTTCTCCGACATCGGCCCTCCTAATTGACGTGTGTCATGAAGTCATCTTCGGACATCAGTTCGTGGCCGGCCTTCCGTGCGGCCTTGGCCTTCCCGCTCTGGGAATCGACGTCGGCGATGACGAGCACGTTCTTGTGCCCGACCTTCCACCCGATACGACCGCCTTGTTCTTCGACGATGGCCTCGAGTACCCTGCGTTTGCGCTGCATAGTTCCAGTGAACTTGACAGCCCAGCCCTTGAGCGTTTCCACATCTTGCTTATTCGTACTCGGCATTTTGACACACTTCAAAAGTGCCCGGACGCTGTCAGCCTCCTGAGCGAACCCATCGAAGATGGTTCGAGCCACAACCATCCCGATACCGTTCACGGACGCGAGAAGGAGGTGGCCCGAGGTCAGTATTTGTTCTAAAGAGATGCCGGCGTCGATGATCGCACGGAACCGCCGGCGTCCTACGTTGGAGACGTGAGCGGCCAGGATGAGCTCCGGACGGACCTCGAGCTTTGACATCAGTTGCTTGTAGATCTTGAATCCGTTTCGGCCGAGGTTCTCGACCCAGAAGTCGTTGACGTCGTGTCCGTAGAGCTGATACGGGCGCCTGACGCCGAGTTCGACGAGCTTCTCCAGCGTCTTCTTTCCAACGCCCTTTACTGCGATGAGCTTGAGCCAGTGAGCCACCTTGCCCGAGTCCTTCGCGTCGCACTCGACGTTCCTGCACATGAGATACGCGCCGTCGAGCACCAGATCACCAGCGCATGTGGGGCAGCTATCCGGTATCGAGAGAGCTTTCCCTTTCTTGAGGACTTGTTCGACCGCTGGGATTGTGTCTCCTCGTCGAGACACCTGCACCCGGGCGCCGACGCCCACGCCGCGGACGTGCAACCAAGGGTAGTTGTTGCCTGTGGCATGCGTAACTGTGACGCCGCCGCACTTCACGGGCTCGACGTGGACCCTGGGATTGACACGACCGGAGCGGCCGGCTCGGTGCTCGATCTTGGTGACAACGGTCTCGGCCACGTCGGGCTCGAACTTGAAGACCATAGCGTTGTCCGGAAGGAATGGATTGCCGACGGCTCTTTCGGCCGCGTCGCCCACGTAGACGACAACACCGTCCATCTCGTACTCACGGTCGTGACGCTCGTCGACAGCGCGCTCCCACAGGTTTTCGAACCCGTGGATGTTCGCCACAACGTATGACCGGACGGTTTTGAGATCAAGTTTCGCGCGGATGAAGCGAAGCATGTCTGTCGTGCTCTTGAAGGCCGGTCCGGCAAGCCCCTCTGTCCGCTTGACGTAGAAGTACCGCAGCGCCACGTCCTCGGCCCCAACGCCGCTGTGCTTTCGCACGATGCCGGCCGCCAGGTTCCGTGGGTTGGCGTAGTCCTCTTCGTACTTCTCCTTGAAGATGGCCAAAGGCACGAAGGCTTCGCCACGAAGAGTTCCCGTGAACCCAGGTATCTTGGTCCGAACGTTCTGCATCTGCATCACGTTTGCGGTGACATCCTCGCCGATCGTCCCGTCGCCCCGTGTGAGCGACTGGACTAGCCTTCCGTTGACGTAGTCGAGAGAGAGTGACAAGCCGTCGACCTTGTCCATCACCACGAAGCCGTTCTCTATGCCCTCCATCCAGACGGCCATCGGCGTGAGGGTCTTCGCCTCCTTGAGACTGCCCATCGGAATGCGATGCTTCCCGGTTGAGCCTGCCGGTTTGGCGCCGACTTCGGCCAAGACCGGACTCGACGGAGCTCTTGATCGTAACTCGTCCATGAGCTTGTCGAATGCCGGGTCCGAGATATTGGGCTGGCCATTGTAGTAGGCCTTTCGTTCATATCTGATCCGCTTCTCCAGCGATTTCACGGTCATTTGTGGTGCTCTCCTCACGCGTTGAAGTTAAATAAAAAACGGGGCCGAGAAGCCCCGCTATTATTAGATGCAGGAGGGGCCGAAGCCCCTCCCACTCAGGGAAAGGAGTGACGTTTGCACGTCACA
>SDBT01004646.1_pt1 | contig 23247 bp, 23 predicted proteins | sample 2277101 | NCBI WGS metagenome assembly SDBT01 (sample SAMN10404973, study PRJNA504765) | marine sediment metagenome | isolation source: marine sediment core GS10_PC15, 103 cmbsf | place: Arctic Ocean: Southern Knipovich Ridge | collected 2010 | reverse complement strand
CACGATGTGATGTATTTTCTTTCCGCGGCGCGCGAGGCCGGAGCCTCCGTCATTGGCCCGAACACGGCTGGCATCGTGACGCCGGGAGAATGTTTTGTCGGCTTCATGCCGGCCTTTAACGAGCGCGTGTTCAAGCTGGGCGCTATCGGCGTTATCTCGCGCTCCGGCAGCCTCGGCACGCTGGTGTGCCTCAACATGGTGCAGGCGGGTTTCGGCATTTCCGCTTTCATCGGCATTGGCGGCGACCCGGTCATCGGCACCACCACGCGCGATGCGCTCCAGTGCCTCGATGAAGACGACAAGACGCAAGGCATCGCCCTGATCGGCGAGATTGGCGGCGGCATGGAAGAAGAGGCAGCCGAATACGCGGCAGGAATGAAAAAGCCGATTGTTTCCTTCATGGCCGGAGCCGCCTCCCCTCCGGGCAAGAAGATGGGCCACGCGGGCGCCATCGTCATGGGCGACATGGGATCATATGCGGGCAAGAAGCAGGCGCTTGAAGGCGCGGGCGTCAGCGTTCTTCCGACGCCATCCATGCTGCCCGACGCCTTGAGAGAACGGCTCTCCGGCTAGACTGATCCAGCGCGCATCGACGGGCGCAGGCGCAGATAGACATAGAGGGCTGTCACCAGTGTCACCACGGCGACAGCCAGCAATGCCGCGTTGTAGCCCGAGAGAGCCACCAGTCCGGCGAAAATTGCCGGAAACGCGAGCGAGCCCAGAAAGATCATTGTCATGACGCCTGATGTGGCTGCCGCGACCCTTTCAGGCCCCGCGATATCGGCCACCAGCGCCAGGTAAACGCCGTTCCAGCTGAACCCCGCCGCACCGAACCAGCACCCCAGCGAGATGAGCGCAAGATGCGGCCAGTCCGGCGTGACGAAGAGGGCCGCGACCAGTGACCCCGCAGTCAACACACCGAGAAGACTCAGCACTACATCCGGGCGCAACCAGTTCGCCACGTACCCCCAGCCAATACGCGCGATGACGCTGGTCACCATCGCCGCGCTCAACACCAACCCGGCCTCTATGGGATCGAGACCGGCCCGGTCGACGAAAAATGCAACCATGACGGCTCCGAACGCATACTGCATGCCGGCATAGACGAGCCCGGTGATCCCGAGTGCACGCAGGCGCGGCCCCTTTATCATTATTGCCAGCGGTGCGAACAACTTCTCGGGCCAGAGCGGAAATCCTGACTTCCGGTTGGCGTCGAGGCGCGCACGCCAGGGCTGCACCACGAACGCCATGCCGAGACACGCCACGCCCATGGCAAGGGCCGCACCCTGCCAGCCCAGTTGCAGAGCGAGTGGCGGGGCGATCAGCCCGCATACCGCACCGCCCGCGGGTACGCTTGTCTGCTTGATGGAAAAGACACCTGAACGCTTCCCCTCGGCTGTCATTCTGGTGAGCAAAGCCGCGCTCGCCGTATTCCCCTGGCCGTAGCCAAGCCCGATAAACACCGCACTTGCCAACGCGGAAAGAACAGTCCCCGCCGCAAGTAGTACGAGACCTGCCGCCGCGAAAACCAGTGCGCCCTGGCTGGTGCGCAGCGCGCCGAAGCGGGCGATGATGTTGGGCGCGAAAATGGAAGAAGCCGCCGCTGCCGAATAAAGAACCGCGGCATAAATCCCGATATAGCGCGCCGGGATTTGAAGCGTGTTTGACGCGATGGGTGCGAGCACGGGCAACACCATCGACGCCAGGATGACCAGCGCGTAGGTCATGAACATGGTGATGACTGCCGCGGCGAGCGGCGGTGCGTGGGCCTTGTCTTTCACAGGCTAGATGTTTCCCGGTTACAGGAATGCTATATTCGATATGCGCAAGTAGCACGGCGCGCAAAAAACAAGAAGTGACGATGGGGACCTGGGCCCCTGAACCTGACAAGAAGGCTTGCCTAATGTTCACCATCTATGGCCGCGCCAACTCTTCCAATGTGCGTAAAATTCTCTGGCTGTGCGAGGAAATCGGCCAGACCGGTTATGAACGGCTGGACTATGGCCGCGGCTACAAAGAGTGCAGCTCGCCCGAATATGTGGCGCTCAACCCGAACAGGGTCGTGCCGACGCTGGTGGATGGCGAGTTGGTGATCTGGGAGTCGAATACGCAGATGCGTTACCTGGCGACGAAATACGGCCCCGATGCCATCTACCCGGCAGACATCGCCGCCCGCACCCGGGTCGAGCAATGGCTCGACTGGCAGCTGACCACGGCCCTTCCCGGCATCAGGCACATGTTCCAGGGTCTGCATGCGAAAGACGAGGGCTTCACCGACCCCAAGGGTATAGAGGGCGCCCATGCCCGGGCCACGGGCGCGATGGAAATCCTTGATTGTCACCTTGCGGGGAGAGGCGGCTATGTCGCGGGCGAAACGCTCACCATCGCCGACTGCGCACTCGGCATGTTCGTGCACCGCTGGTACGTGCTGCCCATCGAGCGCGAAAAATTCTCAGCGCTTGCCGCCTATTACGAGCGGCTGAAGGAGCGCGCGCCCTTCCGGAAATGGATTGTCGATCAGGGAGTGTAGGGGCTGAACCCGGAGCGATACCAATGCAAAGCCCGTCAGCACGGACGGGGCTTTCCTTGCCCGAGATCGTGAGCGAATTAACTTCGATATTAAATCAGGATGCCAGGGCGATGTTATCGTTACTGGCCGGTTCCACCTTCTTTTTTGTCGTGGATTTCTTTGTCGTGTCAGCGGCTGCTTTCTTTATTTTCTGCTTTGAGCGACCCTCGAAATGGGCCCCTTTTTCGATAATCAGCGATTTGTGGTAAATATCGCCGGTAACATCAGCTTGCGACTGTAAAACAACATCCTGGCTGCGAATTGGGCCTGAAACGCTGCCATTAACAACGATCTTATCGGCTATGACCGTTCCATTAATCTGCGCTGTTTCGGCAATAACAAGCGAGGTGCAATGCAAGTCTCCAACAATTGTCCCGTGCACTTTTACGAGACCCTCAGCGGTCACCTTGCCTTCAATCCTTAACCCCTGGGCGATAACCGTTTCATCGTTCTTAAACATGCTTGGCACCTCCAATTTGGCGTACTCGATTCTATGTAGACCTCGCGTATGATTTTGTATGGTTACACACTTGTTCTCTTATAAAGAGCAGATGAACGAAAATGCGTGTTGACCGTTAACGCGCGGCTCAGAACCAATAGTGATGGCCTTGGCCCAGCCGGCTTACTTGTTCGGATCTTTTTGCACGGAAGCCTGTTTTTTTACCAAGGGCTCCCGCAAGGTCGTGACTTTGGTAAGTTTCTTCGGCAAATCAGCCTCGAGCTTTGGCAATTCACCCTCGAGCTTTGAAATTATTTCTTGCAGAGTGTCTGCCCTGCCTTGCCGTCTTCGACGATCCACATACCAGTCTTCGAAAAGCACTTCGACCAGTGCAATCAGCAGGCGCGCCTCCAACTCGTTGGCGTTGACCATATGGTCAACATCTTCCTGCAGGTATGAATCGATTTGGCCAAATTTGCGCACCGCGTCAATCGAAGCGAGGGTTTCAGGTGTCAACTTCGGGGGTTATTCGGTTGAGTTCAGACTCCAACGTTTTTTGGTGCGCGGGAGTAAGGCCCCAGAAATCGCGTATCATGATTTGCAAACAACTACGGGATAAAGCAGCCGATGCTCGCGGACTAACTTTTAGCGTGACGCATGCCTGATGGTAGGCCATGCGGGCCTTTGCGGGAATATAATCGGGTTGCGGCCTCTCCTCGGAACGTGGGATCAGCGTCCATTTCCCTACTCTACGGAACTGTCTCATCTGCATTTTTGGCACTCAAGAGATGGAGGCAGATAAACGTCTTGCCCGTTACATTTCATCGACGTCGAACATATCTGACTGAAAAAAGTTAGATAATATTTCAGTGAAACTCAGTTAACGTCCTAATGCAGGGGCAACTTGCTAAGTGCTGGTTTAATGTCCGCTACCGGGGTTAACGTTGACGCTTAACAAGAGGCCGGACGCGCCCCAGGTGGCTACTGCGTAGACCAACAACCCAGATGGAGAACCCGTGCCGGACTTTGTTCTTGCCATCGACCAGGGGACAACATCGTCCCGTGCCATCCTGTTCGACCAGGACTATTCGATCCGGTCGCTTTCCCAACGCGAGTTCACCCAGCATTTTCCTCGATCGGGCTGGGTTGAGCACGACGCCGATGAAATCTGGGAGAGCGTTCTTTCCACGTGCCGCCAGGCGATGGCCAAGGCTGACGCCACCGCCGCCGACATCGCCGCCATCGGCATCACCAACCAGCGCGAGACGGTGGTCATCTGGGACCGGGAAACGGGTAAGCCAATCCACCGGGCCATCGTCTGGCAGGACCGCCGCACCACGGACGTTTGCGCCGCCCTGAAAGAGGACGGCCGGGAGGCGGAAGTAACCGCGAAAACCGGCCTGCTGCTCGATCCCTATTTCTCGGGCACCAAGCTGGCATGGCTGCTGGACAATGTGGAGGGCGCGCGTGCCCGGGCCGAGCGGGGCGAACTGGCATTCGGGACCATCGATACGTTTTTGATATGGCGTCTGACTGGCGGGCGCGTCCATGCCACCGACGCCACTAATGCTTCACGCACGCTTCTTTACGACATCCACGCGGGCGCCTGGGACGACGATCTTGTTGAGCTCCTGCGCGTGCCCCGGGCAGGGCTGCCGGACGTGCTGGACAGCGCCGCCGAGTTTGGTGACATCAGTGAAGACATTTTTGGCGGCACAATCGCCATTCGGGGTGTGGCCGGAGATCAGCAAGCGGCCATGGTCGGCCAGGCCTGTTTCCAGCCCGGCATGATGACGTCGACTTATGGCACCGGGTGTTTCGCGATTCTGAACACCGGCGCCGAAGCCGTGCCGTCAAAAAATCGCATGCTCACCACCATCGCCTACCAACTGGACGGAGTTCCTACCTACGCCCTGGAGGGGTCCATCTTCATCGCCGGCGCGGCGGTGCAATGGCTGCGCGACGGGCTCGGCATTATCAAGAACGCTTCACAAACCGGCGCAATGGCGGCCAAGGCCGATGCGGGCCAGCATGTCTACCTGGTTCCGGCATTCGTTGGTCTCGGCGCGCCTCATTGGGATGCGGAAGCCCGGGGCGTGCTGACCGGCGTGACCCGGGCAACCGGGCCGAACGAGCTGGCCCGGGCCGCGCTTGAGGCCGTCTGTTACCAGACCCGGGACCTGCTGGAAGCCATGCAGGGCGATTGGCCGGGCGCTGCCTCGCAAGACACGGTTCTGCGCGTCGATGGCGGAATGGTCGCCAGCGACTGGACCATGCAGTGTCTTGCCGATTTCCTGGCCGCGCCCGTTGACCGGCCACAGGTTCTGGAGACGACCGCGCTTGGGGCTGCCTACCTGGCCGGCATGCATTGCGGCTTCTATCCGGGGTTGGACGAGTTTGCCGCCGCCTGGCGCCTTGAGCAGCGCTTCGAACCGAACATGAGCGATACAGACCGGGACGCTAAGTATGCCGGCTGGAAGGACGCAGTCCGGCGCACCCTGACACCCTAGAGCAGGTTTAATGAATACCGGGTCAATTCTGTTTGTCGATTGGCGAGATGATCCGGAGTTAAAACGGGTGAAGCGCGATGCCCTAGCATCGGGCTAGACCGGTTCGGTTCCAGGCGTCCGCCAATCGCAAACCCGTGCGGGACGGGTGATTTTGAGCCAATATCCGCGCAAAGCCTCTTGGCCGTATCGCGGGATATGGCCTGCAAGACCTTGCTTGATCTTGTCATAAAATCACACCGTCAGAATGGCTCGGAATTCATTAAATCTGCTCTAGGGGTACAGCTCTACTCCGCCTCCCCCGCAATTGCCTTCACCTCCGCGACAAGTTTTGCCGGAACGCTCAAGCCCTTCTCTGCCGCCCGTTTGCGCAGCGCCTCGCGCCGCCCGCCGGGCAGCCGTGCGCCCTCCTGTGACGTGATGCTCTCCATGATGGTCTCGACGCGGGTCAGGAAATGATCGCGGCCTGAAAAAGCCTCAGGGTCTATGGCGATAAGGAATTGCCCAACCGATGGCGGTTCGCCGTCTGACGTGAAAAACGACGAGGCTTCGGTTGAAAGCGCGCTGCCAGTGAGGGGCGCACAGAGAATTTCCACCATCAGCCCGAGCGCCGCACCCTTGGCCCCGCCTGCTGGAAGCAGCACGCCTTCGCGAAGCGCCACGTCCGGATCAGTGGTCGGGTTGCCCTTTGCGTCCGACGCCCAGCCTTCGGGGATAGATTTACCCTGCTGCTGCGCGGTCATGATGCTGCCGCGCGCAACTTGGGTGAGCGCCATGTCCATCACCAGCGGCAGGGCATTTTTACGCGGGGAAGCGAATGCAATTGGCTGGGTTCCGTAGGTCGGCCTGGTTCCGCCCCACGGCGCCATCGCCTGCGGCGTGTTGCCCATGACAATGGCGATCAGGCCGGCTTCGGCGATCTTCTCCACATGGTGGCCGAGCACACCGCAATGATGCGAATTGTGAAACGCGACCGCCGCGACCCCGTTGGCCCGGGCCTTGGCGGGGAAATGTTCAAACGCCAGGTCGATGGCCGGGTAGAAGAAGCCGTGGCGCACGTCGATCATCAGCGCGCCGGGCAATTCCTTGATGATTTCCGGCTCTGCCATGCCGTCCGCCTTGCCGCTGATGGCCTGGCCTGAATAGCTCGGGATACGTGAAAACCCGTGCCCCTTGCGCCCGTCTACCTCCGCCGCCAGCAAGGCCTTAACCACGGCCGTTGCGTTTTTTTCCGATGTTTTCGCATTGACCATTGCCTTGAACATGAGGCTCTCAAGTTCATCGCAGGTGAAGCTGACCATCTCGCTCATGATGCGTCCCCTAGTGCAGCCTGCGTCCAGATGGGACGCAGATAAGCTGCACGAGCACTATAGAACCGATCAACTTTCTGCATCAGGTGCACTCACCTGATGCAGGTTGATCTAGCTCGCGCAGGACATTCGCCACGGTGATGGTGCTGATCGCCATGCTCGATTCATCCGTCACGCCGGAGATGTGCGGCGTCATGATGAGATTTGGCACGCCCACGAATTTCGCGGCCGTCTCCGCAGTCAAGGGCTCATCGACAAACACATCCAGCGCAGCGCCGCCGACCTGGCCTGATTTCAGCGCCGCGATCAAATCGTCCTCGTTGATTATTCCGCCGCGCGCGGTGCTGATGAGGAAGGCGCCCTTGTTCATGCGCGCCATGGCGGCTGCATTGATGAGATCACGGGTTTCAGGCAGCAGCGGCGTGTGCACCGAAAGGATATCGCTGCGGGCAACGAGATCGTCGAAGGAAACACTCTGCGCCAGCTGCCAGCCTTCCGCGTCCGCCGGCTGATATGGGTCGTGGGCGATCACGTTCATCTCAAGGCCTTGCGCCATCTTCGCTGCTGACTGGCCTATCATGCCCAAGCCAAGCAGGCCGAGCGTACGCCCGCGCGCTTCCTTACCGACATAATCGTTGCGCGGCCACTTGCCTGCCAGCACCTCGTCCTTGCAATAGAAAGATCCGCGCAAAAGCATCATCATGGTGCAGATGGCATATTCCGCGACCGACACGTTATTGCTTCCGGTTGCCGGGCACACCGTCACGCCGTGGCGCTCGCAAGCCTCAAGGTCGATATTGTCCAGGCCAACGCCAAGGCGTCCGATGACCTTCAGCTCCGGTCCGGCGGAGAGAATATCGTCATTCACTTTCGTGCGATTACGCACGATGAGCGCCACCGCTTCGGGAACGAGCTGCTTGATCTCGTCAGGCTTGTCGCAGAGCGTCTTGTCCCAGTGGACGTCGTACAGGGCTTTCAGCTCTTCAACCGGAGCTTCATCCATGAACTCGGTAATCACGATATCTGGCATTGCTTGTCCTAACTGAGTTCCAGCACTCTTCGCATTTCATCCATCAGTTTCGGCTTTAACTCCATGCCGATGCCGGGTTGATCGCCGGGCAGGGTCGCATAACCATCGACAACCGGCATATTGTCGGCGAAGCCGCCATAGGGCGCGAAAACGCCGGGATAGGATTCGGTGCCGCCGAGCTGCAACCCTGACGCCATATGGAGGCCGATCTGGTGGCCGCCATGTGGCAGGAAGCGCCGCCGCGACCACCCCATATTTGCGGCTTCCTCCAGCATGACGAGATTTTCAGTCAACCCGTAGCACAGCGTCGGGTCTGGCTGTATCCAGTCCATGTCGGGACGAATGCCGCCGAAGCGCATCAAATTGTTCATGTCCTGATGGGAGAACAGGTTTTCACCCGTAGCGATCGCGCCAGAGTAATTCTGGATAAGCTCGGCGTTGAGGTGATAGTCGAGCGGATCGCCCGGCTCTTCGTACCAGGCGAGTTTGAGGGGCTCGACTGCTTGGCCGAATTCAATGGCCTCCTCCAACGTGAAACGACCATTGACGTCAACGGCGAGGTTTTCGCCTGACCCCAGCTCGTCCGCCGCCGCCTCGATACGCTTCATGTCCTCGGCGAGAGGAACCGCGCCCACCTTCATTTTACAGATCCTGTAGCCCTGCTCGCGGTAGCCGCGCATCTCGGCCCGAAGGGTCTCGATATCCTTGCCCGGGTTGTAATATCCGCCACCGGGATAGACGAGAACCTTCTCGTCATATTCGCCATTGTTGTAGCGCTCCGACAGGATTTTCCACAGTGGTAATCCTGCGATCTTGCCATGGACATCCCAAATCGCGGTATCGAGAGCGCCGATGCAGCAGGACCGCTCGCCGTGCCCGCCGGGCTTCTCGTTGGACATGAGCGTGGCCCACACGGCTTTGGGAGAAAAATTCTCACCAGTCTCATCGAGCAGCGATTTCGGGTCGGCCTGATCCAGGCGCGGCAGGAAGCGTGATGCCAGCAGCCCCGGCTGGGCGTAGCGGCCATTCGATGAAAAACCGTAGCCGATCACCGGCTCGCCGTTCCTCACGACATCGGTTTCCACGGCGACGACGTTTGTCGTCATGGTCCTGAAATTGATAAAGGCGTTCGACATCGATGATGCCAGCGGGGCCGACACATGGCGGATGTTGGTAATTCTCATGGGCGACGACATCATTTACCCCGGACCTTATGCTGAGGGGCCCGCGGTGCGGGCCGTCTCGAAGCATGAGCATTAATTGCCATCCTTCGAGACGCGGCTTTGCCGCTCCTCAGGATGAGGATGCAGATATTGGCCTGTTCCTCACGCGCTCCTGTAGAGTTTGGTCATGACAAACTCGCGATGGCCCAGCGCCTCGGCGGACGTATTGCGTCCGTTGGCGGTGCGGCGGATCATCTCGATCAGCGCGTCGCCCGCGTCATCCAGGGTCATTTCACGCTTCAGGATGCCGGTTACATCCACATCGATATGTTCCGACATGGTACGCACGGTGCGCGGGTTGGCCGTGATTTTGATCACCGGCACAATCGGGTTGCCGACGATATTGCCCTGACCTGTCGGGAAGGTGTGGACCACGTAGCCCGCCGCCGCCATCAGCGTTACGCATTCCGCCGCCGCGGACGAGGTGTCCATGTAATAAAGCCCGGGGCCCTTTTCCGGCTCTTCCGCCGGGCCAAGCGCGTCGATGTATGTGCACTCCCGGCCGATCTTTTCCAGATTTCCGAGCGCCTTTTCCTCGATGGTGGTCAGGCCGCCCTCGATATTGCCCTTGGTTGGCTGCGAGTCGGAGAGATCGTCCACCTTGTGGGCTTCGATGACATCGTCCTGGTAGGCCTGGAAAATATCCATGAACTTCTTGGCCGCCTCGGGCGATGCCGCGCGCGCCTCACAGATATGTTCAGCACCCGTGATTTCCGATGTCTCGCCAAAGCAGCCATAGATGCCCTTCGGGATCAGCTTGTCATACATGTTGCCAACGGTCGGGCAGGAGCCAAGCCCCGTGGTGGTGTCGGACTCGCCGCATTTCGTCGAGACCCACAGCTCCGACATGTCGCATTCCTCGCGCTGCAGCTCCGTCGCCCAATGGACATATTCCTTGGCCTTGCGCCCGGCGGTCGCGACCGTCTCAAGGTCACCATGCTGTTCAATTGAAAACCCGGTGACCGGCTTGCCCGTCTTGGCAATGCCATCGACGATTGTCTTGGTCCAGTGCGGCTCGATACCGATGACGATAACAGCCGCCACGTTCGGATTAGCTCCAGTGCCGATCATGGTGCGAAAATGTAGATCGAGGTCAGCGCCAAACTGCAGACGGCCATATGAGTGGGGCAGCGCCATAGTGCCCTTGATGTTGTTACCCACCGCCTCACAGGCGGCATTCGAGATGTCATCGACGGGCAGAATGATGACGTGATTACGAACACCGACGCGGCCATTCTCGCGCCGGTAGCCCATGAATGTGTTGTTGCTCTTTCCGTTTCCCTTGGTCATGGGTGCTCTCCCTACCAACGCTTCGTTTTGAGATTGTGCACGTGAACATGCTCACCAGTGGCGGCATCGCCGACCATCTTGCCGATATCCACGCCATACTTGATGATCGTGTCGCCCTCTTTAAGATCGGTGAGCGCAACCTTGTGGCCAATCGGAATATCGTGCTCCGACTTCACCTTGATGGTGGTGTCGTTTTCAGTAATGACGCCGAGCATATCAGTGCCGGCTTTAAGCCCTTCAATGACGACGACGCCGACATTGTCCTTCGGGCTATGAACGAGGAATTGCGGTTCTGCCATGTTTCTCTCCCTGACTCTCCTCAGTAGTGTTTGGTTTGCATTTAAATCAGCTCATCGGTCTTGTTGAGGGTTTCGCCATAGCGGCGCAGCGCCGGGGGTTTGAGGCCCTCATAAAGCTCCTCGACCCGTTCATTGATTTCCGCATTGTTGCGCTCGAACAGCGAATTCCCGTGAATATCGCTCTCCACCAGCAGCGGCCCGAAATTTTTCAATTTTAAAATCCACATGGCCTGCGCGATCCCCAGCTCATCGAGCCAGTTGACGGCCTCGACGCCCGCGATGCCCCGCCCCAGAAGCGCGCCCGTGCCATAACCCACCGTGGTGAGGTAGACCGCGCCGGCGGGCACGAACAGCTCATTGTAATGCGCCTGGCTCATGCCGCCCTTGCCGATGATCATCTTGGTGCCGGTTTCGGCAAACCAGCGTTTGAAATATTTGGCAAAGCGGAAACTCGCCGTCGCGGTCACCGCGCCGATATTGAAGCTGCCGTCGTCATTCTGCGAGGCGGCCGGTGCGCAATGGAAGTTGATGTTCGTCAGCTTGGTGAAATCAACCGGGGGCGTCTCGCCCTGGTTCAGTATTTTCTCGTATATGCTCTCACGCCCCGTGTAGAGCATCCCGTCCAGAAAAACGACGGAGCCGATTTCCAGCTTCGCAAGGTCTTCGTCGGAGACCGGCGTTTGCAGCCGGACGGTTTTCAACTTGTTCGCGCGTTCACCCATGACTACGCCTCCTATTCCGCCGCGCCAGCGAGGGTGGCGTCACCCTCCCAGCCGACCGTGTTGCGCCGCAAATAGGGCGTGAACCATTCAGGGTCGGTGCGGTATTCAACCGACCCGTCGCGGTGAAGCCGTGCCGTCGCGCGGCGCGAGGACAGACAGAAACAATGCATCGACATGGGCATGCCGCCGGTGTGCGTATAGCCGACTTCGATGTTGCAACTGACGACGGTCGACGTTCCTTTAAAGCCCATCGCCCCGAGGCCGGTCCTGTTGCCAAGCTCCTTCAACTCATCTTCCAGCTTCGACACTTCGCCCTGGGGGTGACGCGAGCCGACCGTTCTCAGGCATGCCGCCTGCTTGCCGAGCATCATGCAGGTGTCCTTGGAGCCGCCCAAGCCGACGCCGACAATGGCCGGCTGGCAGGCGAGCCCCCGCTTGCCGAAAGCCAGCAGCACGTCGAGGAAGAAGCGCTTGATGCCATCGACGCCATCACCGGGGAACAGCATCCGGTAATCGGTGCCGAATAGCCCGCCCTTGTGAACGGTGGTGATGTCTATCCAGTCCGCATCCGGCTCAAACGAATATTCAATCTCCGGCGCATTCATGCCGACATTATTATTGTTGTCCTGGCGGGTGAGCGGATGCACCCGGTTTGGCCTGAGCGGAATGTCGTGGGTGGCCTGGGCGGTGGCCTTTCTGAGCCTGTGTTCAAGCTCGACGAAACCGCCTTCGATTTGCGCCTCGTTCCCGGCCTTGATGTAATAGCGCGGCACACCGGTATCTCCGCACATTGGCCGGCGGTCATCGCTCGCAACCTGCCAGTTTTCCAGCATGGCCTCGAGCACGAAAGCGGAGAGATCGCCCTTCTCGATATCGATCATGGAACGGATGCCGGACTGGTAATCTTCCGGAATATCGATTGCCGCGCGCGCCATGATTTCATTGGCGGCGGATTCGATTGCTTTGGCTTTGATCATGATTTCCTCCTACTCCGCTGCCTGTGGCGGCGGCGCCATATCCGGCGGTGCGCCGGCCTCGCCCTCGATCAACGACTCGCCCGGGCGAACAATGGTGAATTCCACCTGCCCGGATCCGGTCCTGAGCTTGTCCCCGTCCTCCAGGGCGATGGTTGTATAGCGCGTCGCCTCCAGTTCTCCCGTTTCGGGAAAATCCGAGCGGTAGTGGGCGCCGCGAGAATCCTCCCGCGCGAGCGCGGCGCGGACAATCGTCTTTGAAACGAGTATCTGGCTCTCGAGATTGAGCCAGTCGTGCCATGTGAGATTGAATGTGCGGGTAGAATCGGTAAGGCCGCTCAAGGCGTGTTCTTCGCCAAGCGCGTCCAGTTCCCTGATGCAGTCATCAAGCAGGCTTTTATCGCGGATGATGCCTGCCTTGTCCCACATGAGATCAAGCAATTGCTCGCGGATCGCATTGAGATCTCCGGGCTTGCCTGCAAATGGTTTGAGACAGCGCCCGACTTCACGCTCGAGTGCCGATGCGTCCGGTTCGCGCCAGTCAGCGCCCTTCGCGACCGCGTGCGCCATGGCCTCACCCGCAACGCCGCCGAACACGGTTGAGTTTGCAACGCCGTTGCCGCCCAGCCGGTTGGCGCCGTGCACGCCGCCGCTGTCTTCGCCCGCCACGTAAAGCCCCTCAAGGGTCGTAGTACAGTCGGGGCTGAACTCTATTCCGCCCATCATGTAGTGGGCGGTGGGAAGCACCTCGACTTCGCCGCCCGCAAGGTCAAAGCCGCAATCGGCGCAGCGTTTCACCATGCCCTTGAACTGCTTGGCGACCTTTTCCGGCCCCAGATGCGCCATGCTGATATAGATGCCGCCGCCCGGCGTCCCGCGCCCGGCACGCACTTCTTCTATTACCGCGCGTGACACGATATCGCGCGTCGCGCGCTCTCCATGAGCGTGATAATTGAACATGAAGCGCTCGTGCTTCCCGTTCAGCAGATAACCGCCCGAGCCGCGCAGACCCTCTTCGAGTATGGTGCCGGTCATGCGCGTGTCGTTGCCCGCAAGAATACCTGTCGGGTGGAACTGCACCATTTCCATGTCGCGAAGTTTAAGACCGGCGTGCAATCCCATGGCCATGCCATCGCAGGACTTGTCACCCGATGGCGTGTGATAGCGATACATGGTCGGCCCGCCGCCCGCGCCGAGCAGAACCGTTTTCGCCTGCACGAAACGGAAATCTCCGCTACGCATATTGATGAGCAGCACGCCGGCAATTGCCGAGCCGTCCTTTGTCGGGATAAAGGCCACCGCGCGATGTTCTTCAAGACGCCTGATGTCCTGCGCCCAGACCTGTTCCGAAAGCCGGTTGATGATCTCTATGCCGGTGAGATCGCCCTTGTGAACCGTGCGATCGAAGCTCTGCCCCGCGAACGCTTTTTGATGCAAGGTGCCATCCGTATTGCGGTCGAAATAACAGCCATATTCATTTTCAAGTTCATGGATGCGTTTCACCGCGCCATTCACCAGCGCCCAGGCGAGATCCTGGTGGGGCAGCCATTTGCCGCCCACTATCGTGTCCATGAAATGGCGCTCGATGGAGTCGTCCGAGTTCAGCGCCACGTTATACCCGCCCTGCACCATGCGGGTGCAGCCCGATTTTCCGACCAGCCCCTTCACGGCAATGGTGATGTCCAGATCAGGGTTCGCCTTCTTGGCGAAAAGCGCGGCGAATAGCCCCGCGCCGCCTGAGCCGATGATGAGGATGTCCGTCCTGAGCGTTTCGATCATCTTAAAAGGCCCTCATCAGAAACAGAACGCCAACGCCCAAACCAAAGGCAAAGGCACACGCGATCCAAACACTCTGCGCGCGGGTAAGCCCGAAGAATTCTACCGCCAGCAAACGCACCCCCCCGGCGAAATGAACTGCCAGCGCGCCAACCATCAGCGCCTCGGATATCTTCACCAGGGGCTGGTTGGTCCAGGCAATAACACCGCTGAAACTATCGGCCTCCAGCGCCAGGCCCAGGACCAGGAAATGCATTGGCAGGAACAGCGCCAGCGCAAGCCCGGAGAGCCTGTGGACGAGCGCCGCAACAAAACCCGGATGTGCGCGGGACGCCCGCGTGATGCCGTCAATGCTCATGTCCACACCACCGCGTAAATGGCCCTGGCGCCAAGAATCCACAGAACCGTGATCAGCGTATGGCCAATATTCGCCGAGGCCAGGCGTCCGAGCGGCGTCCACTCGCGCAAAATGGTCTGCATGCCAATCCCGGCATGGATAGAGGCCGCAAATACAAACACGCCGTAGAAGCTCGCCCACATCATGGAGCCGCGGGTGCGTGCCAATATCTCTTCCGCGGACAGGCCGCCCTGCACAGCCATGATGATGACAGCCAGGTGCGTGATGATGAGGGGCACCATGAGCATCGCCGTGCCGCGTTGCAGGAGATAGGAGAGCGTGGTCATTTGGACAGCTCCCCTTTCAGCTTTGCCTTGAGGCTGGCCCGCTTGAGCCCGGCTATGGAGAATGTCGGGTTGAGCGCCACCGGGCAATGCTCGGCGCAGGACTGATGGGTATGGCAGGTATGGCAGCCCGCACCCCCCGACACGGCCTTGAGAATGCCTGTCCGGTCGCCATCGCGCACGTCGTTCCAGGCCGCCCATGCCCGGTTGAGGGCTGCCGGGCCGAGATAGTCATCGCGCCAGGACACCACGTCACAGGCCGAATAGCAGACACCGCAGTTTATGCACTCGATGGCTTCACTGGCCGCCGCCCTTTCCCTGGCGTCGGGCTGAACCGGCGCCAGCTCGTCTTTCGGGCCATCCCCGGCGACAAATCGCCCGCGCCCTGCCTGCCACTTCTCGAAGAACGGCGTCATGTCGGTAACGAGATCGCGGATGACAGGCAGGTTCCTGAGCGGTGCGATGGTCAGCTTGCCGCCCTTGACGACGCGGTTGACATGGGTTCGGCAGGTCCAGCGCGGACGGCCATTCACCGTCATGGCGCATGAACCGCACATCCCGACACGGCAGGAAAAACGATATGCCAGCGCAGCATCGATGTGGCGCTGGATGTAGGTCACCACGTCCAGCACGGTCTGGTTTTCACGCTCGGGCACTTCGAAGGATTGGTAATCCCCCTTCTCGTTCCCGCGCCAGATGTCGACCTTGAGCATACGTTCAGACGCGGTCATGGGTTCGCCTCCCCGGCATCGCCCGAGAGCGTGATGTCCAGCTTCACCGCATCACCGCGATAGTTGACGATGCCCACATAGATCACACGTTCAGATGTGTCCTGCACGACGCGGCGCAGGATGCCGATGGGCGACCCGATGGGGACGCCGAGCCCGTCCGCCACATGGGCATCCGCGGTGCCGATGGTGAGTGTCTGACGAATATCGGCGATCTCCACCCCGCGCATGCGCTCAATCACGGGAATGATCATTTCCTTGTCGAACCTCTTCGGCGCCCGGCCATAGAGCTTCGCATCGAGATGCATGTCGACGACCGCATAGGCCCGCTCGCCGCGACCATGCACGCGCCGCATATGCCGGTAGGCCGGTGCGGCCGTACCATCGCCAGGTTCAAGATGCGGCGCGATTTCCTCCTCATCGACCTCGATGATGCGCGACCATGTGCCTTCGAGCGAATGGATGAGTTCATCGCGGCTGGTCTCCAGCTTGAACCATTCCGGCCCCGCGCTGTCGGAGACGAATGTCCCGCGCCCGCGACGGCGCCAGATCATGCCTTCGGCTTCCAGCAGGTTCAGCGCCTGTCGCAGCGTCACCCGCGCAACATGAAATTCTCGCTCCAGCTCGTCCAGCGTGGGAAGCTGGTCGCCCGAGGCCCATTGGCCGGAGCGAATACGCTGGCGGAATATATTTGCCACCTGAGTATAGAGGGTGCCGTGCTTTTCGGAAAAAGCCGGACGCGCCTTGGCGCTGCGCTTTGCTGCTGCTTCAATCGACATGGGCTTTAAGTGATTTGGGCACTGGACACATCGTGAAAAATCCTCAAAAGTACTAAAAATAGTATATTAGGTCTTATTGGCAGGCAAGAGGTTAAAATCGATGGCAAGGGATGGGGGGAAAGAAAGCGTCGCCGTCCGGATTGCGGAAACCATGAAGGCATATGGCGTTCGCTTTGTTTTTGGCATTCCCGGCAATGACGTACTGGAGTTGATCCGCGCCTGCGAAGCACAGGACATCCGCTTTATCCTGGCGAAATCCGAGCCCTCCGCCGGGTTCATGGCCGACGCGGTTGCGCAGCTGACCGGAAACCCCGCCGCCTGCATCTTTGCTCTCGGCCCCGGCGTCGTGAACGGAGCAACGGGTATCGCCGGTGCGCTGATGGAGCGCACGCCGGTGATTTTTCTCGGCGGGGAAATGGCTACCGACAGGCGCGGTCTCTACACCCACCAGGTGTTTGATCATGTGGCCTTGATGACGCCAATTACCAAGATGGCGGCTGAATTAAATCCGGATCGCGCTGCACAGCAGACGGCCAAAGCGCTCGATCTGGCGCTCACTGAACCGATGGGCCCGGTGTTCCTGAACTGCCCGGCCGACGCGACGCGAGCCGGGGCAGGTGAAACTGAACCATGCGCTCCCACGCCGCAAAAACAGGGCATTGCCGATGCCGCCACCTGCAAGAGCGCAACCGCAAGCCTGGCAAGGGCGAAGAAACCGCTGGCCCTTATCGGCCTTGGGGCGTTGCGCAACGGCACGCCGGGAGCGGTGTCGTCATTCATTGAAGGATGGCAAATGCCATTCCTCACAACCTTCAAGACCAAGGGTGTGATTTCGGAGCGTCACCCCTTGTCGCTCGGTGCGCTGGGCCTCAGCCCGATCGTGGATGAGTTGACGCTCGAGCTGGTGAGTGAGGCCGACCATCTCACGCTGATCGGATTTGACCCTATCGAGTTGCGCGATGCCTGGATTAACGCCTGGGGGCCGGACAAGCCCTGCATAAGTCTCGAGTGGGCGGTGCAAACCACCCGTGTATTCCCGCCCGGCACGCAGATCATTGGCGATCTGCCGGCCAATCTGTACGCGCTGGCGCAAGACGCAAACCCCTCGCCATACTGGCCCGGCAAAACGCTTGATGACTTCAGGCAGGGCGCGGCTGCCATCGTCGCGCCGCGAGAGCCTGAAAAAGGCGTCAGCCCCGCGGCGCTGTTTGCGTGCGTGAATGACCATCTTGACGATGACACGATTTGCACCGTCGATGTCGGCGCCCACCGCATCCTTGCGGCCCACGCCCTTCAATGCACATGCCCCAACCAGCTGCTGCAATCGAACGGGCTGTGCTCCATGGGATACGCCATACCCGCAGCAATTGCCGCATCGCTCGCAGCACCGGACAAGCGTCTCGTGGCGCTGCTTGGTGATGGTTCGGCGCTCATGAGCCTTGGCGAGTTGGCGGTGGTCGCGGAGCATGGACTGCGCGTAACCGTGGTGGTGCTGAATGACGACGCCCTGACGCTGATCGAGTTAAAACAAACCAAAATGCAGGTGGAGACGGGCGCGGTGCGGTTCAAAAGCCCGAACTTCATGGAGGTTGCAGGAGGGTTCGGGATCAAGGCCGCACGCGCGGCCACCAATGACGAATTTCGCGACCTTTACGAACAATCGCTAAACGCCGAAGGTCCGATGCTGATTGAAGCCGTTTGCGATCCAAGCGAATATTGGGACCAGATGTAAACTCCAGCATGTCCATAGGAGGAACATATTGAACCAGGACGCACCTGCATATGATTTCATCATTGCCGGGGCCGGTTCGGCCGGGTGCGTGCTCGCCAACCGCCTGACCGCCAATGGCCGCTATTCGGTGCTTTTGCTGGAAGCAGGCGGCAAGGATACGAACCCGTGGATTCATATCCCCATCGGCTATTTCAAAACCATGCACAATCCGAAGACGGACTGGTGCTACATGACCGAGCCTTGCGAGGGGCTTGGCGGGCGCTCCATCCAGTGGCCGCGCGGCAAGGTGCTTGGCGGATCGAGTTCAATCAATGGGCTGATCTATATTCGCGGTCAGCCCGAGGATTATGATCATTGGCGCCAGCTTGGCAATGCCGGCTGGGCCTTCAAGGATGTTCTGCCTTACTTCAAGAAGTCGGAAGGCAATGAGCGTGGCGGTGATGACATTCATGGTGGCGATGGCCCCCTGAAGGTGTCAGATTCACGTGCCCAGCGGAAATTGTGCGACATGTTCATCGATGCGGCGGTTGCGGCGGGAATTTCACGCACCAACGATCTGAACGGGCTCAAACAGGACGGCATCGCCTATACGCAGCAAACATCGCACAACGGCCTGCGCTGCTCGACGGCTGGTGCATATCTGCGCCCGGCGCAATCGCGCTCCAATCTCAGCGTTGAAACCCGTGCCCATGTTGAGAAGATTCTGTTCGAGGGCAAGCGCGCCACCGGCATTCGTTATTCCACACCCTCAGGCACGAAACAGGTGCGCGCGGGGCGCGAGGTGATCCTGGCGCTCGGTTCCATCGGCTCGCCGCAAATCCTGATGACGTCCGGCGTCGGGCCGGCGCAGCATTTGCGCGGGTTTGATATTGACGTGGTGCACGGCCTTGAAGGCGTGGGGCGCAATTTGCAGGACCATTTGCAAATTCGCATGGTCTACAGGATCAATCAGCCGCTTTCACTCAATGATGAAGTCAGAAATCCGTTTCGCAAGGCGATGATGGGCGTGAACTGGGCGCTCCGGCGGCGCGGCCCGCTGACATTCGCCGCCAGTCCGTTGAGTGCATTCGTCAAGTCCGATCGCAAGATGGCGACACCGGACCTGCAACTTTTCATGCAGCCATTGAGCGCGGACTCGCCCGGTGAAGGGCTGCACAAATTCTCAGCCTTCTCCACGTCCTTCTGCCAGTTGCGGCCTGAGAGTTGTGGCCGGATCGAGCTGAAGTCCGCTGATCCGCATGACTATCCAGCTATCCACCCGAATTACCTGGCCAGCGAGACCGACGAGCAGGCGGTTATTTCCGGCATGAAGGTGATCCGCAAAATCGTATCATGTGAGCCGCTTGCTTCGCTGATGGAAGAAGAACTCCTCCCCGGTGATGATATCCGCTCTGACGAGGCATTGCTTGAAGCCGGGCGGGCAACGAGCCAGACCATCTACCACCCGGTTGGCACCTGCAAAATGGGTTCTGACGCGGGGGCGGTTGTCGACCAGGACTTGCGCGTGCATGGGCTTGTGGGACTGCGCATGGTTGACGCCTCGATCATGCCGAGCGTGCCATCTGGCAATACCAATGCGCCGACTATCATGATTGCGGAAAAAGCCAGCGATATGATTTTGGAAGAAGCAGGTTGAGGGGGAAGGACTGACGGGGCCATCGCAAGCCCTTCCCCGCTCTGTGCGCCTGACACATATGTCAGACGACAATCAAGTATTCATAGAGATCGTACTGCAATCTAAGGTTGACTTACTATAATTTTACAACCTTAACGACGGGTTAACGGACTGCCTCAAATTGCGATTAGCCTGCTATGACGCCGCTGCCGCCCTATCGAATTATCTTGTTGTCATATCCGATCCGCACAATCTGGCTCTTGCCGCCATCTTTAAATGTGAGCTGCACGGTGATCGATTTGGCAGCGCCCAGAGGCAGCGCGATATAGGGCTTGTCGGTGGTGATGTTGTGCGGTTTCTTGCGATCGCAGGGTTGCAGCATCCAGTCCCGGTCGAGCGCATCTGTATTGATCGAGTAGCGCACAGACGCGATGCCGCAGCGATAGGCCTCAAGATGGGTAAAATAGACGAGCTGACGGCCATTATAATCGCGGAAATAAGCCCAGCTGCCCCGGGTCATGTCCAGAATTTTAGGTTCCTGCCCTATCAGGCCCTGGGTAGATGCCGGGCCGGGCGCCAACCCGTACAACGCCGCCAAAATCACAAGTAATGCTCGCAGCATCATTGGCAATCCTTCCACGTCCGCCCTTTTTTCGCCGCTTGATCACGGCAAAACTTAAAACTACCCAAGAGCCAGGGAAAGGCTCTTTTAACCGCAAACAGGGATGCTGGGACTTAAGCAATGCATATGCAAGGTGACTGAGCCCGTGAAATTCAAAACTGCCATTCCCATGTTCGCCATTCTCGTGCTGGCTGGCTGCGCCGAAACACCGGCGAGTAAAAACGTTCCGGCGCAAAAGCTGTCGCTTTCGCAAGTCACGCTTGAGCCGGATAAGGCAAGACGCATGATCAACGGCTACCGCTCGACACGCGGCCTGGGGCCATTGACGCTGGAGAAGCATCTGACCCGCGCGGCAAGGCAGCATGCCCAGGACCTGGCGAAGACCGACCGGATATCACATACCGGCTCTGACGGGTCCGACCCCTGGGGCCGGGTAAAAGTAACCGGCTACAAGCCAAAGCTGGCGGCGGAGAATGTCGGCGCTGGGCAATTGTCATTTTCCGAAGTGCTGCAGGGCTGGAAGGACAGCCCCGGCCATAACCGGAACCTGCTTCTCAAAGACGCCACCCATATGGGTATCGCGCTGGTGACCAATCCTTCGGCCAAATACAGGACTTTCTGGACTCTTGTTCTGGGAAAACCCGCCAGGTCATGAACCCGGGTATATCGTGAGTTAGAGCGGTGCTCGCCGCCAGATAAAGCAGTCGAGAGCAAGCCGCCTGCGCGCCGCCAGGGTCATCGCCCCCGCAGCCGCTACCATGGACACGGACGTGGCGGCAGCAGCCCCCATCAAACCAAATTCGGGAATAAGCGCGAAATTGAGCACAAGGTTCAACGCCGCCGACGCGAACAGTATACCAGCACAGATTTTCTGCTCACCCAGCATGTTGAGAATGAACTCAACCGGCCCCATCGCGGCACGGATCATCAGCCCCGCGGCCAGCACGAACATCACCGGATAGCCGGAGGTGAATTCCGCGCCGAACAGCCACAGCAATGGTTTGCCGAGGAACAATAAAACAACCGCGCCGACCAGCGAAGGCCAGAATGTCCATTTGACCGTATCGCGCACAGCGCCTTGCAACTCCTTGCGCTCGCCGCGCGCGTTATGGGCGGAAAAACGATTGGCGGCTGCCGCACCAACAGCGAAATGAACGAAGGCGACAAGGGAGATAGTCTTGAGCGCCGCGAAATAAACCGCCACTTGCGACGGGTCCACATAACGCGACAGAACCAGGATATCGGTATTCTGCAACAACAGCTCAAAGCCGTGAAACAGCAGCAGGGGAAGCGACGTGCGAATCCACAGATCGCTCTGATAGGCATAGCGGCCAGGCCCCATGTCCGCGCCCACGCGTTTCTTCAGTTGCACGGACTGGACGATTGCCGATACCCAGCAAGCGAAAACCGCCGCTCCGGCCGCACTCAGCGCGCTCAGTTCCAGCCCCGCAGCGTAAACCCCGAGCATGGCCAGCAATAGCAGGAGCGGGCGCAGGATATAGGGGGGAACAAGCGCCACATCCATCCAGCCATATCCGCGCGCGATACCGTCCTGCACATCAACGAGCGTGTACATCGGCAGGCAGAACAGGATGAGGAAAAATGGAAGAAGGTAATAGTCGGCGAGCATATGTCCGAACATGGCAAGGCACGCCGCGCCGGCAAGCGCAATGGCCGTACTCGCCGCAACCGCGATGACAGGCGCCCTCACCAGCAACCCGCGCAGGAGATCAAGGCGTCCAGTCTCGCGATATTCAGGAACGAAACGCATGGTCGCTGACGAGAGGCCGAGCGGTGCGAGCCCGCCGAGGATCAGCACCCAGACCCAGACGAATACGAAAATGCCGTATTCGAAACTGCCCATCCAGCGGGCGAGCAGCACTTGCGAGATATAGGCGATACCGGCACTGACAACGCGAACGAGAAACGCGAACAGCGCGTCGCGCTGGGTCCGGCTGGATCCATCGCTGCCGCCAACAAGCGGGTTCAGAAATTTCCCGAAAGGCTCCGGCAAACGAAAAACACGTTTCCCACTGCTTTCTCGTGCTGCTTCACCCAGCGACATGCCCATATTCCTCTCAATTCGAGGGTGAGCTTACCTTCCTTGCGCTTAAGAAAGGGTTGGCGGGGCGGCCGTGATTTCCAGCGCGGTGCATACTTCGCCCCACAGGGCTGCACGGATTTCATCGCCGACAGTCTCATGTTCCAGCACGAAATGACGCGCCACTTCACCCGCGCGCGCGCCGTAACGGCGTGTCAAAACGCCGGCCATGGCATGAATCTCGGTATCGGTCGGCAGAGCGGGCGAAGCAATATGTGTCATTTTGAACTCCCGGCAAGGGTTGAACGCTTGCTTGACCCTTCATGAGCAAGACACGCGCCAATCGGCAGCACCGGGCACAAACACAACGAGACAACATGTTTTTGAGGGCCAGCCTGGATTTAGAGCCCGGTTGCCGCACTCCGGGTCAGCACCGGAAAAATAGGCTCTACTGTTTCTTTTTGACCGATTTCTTGCTCCTGGTGCGTTTCCTCTTTCGGGCCTTGCGCCGCCTTCCGCACACGCTTGAACGCAAGTTCGGCGCACCTTCGGTCAGGGACGCCTGGATGGTCAGCTTGTCGATATTCTTGCCGAACAATGCACGCCATGAGTAGCGCCGGAAGCCGTGATCGAGCAGTTTTGCCGCGCGCAGATTACGTTCTCCGCCGGTCCTGCCGCCAAGGACAACGGCGACGATTTTACGCTGCCCCCGCGTGGCGCTGACGACGATATTGAAGCCGGACGCGCACACGAAGCCGGTCTTCATGCCATCGGCGCCCTCATAAGTGCGCAGCAAAGAGTTATAGTTGCGCATCCGCCGCTTGCCGATTTTGACATACTTCACGGCGAAGAAGTGGGCGTATTCCGGAAAATCTATGATAAGCGCCCGCGCCAGGTACCCCATGTCCCT
>SDBT01004645.1_pt1 | contig 23253 bp, 30 predicted proteins | sample 2277101 | NCBI WGS metagenome assembly SDBT01 (sample SAMN10404973, study PRJNA504765) | marine sediment metagenome | isolation source: marine sediment core GS10_PC15, 103 cmbsf | place: Arctic Ocean: Southern Knipovich Ridge | collected 2010 | reverse complement strand
TACATGCGAGTTATAAAATTCAAGCATTGGATGACTGACCATTGTCCAACCAGTGTCAACTATCCTCAAACCATCATAGTTATTGTCCCCTATCTCTCCAGCATCAATATCAAGTATATAACCCGGCGTCGTCGTCCCAATCCCCACTCTGTGATTCACTGCATCTACTACGAGAGTATCGGTATCAACTATTAAATCGCCAGCTGTGAGCGTGCCTGCCGTGAGCGTGATGCTGGCTGTGTCGAGAGTATAGACATCGCCGGCGAAGGTATCAAAGTGGATTGCAAAAGGGTCGATTAAAGGGTGGATTTCCATTACTTTTCCCCACCGAACAATTCTATAATCTCACCAGATTCGATAAATTCCAATCCTCTCTTTCCGGCGATAATAGGAACACCTTTAAGTGCTGCAAGTTGAGTTAAAAGTTCCACCATTGCTTTGTCTATGTCGCCACCTTCTTGAAGTATCTTCAAAAGTCTCACCGCAGCAGTACCAGTTTTAACAGGTGGCGAAGCTATGCCGTATCCTTTGGCAAAAGAAAATATGGGTCTGCCGATTAACGGAAAGGAATTTAAGAACTGGTCTTGTGCTATTTCAATAAAATCTTCATCTTCTTCGGGCATTCTCTGATTATTCAGCATCCAGATTATTAACGCACTTATAGATGTACCGACAAGTGTTAATGCTGATTTAAGATACTCCTGATTGTTCCAATGTGCATATATATCATAAGTAGTAATATTCCAAATCTGATTTAATTGATTAGTGAACATTGTCATCCAGTTAAGATATTCAGATGTTGAGTACAGGCCTGCTATATCTTTAGCTCTTGCCGCTGGTTGTGTTCTCAAGGTAACTTTCTGGGCTTGGTCTATAGCTTCAGCTTCACTCATTCTCAAAGAAAGCGACTTTTGATAAACAGCATTCCACCCTATCGTTCTGGCAATACTGTCCATCCACGCTATACCCAAAAAACCAAAGCGGCCTATTTTGTTTATGATTTTTTGATGAGCAATAGGATTGATGTTCTTTAGTTCTTCTATTTCTCTTTCAATACTGGCATGTTTCACTTGCGGGTCTAATGCACGGACTCTGTTTGTTAATTCAATTGGGTTCGCAACATATTCCACTATAGAACTCATCAATGCCATTGGCCCCGCCGCTTCTGTGTACAATGTCAAAGAAGGTAATTGCCTCGCTATTGTCATTAGATTAAAAGACAGATACGCCGTAGCGAGATTGCGCCTTAAAGTTCGGGACATATTCTCTATGCCGGTAAAGTTTTTGTATATATCAGGGTCAGCGACCCTATCCACCCAGCGACCAATTTCGTTTAATGCCGCTACACCGACATTTTCCTTCACCGTTCTTTGTAATGAGGAATCTCTTAAAATAGCACGATAATCTTTAGTTAGTTTAGCGAAAGCTATATAGTGTTCCTGTCTTGCTGCTTGACTCATCCACGTACTTACAAGTCTAATATCTATCATCGATTGATGTTCAGGAGCTATCTCTATCCGGTCAATAGTAAAGCCCTTATTGACATATCCAAGTCTCAGATTGTTCCTCGCATTAAGTTGTGAAGCTAAATCAGTATGCACCAACTCTCTACTGTCCCTGAGCATTCTTACCATTGGTGTATAATTTTCTTCATGTGATAAATCAACGCCGGTAGCTTTGGAGTAAGCTTCTCTTAATCTTGAAAAGTTTTCATTGTATTCTGTTATAATAAAATCGGCTAAGTCGAGAAATTTCTTGTCGAGATTGGTTATCATTTGGGTCGCAAGTCTGTCGGAGATGTGATTACCATGCCTGATTGCATCGTGGGAGTGTTGATTTTGCATAGCTGCGTAAACGCCCATCATTTCTTCGACGATAAACTCTGCGTTATTAAATACTCTCACTTCAGCAAGGTCGTTGGGTTTTATGTCAAGCTCGTCCATCTTCGTTTGGATTTTATTCTGCCTCTTATCCATCTTTACTAATTCGTCGTTGGTAGCAGCGTTGGCTATATCATAGAAAGTTCTGTGCCAAATACCGGAAAATGTTCCCTTTCTACCATCAAGTAAATCAAATAATCTCGTAGGTCGAAGTGCAGCGAAGGACAACCGCCTGATGCTTTTAATAAATCCTTCCTTAGTTGTCAAAAGAGTCTGAGGCGTTAAGGGCTTATCTGGGTCGATACCTTCTGCAACCTTGCCAACAACATTCTTTAACTGGCCGATAGTTTCGTTTCGTTCCCTGATTTCTCTTTTTCTAATCAGGTCTGATTTTACTTTGCCAATTGTACGAAGGTCTTTTACGCCCTTAGAGATTGCGTCAAGTTCATCTACCGTATATTCATTAGCAGATTTTTGTAAAAGTCTTTCCAGTAGCTTGCGAGGAAAATCTTTCAACTTCTCAGGATTGCGAGACAGAAAGTCAAGTGACCTTTGTTTTCTTCTTAGCTTCTGTTGAGCAGTCTTAGCTCTTTTAAAAAAAGATGGGTCAATATCAGTAATAAGATTATCTATAGCATCAATGTAAAATATGTCCAGCCCTTTCGGGTTCGGGGCTTTGATGACTTTCATAGAATCGTCGATACGCTTACCAAGTTCTTTTAACGCCCTGCGCCGTGTCTGAATATCTTTAATCTGTTGCCTTGCCTGCGCAATCCCTTCGGCCTTACCGACTGAGAACGCTTTTTGTGCAGCGACCGCAGCTTTTTTAAGTGCGGCGTTTAATGCTCTGGATTCAGTAATGATTTTGGCAGCAACGTCTTTGCCGGTAAGGATTTTTGGTTTTCTTTTAACTCCTTTAATTGGCTTTGGTTCTTTGTTTAACTCTGCAAGTTTTGCCTTAGCGGGTTTTCTTTTTTTGATAAACTTTACTTCTTTATCAGTTAATATTTCCTTAATTACGAAGCCGCCCTCTATCCGTTCCAATTTGAAAGCGTCCGCCTCTGCCGCTTTAACAACAACTGCCTCTTCGGGAGTCAAGATTGTTTCTTGTATGGCCGTGGCTTCATTCACCCTTGTCAATAAGGCCTTTTTCGTACCATTAGCTTTAACGCCTAAAGCCTTTGCTTGTGTTTGCAGTTCTCGATATGAAAGTTGTGAATCCTCCTGAGATTTCTTGAAGTCAAATTCCTGCTTGACCTTGGATAATTCTTCGAGTCTGCTATTGACTTTTTCAATTACCCTTGCAGTAATAACGTCCTTGGGTGTTGCAGGTTTTTCTGTCTCTGCTGATAAGGTCTGAATATCTTTATCTGTAACTTCTTTTGAATTGACAACTTCCGAATCAATAGTCTCATTGGCTATCTTAACGGCCTCATCTTCGACAACGCCATTGCGAACAATCTCTGCGGCAAGAGAGTTCTTAGCATTTTGTACTTTCGTCTGCTCTTTAGTTTCAATTGCGGCTTTTATTTTAGGGTCTATAATACCTTGTTTAATAGTGCTGACTACTGTGCCAGGTGCAAGCAAGAGAGGAAACGACAATGCGGATTGTTCTGTGGTTTCCAAGAGTCTATCGAAAATTTGCTTTCCCGTTATCGGCTTTATGTCCGTCCCTTTAGTTTCGTTGTTTATTGCCTTGGCAAGTTCACCGAAAACTATACTTGTACTTTCTTGTAAATCTTCCGTAACGACTTCGCCAGTAAGACTCAAACTAAATTGAACGAGTTTTTTAAGTACGACTTGCTTCAATCCACCTTTGATTATTTTTGAAGTAACTTTAGAAGCAGCTTTTTCAAATGTCTTTGTTCCTATTCCAAAAGTAGAAAGTATAATTCCCCATTCAGCCAATTCAAGACCGCCGTTTATCAAGCCAACTGAATGTGCGGCATAGGCAGCGACTCTTGGGTCAATGCCACGGCCTTGCTCGTCTTTGAAGTCCAGCATTTCTATATAAATCATTCCCGCTTCTATCTGTCGTATCCTGTCAGCTGCGCCAACGCCCAGACCGACTTTAGTACCAAGTTTCACTCCAGCCATTACGCCTGCGGGTACAGTAACAACTTCCTCAGGTGCGGGAATTAACACTCCACCAATCAATGCAAATACTCCGCCGGCCACTCCCCCAACCAACGCACCCTTGCCACCTCTTTTTATTGCCTCTATAGATATTGGTGCAGTTTCAGTTGTCCCTACCAACATACGCTCAAAAATATTCCTGTCCTCGGCAAGGGCATCAGGCTTTATTTCAGATTGCAATTTCCTTATAAGCGGTAGGTTTTCTTCAACTGATTTCTGACCTATAATAATCTGGTATCCAAAATCGCCCAATTCAACTTGCTTCTTACCGTTTTGCCACGCAAGTTTGACTCTATCCAAGATTTTTTCAGGTGGAGCTTCTGCGCCGAAAACCGTTCGAGCAATGTCGTTATGATTGTCGAATGCAAATTGAGGGTCAGTCTGCATCATATCGGCAAAAACTAAAGAGTTGATAGCTTTTGAACCCATAGCGTTGTAATCTTCGCCGGATACAGACCGGATTTCAGCCCGTTGTTCCGTAGTTAAAGATTCATCCCATCTCTTACCGTCCAATATTCCCAGCACACTTGCAATATTAGCAAATCGATTAGGCTGTTCTGTAAACTTATCAGGATTGCCAAAAACTATGTTTTCAGGGAACTTCTGCTGGACGTACCCTTCACCAAAGACTTGAGCATCTGTCAATGTTGCACCTGAAGGTCTACCAAAAACCTCTTCGTCAGTTAAAAGTCCTGTACTGGTTGCCATACGCCCTCGCTAATCTTTCTTACTAATACTCCATCTTTGGATACTACCGTTTCTCCAATTTCGTACTTCAGTTTATTGGGCGGTGAGATGTTTATATCCCTGCCCTGACTGATAATATCATCAATAGTCTTAGACGCTGCCCTATCTCGCTGTTGTAATTTTCTCACAATATTAGGTAGAAATTCAAGAGGAGAAGTAAAAATAATTATGTCAAGTATTTTACCAAAAATGCCTCGTCCGGTTTGGTCACTTGTTGCTGCAAGCCATTCTTCTTCCCATTGCTTTTGTGTAGCTTCTGGTTTATCAATCGCAAACTGTCTGAGTCTTTCGTCTACGTTAAAGAAATTAACCGCTGCTTCCTGGCTTTCCTTTTCTCTGCTACCGAAAACATCCTTAGTGTATAAGTCTTTAGCTCTTGCCCTGAAGAATTTCTCACGTACATTCACTTTAGCGTTCGGTGTATCCCTTGCGCTCGTTAATCTTATAAGTAATTGTTCAGAGTCGGTATGGTGCAAAGTAGTTCCCATAGCAGCTTGTATCTTATCGGCAATATTCCTGAAGTTACCTTTGCCTTGCTCGAAGTCGCTTGTCTCTAATATGAAATTGGCTTTCACAACTGGGTCGGTCACAACGAAATTGCCGTTATTTATGGCATTTATGTATCCTTGCCCTACTGTTCTATCCAGTATACCCTGCTTTACAGCTTGAAGTACCCTCGGAACAGTTAAAGTCCCTTCATTTAATTCGATAAAGAAAGCGTCTGCTGTTAAGTTCTTAGCCGCTTCCACCATCTCTTTTTGTTTGTTCTCAATCTGCCTTCTTAAACCTGTTTGTATTTTTTCCGGTATGTTTGGATTATCGGCAAGCACTGTTGCTGTTGCCAAATCTCCAGCTTGCATAGCAGCGTGAACACTATTAACTAAGTCTTGACCCCTGCCTTCTTGTCCAGCTTTAATAGCAGTAGCTTTCGTTATCCTCGCTACGTCAGGGCTTTGGATTGACTTTATTTGTTCGTCGAACCTGTCATTTGCCTGAATTTTAAGTTCAATATCGCCACTTTTTTCTGCTTCTATTAAATCATCTACAATTACCTTTAGCGTATCTGATTCTTTTTGTTTCATCTCGGCAGCAAGAAACGATGCGCCTTTCTTAGACGCCCACAAAGACGCTCTTTGGTTTAGAATTGCCTTATGGTCAGAAGAAGATTCTATATTCTCTATTGTTGATAATGCCCCTTTCATCTCGCTTGTTTGATTGCCACTCCACAATCTTGTATCAGGATTATCCTCTCTGAATTTCTCTATTCTTGCCTCGGCGTCAATCATTATCTTGGAAGCATCGCCGCTTGCAAGGGTATCTTCCATAGCCTGCTTGCGCTTAAAGAGTTCGATTGCCGCCACTCCAACCCCAAGTAACCCTTGCCCTATCGCCTGCCCAACTGCCCCTGCGCCTGTTCTTGTATCTATATTGGCCCGGACGGCGGTTGTCGGAGTAACTCCTAATCTTTGTCTGGCCGGCGTCGCTTCGAATGTTCCCATATTAAAATCCTGTCAAAAATCCTGTCGCTATTTGTGTACCAAAACTTATATTAGCCGCCCTTGCAAGGTTCTTACTTCTCTGCCTAGCGAACTGACCTTGTAGAGTATCAAGTTGGGCTTGTGTCTCTAACCTGCCTGCACGAACTTCACCCTCGAAACCTATCAAGAGTTGTTCAAGTTCCAGTTCTCTTGCTTGTTCTTTAGTCAGGTCGAAGGCTACCGGACTTCCAGTGCCACCAGCTGCGCCTAACTGTGCCCTGAGACGGCTCTTGGCCTTCTCAGCGGCCTTAGCCTGACGCTCCTGTTCAAAGCCTGCGGCAATACGCTCAGCCTCGGCCTGCTGCTTTGATACCTCTGCGTTGAAATTAGCAATGTTCTGGGCGGATTTGCCTTCAGCCCTTATTCCTTGTGCTCCACTGAGACTTTCAAATAAGCCGCTCATAACTACTCCATAATCTTAGAATACAACCAAGAATCACTCTTATCGGGGTAATACATACGCATCAGCCCTTCACGTTTGAATCCGAAATACTTTATCATTTTAATCGCCTGTGGAAAGTCAGTCCTAATAGCAGCCTCAGCACGCCAGAGATTATTTTTTTCAATCAGTTCATCTACCTTGCCTTTTATCGCCTCTAAAGCTATTAGTCCGAATACATCATTCTTCCTGCACCTTGCAGTCAGCATCAACCACAACAAACCAACGCCTTCCCACTTAACCTGACAGCCACCAACTCCGACAATCTCGTTCTTGAATATACCTGTCCAACAATTCTCGTCTGGACACTCCATATAAGGATAGTCCTTAACCGCACCCTCAAATGGGTCTTGTCGAACGTAAGCCATATCTTCTTGTGTGCAAGGTCTGAAAATCATCGGCCGGAAACCTCTTTTCTGGCTACTATCGCCCTTACCGTTAAGGAAGTCGGGTCAGTAACACCATCCGTCGTACCACTTGAAACCACTGTACTATCTTCTATACTAAAACCTCCGTCTCTATGGACGGTAACATCACCGGTGAACAAATCTGTAATCTCTGTGTTATTAACAAGTTCAGGGTCGTCTAAAACCACATTAGTTAAATCATCTATACTATCACCGAAAGCTACGTTCTTTGAATTTAACAAACTCAAAACCAATTCAGGTATTTGGGCAATCGAACCGTGAGAGGAACCGGCTGCACTTTCTATATCAAGTCTCATTGGTTTTACCTGCGGAGTAAATGGAAGCCCATAATGAACCTTAGAAGCTGCTGTGACTAAAGTTATCGCTCCACCTACTACGACTTGGGGAGCAACTACTACGCCATCAGCGAGAATGGCCACGGTCTCCCCTTCTAAATGTTCTCCACCTGAAATAATAGTCGCCGGTACATCATCGTAAATAACCGCACAATCGACTTTATGAACATCGTCATCGTCAGTAATAGTCCTTGGAGTCATTCTTTCGATACAGGTAACATCGACACTATTAAGGTTCCTGTCAACGGAGAACCACACTTCGTCTTCATCCGTACTCGGTATGACCGAACCAGACCTTACATCACCATCTGTCGGGTGAGTAGCATAGGCAAGAACGTTCTGGTCTCTCTGGTAAGTAAAAGAGTTCACATCGCCATCAGCCATACCGAACCAGATAATAGATTCAGGGTTCTTCTGGTGGGCAAGCCACGTTACCGTAGAAGAATTGGAAAAATGCTCGGCTAATACAGTCAGTTCCGGAGTTAAGTATTTGTCCTGTTGGGCGTTAAAAGCAAATTCCATCAATTTCTTTTGAACGAAATCCACAAAGACTATCGCATTGTTAATCTTAATACCTTGAATATCGGCAGAGCCGAAACCAGCCTGTTCGTCTATTGTGAAGTTAGTAGGAGTCATTACCGTTCCGACCTTATTGCTTTGTAAAGTGAATGGTGTGCCGGTTGTTGCGAAAACTATGACTTTATCAACAGTATCTACCCACATTATCTCTTCTGCCGTCTCTAATAAAACAGTAAATGCGTCGGCGTCGAAAGTTCCAGCATCAAAATTCTCAAAGTCCCCTACCGAACTCAACCAACCGAACCTGCGTCCTGCATAGACCGCGTGGCCATTAAAGAACGTGATGCTCTTAGGATAGCCCTGTACGCCGCTCCACGCGCCCTCTGACCATCTTTTAGTCGCTTCATCACCTACATCACTATCTAAAGGTGTCAGAAGCGTTACAGCGGCCACGGTAGGGCTTGTGATAGAATCTATTCTTACTACACCGATTTTCGTACTGGGATTGGCAGTAATGTCAGCACCGAAATCAGCAGACATTCCAGCCTCAGTTACTATCTTATATTGGACGTTATCCTTACTCTCTGTAGCGCTTAATTGGATATTTCTCGCTCCAACTGTAGCCCCAGTGAAAGTCCTGAAAGTTTCATCGCCGAGACCATTCTCGTTTCTTATTATCCTTACCGTACCAGCCCACCTACCACTTGTGTTGAAACCCCAACTACCCTTAACATCTAAGAATCCGCTATCAGAAGCACCCGTTGTGGAAACCTTACTATCGTCTAACGACCTTGCGTGAGTCAGTTCTACAAGCGAACCTACATGGCCGGATTCAAAATGCGCAGAAGACGAAGTTAAAGTCCCCGCAGAATCTTTAGTCAATAACCCTGCGTAAGTCATTGTTACATCATCACCTTTTAGAATGTCATTCCTGGTCAGGAACGGTCCCGTCGTGAAAGTGATAACATCGAGAGAAAATGTAATAACTGATGTTCGAGTAAGTTTTCTGGGCTTATAATCAACGTGAGTAATCCACATCGTATCGCCGATAGTCCTAAACTGGAGTTGAGGTAAATCCTTTTCTAAATACGGAGTGGATATAGGCGCACCATCCCCGTTTAACAGTTCACCGTCAAAGAAGAAACTGGCGAAAAACTCACCCATCTCAATCTGGTACGCTATAGTCGAAGAGAATATGAAAGGTACGATTCTCGTTGCCATATTAACTCCTATGCTTCGTTTATAAAACCAAAGACACTTACATCAGCAGTAGCAGCGACACCAGCAGCGGTTACGTGGTCCATTACAAACTTCTCACCTGCTGTATAGGTAACTATTCCTACCGGAGTAGCATTCGGTACGGGTAAACACCATACAGCATCACCTGCCGCATTTGCGCCGCTCAAGGTCTGGTTGCCCAAAAAGTCTGTCTTTGCGCTGGACTGACCGAAACTTACTACCGAACTGGAAAGGTCAGCCGATACTTTCGACACACACACGGCAAAAGGTGTGAACTCTTGACCTATTGGTACTATAAAAAGGTCTGTATCAGTTGTTACATTGAAATCATCTCCTAATACTTGAGCTATAAGAGATATTCCACTTGCCTTAAAATCTGCCATTTTTAACTCCTATTCATCAATTACAATCTCGTTTTCATAAAACAACACATCGTTTCCAAAACACATCACCTTTGAAAGAAAAGGTATATTTTCTGATTCAGACACTATTTCATTTTCGTAACACAAAATACTGTTTTCAAAGCAACTGATTTGTGATAACAAAATATCGAAACCCGTAACAACAACAGAATTTTCATAACAAAGCCCGATGTTTTCGTGCGACATTATGCTTTTCAATATTGTATTAAAGGCCTCGCTATTGTCTGTGAATTTTGTGCCAGGTCTTTTCTCGACACCTCCGAAAATGGTTGGAATCATATTCTCTAACGTCCGGCAACTGCTGCCGAATTTTTCTATGTCGGCGCGAACGTCTATCTTTTGAGTAACCTCACCTGAATTAAATGTTGTCGTCGCTATGTTCGTCATGGAAAGACATCTTCAAATATAGTTATTCCAGGAAAGAAAGCTACATTGCCCGCAGAATGCGCAAAAACCGCCCACGTATCAAGAGCTGTCGGCTCTAACCCATCAATCTTCGCATCAAGATAATTCAAGTCCGTATCGTAAAACCAAAATTGGTCTTCTTTTTGGTTCGGTGTAACTCTCTGGCTCACTACTACAATCTCTCCAGCCAATGAAACAAACAAACCTTGCGGAAACTGTCCTGATTCGGCAGACTTTGTTACAATTACATTCAGGTCGGAATCCAACTTAAAAATAGTATGTTCGGTTTCATCGACTTTAGAAGCGACAACGTAAATAAAACCTCGGTAAGTTACAATCCCGCTCGTAGGTATAATAAAAGTCCTATCTAAAGCTCCGTCTACATAAGTTCCGCCAAGAGCTATCTGGTTCCCACTTATATTATCAAGCGTTCTGGTTGCTAAATTATATAGATTATCCGCTTGGTCAAAACCAGTAGAGGAAAGTTGATTCCCACCTGTTATTAAAATCCCAAGAGAATCGTCAACCCAAATACCAAATTGACCACCGTCACTTATCTGTATTGTATTGGTAGGTTTGCCTGTTGATGTTAGTTCTGTTTGAGTCCCGTCGGAGGAATCGTATTTAGACGCATTGTTATTACCGCTTCCCGCACCACCAGTACCTAAAATATATACATTATCATCTGCATCAATGGCCATATCAAATAAAGGGAATGCACCAGCACTGTTATTCGCCCATATCTCAGAACCATCACTTACATCGAATTTGTATAAGTGAGCGGTATCTGTAGGTGGAGCGGTATGATTCAAATAAACATATAGCGCAGCGTCATCACTTGAAACCTTAATCCCTTCTATGGTTCCTGTTCCGGCAGGCCAACCACCATCAGGAGTAACAAAATCCGTATCGTGTGTACCGTCTACTAAGATTCTACCAACCTTCGGCCCTGATGTGCCATAGTATAAAATACCCGTACTATCCTGCGCCATTCTGCCTATACTGACGGCAGTAGCTATAAGTTGCAAAACTGTTTCAGAGCCGTCGAAAGTCTCTGCGTTAAAATCGTCAGTGAACTGTAACTGGTTAGCGTTCGTACCTGCGGTCAAGGTATGTGCATCATCGTAAAAAGTCGTGCCATTCAACTGTATAACGTCACCAGACGAAAAAGGATTTCCGGTACAAGGGATACCTACCGTCCCACCGCCTATATCAACAGCAACATCGGCGTCAAGGGTCAGTGTAGTTCTGTTTTGAAAATCAATAGGATAACCCCAAATCTGACTGTTCTCACTTATGTAAGTTATTTCATAATCCTTGTATAATGCGTCGAATACTGTACTTTTGGTTATGAACTCCGTTCCAGGTCTTTTTTCAACTCCACCAAAAATAGTCGGAATCATATTCTGCAGTTTCCGGCAACCACTGGTGTATTTCGGTATATCTTTACGCGCATCAAGTTCCGGCGAAATCTCACCTGAATTAAATTGTATTACGTTAATATTTGTCATAGACAAATCCCCCAGACGTGATATAATAAGACGAGCCGCACGAGAACTGGTCTCGCAGCGGCTCTAAACAATAACTTTTCTGAAAAGGAGAAAAGCCATGTCTGAGACTATTATAACAAAAAGATGTTGCACTTGCAAAGAAATTAAATCCATTGACAAATTTGGTAAGAATCGTTGCATAAAAAATGGAATTCGTCACCAATGCAAACTGTGCGAAAAAACTTACAAACAAAGTAAAAAGGGCAAAGCTACCAACAAACATTACGCACAGAGCAAGAAAGGTCGCATTGTTCAAAAAAGGAGTGCTTGTAAATATAATAGTACCCAAAAAGGCAGAAACGCAGATAGATGTCGCAAAGAAATATCTCCTGAAAAGACGAAAGCCCGAAGTGTCATTGGTAATGCCATTGCATCCGGCCAATTTCCCAAAATTAATACGCAAAAATGTTTTTGCGGAGAACAAGCACAAGAATATCACCACGACAAAGGATATGAACCAAAACATTGGTTTGATGTAGTTCCTAAATGTGTTAAATGTCATAGACATATTCATAATGGCAATTCTACAAATTAATAATTTGTAATGGAGGAACTGTAACTTCTTCCTCGTATACATTAGTTACTGTTGTCTGGGTTATACTTATCGTACCTATATCAGACTCCAAAGCACCATCCCAAAATATCTCGCCTTGCGCAATTCTTCTATCGCCAACTGCGGCACTTCCGCCCGCCCTTACAGCTATAACTGTTCTATAGGCTTGCAGCGTCGTATCAGTTATCGCAGCCGGAAAATCGACAGTATAATAATCACCACCGTGGTCAGTCATTGGAATATCATAGTTTAAGACATTGCCATTTACCCAATCCTCAAAAGTGTCTCCACCATCTGCCTGGTCAAAAACTTTGTCATCAGATTTCTTAAAAACATAAGCATCAAGATTATTTCCTGATGGGAAATTGTACCAAATCTCATTTGCCATCGCACTATCCTAAAGTCTTCTTCTTTCCAGTCGATTTCGGGGTCAAGGAGCCAGTTAAAAACGTCTGTTCAAAGCCTGACCTGCCTACCTTTTCCTTTAAAGCAAATTCCTCAGCCTCTTCCTGAACCTCAGGTATAGGAAGCGGAGGCGGAACTGGAGGAGCTTTAATAGGTTCTGATTTCGGTGGACTAAACAATCCGCCCATAATTCATCCTTTCTATAAATATTACCTATATAAATATTACCTATATAAATATTACCTATATAAATATTACCAAAAACGTTCACTACTGACTCCAAGGCGACCTCTGAACCTCGAATTGTTCCAGTTAGAATCACCTGCATTATTCCCTTCATCACTACCGACAGCCCTTGCCTGCTTGCGAAGCTCTTTGAGTTCTTTTCGTAATTCATTCCGCAGGCGAATAGCTGCCGAACCCATACCAACGAGAGGGCCGAGTAATTTGAAGGCAAGTGTGCGGATAAATAATTCCGTAAACAAAAAATCCCATTCGGTTATAGTGGTTATCTGGTCAATATATACAATGTCAACTTCTACAAGGTCGGTTAATATCGTATTCGTCTCTAAAGTCCAGTGGTGAGCGTCTTCGTGATTATGATGGTGATGGTGATGATGACCTAAGAAATCGGAATTAACCTGTACCAACCTTAGAGAGTTCGCAGGTACATCATAGTTGAAGCCAAAAACATTCACTGGTTTAGTCGTACTCAATACCCATTTACCTGCCGCTAAATCGGTTGAAAATGTTCCTGATGTATGGGCTTCGAGGGCTTTATAGAGTAAGGCGTTAGTGGTTACAAGGTCGTTAAGTGCATACTCAGTAACAGTTATCCACGCATCAATAGAAGATACCAAAACCCACTTGACCGCTGCTAAATCTGTTGCAAAAACGTCCGAAGTGTGAGCTTCTGCCGCTTTGTATAGAAGTGAACTCTGCCAAACGTATTGGTCAGTGTTGTAAATCGTATCAGTTAGCCACGCACTTACGAGTCTTAATCTCGTTTTGGCAAAGGGCCATTCAAAAGTCCTTAACTGAGCATCTCTGGTCTGCTCATAGTGGAGCAAGCACTGAACACTTTGTGGACTGGTTACATCGCCGAAAGTAAACCTTTTAGCTCCGATGTCACCTAAAGACTGATTACACAAATCAACTTCTTCTGTTGTCAGAGCCATTACGTCTCCTTTACTTTGACCTGAAACTCCAGTTCAGCGTTATTATCGGCATTAACCAGCCACGCCATACTCGTAGCTTGAGCCTGAGTTAGATGGAGAGTATGAATAAACAAAGTATCTCCGTTGGTTCTGGTCTTAAACTCAATACCATCCGCTTTCGTATAAAAAGTTACTTCTTCTTCAATCTCTGCCATAATAACTCCTTATGTTATTGTACGAAGTTTATACGCAATAGTAATATGTATCTGCTTATCAGATTCGGTTTGGATATTCACCGCACCGCCAAACCTGATAGGACTCTCATAGTCCCTGTGATAATTGTTTGTTCTCGGTTTTACCTGTCCTATCCTGAGGGTAGTGTCATCAAAAACCTTAAACCAAGTATCGTTATCATTGATTTCAACCGAAATACTCTTAATCAGATATTCATTTCCAGTAGAAGCTGCCAAGAGCTGTGTACTGGTACTAACATCCGTACTATAAGCATCAGCAATTAACCATTGACCTCTTGTGTTTATTGTATTGACTGTAAATGCTGCCATTTTAACTCCAATCTATATTATCATAATTTTCTCTGTACTGGTCATTCGCTGGCATAGACCTGATATTGCCTGTTGCTGGAGGCCCGCCTTCTCTGTTTGTATAACCAACCTTTGCCGTTCGGCGATTTACTTCCTCTTGGACGTTATCTTTGTTTTCGTTCCAAGCAATTATTTCGCCTTCGTCACCTTTAGCCATTTCCAAAACCTCAACTTAAATAAAAAGTCCAGCCAATACGAATTATGACCACAAGCTCTGCAATGGCGAAATTCTCTGCCGTCTTTCTCACGGGGCATAAACATATACGACCCACATTTAGGACATTGCGGAGTTGGACTTACTAAGTATCCAAACATCTATTTATCCTTTTTCTTATCTTTTTTCTTATCTTTTTTCTTTTCTTCCTTTGGAGGCTTTACAACTACTCTCTTGTGGTCTTTGTCGAAATGTGTCATTTTTGTATTCCTTTATAAAAAAGGACAAGGACGGTTTCCCGCCCCTATCCAATAAAAATTAAGTACTAATCTGCAACATAATAAACGGAGCGCCGTCAGTACCAGAAGTTGTTCTATCAATGAGATAACCGGCACGTTGTCTGTCAGAACGAGTGTTTTTTGTAAACTCGCTAACACCGGTGGTATCAAAATATACATCACGCTCGTAAGTCGCTCCACCAGTAGCAGAACCGCTGGGAGAAACCCATCGAGGCCCCCAAGTCTGAATCCAGCAAAACTGACCAGTAGTTGCAGGAACATTAGGATAACCCGCCACCGAAATATGTGCGGTATTTCCGGAACCAGTGTGCATGTCTATTATTTTGCCGTATGGATTACCCAAAACCTCAGCACTGTCAGTACCAGCGGTAAAGAGTCTATCCCAAGGAGCATCGACATAGAGAGTGATAGATGTTCCAGCAGCGACTAATCCAGTATTGCCGATTACGCCTCGGCTTTGGTTATCACCCAAACCTGACATAAAGACAGCAATCTGCCCACCGGCACATTCGTCTTCAGGGATAATCCCGTTTGCATCCGGCCCAACGCTACTGGCAGAAACAGTAAGCGTTATTTGCGTATCACCGGCAAGTTGAGACACACCTATGGTCTCGAACTCGATATGTTCACCCCACGCATGTCCAGAGGGATAATCTGTTTGAAGTGTTCCAGTCGCCTTGGCGTATTTGAATACCCTGCCGTCCCAAGTTAGAAATCTTGTACCTGGAACGAAACGCTGCACAGTCTCTCGAACATATACACTCGGTTCATAAGCTGCGAGGGTAAAATCTCTTGGTGCGCCTCCATCAAAAAGAGGCCCTTTATTAAATTGTAATCTTGTACTCATAATAGGCTCCTTTCTTAAGCTATTTGATTGAGGCTTTCATGGACTTTTTCACCTTCCATTCTGACAGAGCCTAAATCCATCTTAGAGAAGAGTACCCAAGCGAAGTCAAGACGCTCAGCCTCTTCTATACGAGTGGAAATATCTCCGATGGAAGCCAGGATTAAACCATCCTGTGCCCATGCGATTGTACGTCGTGTAGTCCCGTCTGTATCATCTACGGGAAGACGGTTAGTCCAGAAAAAATCGAATCCGGCAAATGTTTCCATCTTGCCCTGCTGTAGAGCTTTGACGGTATTAAAATCAATACTACCAACCTCTGTAAGATTCAGTAAGTCTTCGATTTCTTTCGGCGAAACAGCCCAATACTTACGAATGTCAGGGTCGACATCTTCTTCGTTGAATAGCCTCATCATAATTAAGAGCTTTTCAAGCGTAATGTCGGTCTCAGTTTGAGGTGTTGCAAGCGTGCCTAATGTAGTAATCGTACCGTCGCCGTTGAGTGACCTTGAATCGTCTTTGAAGGCTATCGAACTTCCACCGGCTTTACCGATAGAGGCCGAACCTAAAGCTGCTTCGATTATCAGGTCATCTTTTTGTCTTCCGAGCGACCTGACCTGGTTCATCGCTACGGGGTTACGTGGGTCTGGCAGCATTCTGTCGAGGTCTTCCTTATCCAGAGCCTTCTTATTCGTCCAGGGGAGCGGTACAACCCGTCTCCTGCCGAATATAGCTTCCGAAAGTGGAGTTCCTTGATGCCGACCAGTCTTTTGTGCTGTATCGTCATCTTCAGCTAAGGTATCGAAATAAGCAAGTTCAGCGGAAGGAACACTTTCATTCCTTACACGAGATGCGAATTTCGAGCCCATCTGCTGAGACAAGATAAGCAAGACAGAAGCGAACTTCTGTGCTGTTACTTGGTCTATTGTAACAGGCATAACCTGTCTCCTAAATAAAATTGTCGTTGTTCGACAAAGCTACCGTCAACAGAGACGACTATGCCTTCATTTCACACCTGATAGGTGGTCGTTATGGTGCGACGACCTCTGGATGCTTTAGCACTACCCAGGATTTGCTAATTTATATAATCTGTCCCTTTCTTTTTCAAGTCTTTGATATTCGACTATATTTACATCTTTTAAGAATTGTCCTTTTTCATCCGGCATTAAGAACCCAGGTGTTGCTTCAATCTTCTTGGCTTCGGTCAACGCTTCGCTTGGAGCTATACCACCGGGCTGTTCGGGGTCTGTGATAATTCTGTGTTCCTGAAACTTCTTACTTATCGTTCCGAGAAATTTCGCTACGATAGGGTCGTTACCTATGACCTTACATAAGACCTTTTGTTCTTCCTCGCTGTCGGTGTTTTCAGATATTAAACGATTAGCCCTTTGCTGCATTATCGGCCAGTCGTCTTTATACTCTTCTTTGTAGAAGTTCTCCATATCAAGAGTTGCTTTGGCACTTGCTTCGGCTATAGCTTTTAACCCACCTCTGACCCGTTTCTCTTCCCACGCACGTAAAGCATCAACTTGCTTTTGGTTAAAACCTAAATCAAAGAACATATCCCTTGCCTCAGCCACAAGGTTCTCATCATAAACTTCGGCTAAATCTTCGGGCGTTTTTATTTCATACAAATCCTTGGTGTCAGGCCTACCGAGTTCCCTGTGGAAGTTGTCCCATTCGGAAGGTGGCGACGCTTCGCCGGGAATGATAACGCCTTTTTTCCCTATCATATTCTGAAGACTACCTAACATCTTCAAACTACCGCCGACATCACTGAAAGTATCGTAAACCTTATCCGCTCTCATCTCCTCTGGGATGTAATGTTCCTTCCATCCTGATTGAAACTCGCCTTTATCATTTATAAAAGTCTGTGGAGGGTCGCTTGGCGTTGGGTCTGGTGTTGGAGTAGGAGTAGGAGATGGCTCCGGCGTTGGTGTTGGTTCTGGCATTATTTCTTTCCTTTCTGGGATATACTCCATTCGACAGAAAGCATCTCTATCATTGTAGGTATCCACGGAACCATCCCAAACCTACTTGTTACATAAAAATAAGGGGCAGTCATCTTTGAATTTTCATCTGGACTTTGAATTGAGATAAATACGTCCCCAGACCATTTGGGCAAACTAACACTTCCGCCGTTTCGCATAACTTCAATTGCTTCACCGAAATTTAGTGATTCTGCCATTTCTCTGTCCTTTCAATTATTTTGATATTACTGTTTCTTGTTTTGGTTCTGTCTTACGTTTTAACATATACCTTATATGTCTGATAACTGAATTTGCACCTAAATTAAAATCCGTTTTCCTTGCACAATTAACATCAAATATATCGAGACTTTCCAAACAAAAATTCGATAAATCTTTAAGCACTAACTTGGCCTTTGCATCAGTAGCCGCAAAGACATCCTTATAAGCTGCTATTGTTAATTGCTGTTCGTCAGCCATTATCTTCGCTTCCTTCTTTTCTTAGTAACTCGACCTTTTGATTTGGGTCGTTTGCGTTTATGCGAACTTGGATGTCTTGGCATTATTTTCTCCTTTTCGCTCCACCTGCACGAGCACCGAAAAACTTTTTCTGTTTTCCAGTCAGTTTCTTACCACGAACACTACCATCTCTAAGAATCTTCTTGGCTTTGGCTTTTGTTAGTTTTGCCATTGTCTAAGCTCTCTCTAAAAACACCTTGCAATTTTTTGGTGCATCAAATTTATATGAAACATTTTTCATTTTCTCAGATATAAAAAGAGAAACATTACGGTCATAATTTGAAGAATACGTCCTAAACTTTTCCCATTTTCCATTTTCTTCTTTTCTAAACATCTTCACGTCACCTTTCCACAATCCACAAGTATCAAAAGTAATCTTCGCTGGCTTTTTAAGCGTTCCACTAACTACAATCACTTTACTATCATTAACTAATTTTGCAAGTATAGCAAGACCACCAATTTTTAAAGCAACTGGCAAAGTAACCAATGTTTTCAAAAAAGTTCTTCTGAGCATATCACCTCCGAATACTACATTCCTTGATTCTCGCTTCGTGGTCGGCAACTGTTGCTTCTAACGCCAAAATCCTTAATAGAATTTCCTTCTTAGACAATTGCTCTGCAACAATTGCTTCATCCAGTTCTTCTATCGGTTCTTTTTCTTTTGGTTCCCAACCTAACTCTTTCAACCTCGCCACTTTGTCGGGGTCTTGGTTTATCTTGATACAACCAACTGTCGGGCCTGCCTTTGCTATTAACTCGTCAATCAATTCATTAAGTTCATCCATTCTCTTTCCTTTCGCTACGTATCTGATTTACAAATTCATCACATAAAGACACTTTCTCTTTAGCAGTTATATTAATATTATCAACTACCTTATTAAGTATCCTTAACGCATAGTCTTCTTTTTCATTTAACACTTCTTCCCTTTCAATTATGCTCCTATTAAAACCTCAGCAGGACTCCCTGCCTCCGGCGCTTTCGTACTTCCGGGATATGCCTGCCCGGCTATTTGCGCAGCCTCTAACAATCTTTTTGCCTCTAATACGGCCTGCCTTACTTCTCTAGCTTCCTGTATTTCTTCTGGTGTTGAAAGATGGTCTGTCTTTAGGCCGAATGTATGTGCAATATCCGGCAATGCCCTATCAATACTTATAATATCCTTCGCACCTGGGAACACTTGGTTAAGTTCAGTTATTAAAGCAGCAAGCTGTTGGAATGCTATAGCTTGCTGGTCTCTTAGTGCTAAAGCAAATATACTAACATATTCAATCCCGAAAGTCTGCCCCTTTAACTCAAGTGGGGGTTGTGGTATAATGCCATTTCTAGTTAAAAGTGATACGCTTCTTTCAATAACAGGAGTAAACAATTCACTTTGCAAGCGATAAAGTGGACTGGCAAGTTTCTTTACTGTCTGGGTTATTCTTTCTCGGATTTCCAAGGTCGTTCGTCTATCGCCCTTCAGGTTCTCCAGCGGCGCAAATACATCGACGAAAAATATCCTGTGGATTATGCCTTGTACAAATTCAAGTACTTTTTCTGTAAACGGAAAATTCCCTCTTATGCCCTGGTCGAGTGTTTTAATCGCATCTATTTGTGTTACAATATTATTAGCACCTGGCCGAACATCGACCCGCCCTTCGACCGCACCTGCAAGAGATTGCCTTGGTGGATTGTTCCATTTATTACCACATTCGATAAAATCAGCGTACATCTGTTGAAGTGTTTTAGCTATCGATAAAGCTACAGTTCCCTGACCCCTGCCCCAGACTTCATTAGATGACTTCTTCCATCTTGCCACAGCGAAAGGTATTTCTCTGAAACCGCCCTTTTCGACTATCAATTGCTCTTTTATATTTACAAATATCGACTCGATCGGAATATTCAGATTATCAGTAAAATTCCGGTTCCGCTCCCCTCTCGGCCCTATACGGTGAATAAAATCATATTTTTCCGATTCTCTTTCAGGGTTCTTGGAATCTTCAATAACCTTTGCACCTGCATTATCGCCAAATTCCTGAATGGCCTGCCTTGCAGTTAGAGGAAATTTTATTATGACCGTATCAACCAATCCTGCACTGCTCTGTTTGATAGTGTAAAAAGATACATCCCAGTCCTTGAAGTTAAGACCGAGTTTCCATTCGGAGAATAAATTCCCCGTTCCGAACCCTATCAGGGATGAAAGCGTCTCATTTAACTGCAACATGAAATTAGAAGCAAAAAGTTCTTCGTGTGTAATCTCAGAAGCAAGAGCGAGGTATCGTTTAACATTGTCTCTGACAGCAAGTTGTTTGTTCTTTACTGTAAGACCAAAAGCAAGTTCGCCCGGAGGGAAGAAGGCAGCAGATAGACCGGAGGCCATATCCTGTAAGTCGAGCATCGCCGTAGGGTCGAAAATCTGCTGAGACTTATCTTCACCGGGAGTGCGGACTCCTATTATCTGGTTCTCACGAGGGAGCATATGGTCGGCAACTTCCTGATAAAGATTACGGAAGTTAGACGCTTTCTGTTCTTCACGTTCCTGTTCTGCGATTATTTCTTTTGCCCTGTCGTCAGCCATTTAACGTCACCTTTAATCTACTGGGTCGTTTTCGTGCTTCTGAATAAACCCTATTCGTCATATATTTGAGTTTGGCAGCAATTCTTTCATTAATCTTTGCCATACCATCTTCACTAAAACAATCCTCAATAGGGGTATTTTCCCATATATTATCTGTTTCTTTATCAGCCATTTTTTAATAATACTCCTTTAATACCATTTCGCCATTTCTATAAATGTATGTTTTACCTGTTACGGTTCTTGGTTTCGCAATAGACCTTCCATCTTCGGATTTTATCGAACGACCATTACTGTCGCAAACTCCCCGATTATGGCCAGAGACAATCATATCTTTAATAAGTTCTTCGTTTTTCATCCTTAATCTTTTACCACAAAACATCTTAAAATAACAAGGTCTATTTCGTCATCTCCCCAACATGGTGCTTTTTTCCGTTTTATTTTCTTTTCCAACTTTCTAATCGTTTTGTTAATGGGTCGTTCTGGTTTCATTTTTTATCCCTAATTTCGGTCATATTCGTTTATAATTACTTATTACCGTTCCTGCCGGACTAACACCGCCAACCCGCAACACACGGAGCCTGTGACCCCTTGCGGCCAACTTAAAATAATTCAGGGCGTTCCTGTAATGTTCTTCACTACCTTTATATCGGTATATTGAAGTACCAGTTTTTTTATTGGTTTCCAAGACCTTATACGCACCGCACATCTGTTTCGCAAACTCACCAACCTCTTCATCGTATCTCGGTATCGTCATTTTCCTTTCCATGGTCATTCTGTGTGTAGAATCAAATATCTGTGTGCGATTAGCCGATACAATACCCGTGGTGTCGTTATATTTGTAATCCGCCACAGCATTTTCCTTATATTCGCAAAGATAAACTTGAATGCCAATCTTGCGGGCCTTTTCCTGGAACTCTCTTGCAGAGTCCTCATAAGGTCGAATATCCACTACAGCAATTTTCACATGAAACCTTCTAAGCGTATCAAGTATTCTATCCCACTTCGCCAATCTCAACATCTTTACGAGTTCATACTGCTTGTTCCCAACCTTAGTACCTATAATTACATGCTTTATCTTGCCTACGTCAACGCCGGCAGCACAAGGCCCTTCGTGACTATAAGACATGGGATTGACACCACAACACTCCAAAACCTGAGACCTGACTAATCTATCTTCGGCAGCGATGTAAGGCAGACCCAATTTCAATCTGTAAACATCGGCAATATTATTCTCAGGTGGGTTCCTGAAATCGTGCAGAATTTCAAGCGGGTCATTGCAAGCTGAAGTTAATTGGCTCCAATGATAACCGTGCATGAAATCGGAGTTTTCCTTAACCGAAGGAACCCACTCACTTGTATATTTACCTGCATCAAGTCGGTCTATGGGCAGTTCACGTCCACACTTCTTACAGGCTATATATCCCGTACCGTCAGCGCGAACGCCAACAGCCCTTTCAGGGTCTTCGTCGAAGAATAGTTCGGCACAAGTCCATTCTCCGCAGGTGGCGCATTTCCTGAACCAATACCTTTGGTCGGAAGTGTGGAATATCTTATCAATGCCCTCACCTGGGACTAAGGGATTCGACAAAAACCTCTCCTGTTTGATTTTAGAGTGACCCATCCTACCTCTGGCCTTGCCTATTACCTCCTCGTCCATATGGTCTATTTCGTCGAAAACTACTCTATCTACAGGAATGGACTTTAATTTAGATGACTCGTTCATGTCGCTAATCTTCTGGGAAAGCCTCGCGCCTCGAAGATATAAAAAAGAATTATGGATTTTCTTCAGTGAGGCAGTATCAGTCCCCTTACCACCACTTTTGACAAATTTTCCTATGGCCTCCCGATTAGAAGCAATTAAAGGATTAAACCGAGATTTGGAAAACTCATTGACGTCATCGGAAGTAGGAAACAAATATAATACGCCCTGTGGTAGAAGTTTATATCTCATACCATGCAAGGAATCAATAACCTCAATCTCAGTAAACCCACCCTGAGCAGCTTTCCTAACACACTTGCGGCGGGGAATGATTACTTTGTCTCCGTCCACAACACCACACATAGGCTCTACCTGGTATTCATGGTCCTTGAACGAAAAAGTTCCAGCCTGAAGGCGTATTTTATTCAATATCGCCCAGTAACCAGCAGTTTTGCTCGCAATGTCCTTCGGAGATAATTCAGTCATTCTTGTAATCTCCATCAAGCTCACCGTCTATAACCTTACGCATATTTTTTGTCTTTTCTTTTAATTCTTCGCTCATCTCGTCACCGTGTATGTCCTGAACCTCGGCCAGGCACGTATCCAAAAAGAATAACTTTCTGTTAAGGTCTGAGGTCATTTATGTATAACTCGCAATGCCAGATAACGAACGCATGTCCTTACTACTGTAGGTCGGGCGGAGAACTTGTTTTATGCCCACCTCACTTATTCCTCCATGTGTTTTTACATATTCAAGAAGTAACTCTAATGATTCTTCAATGGTTCCAGTTGTAGAAAATCCGGAAGAACCACCATCTTGATATTTTATAGTTCTTTCATACATTCTCTCACCTATAT
>SDBT01004644.1_pt1 | contig 23254 bp, 23 predicted proteins | sample 2277101 | NCBI WGS metagenome assembly SDBT01 (sample SAMN10404973, study PRJNA504765) | marine sediment metagenome | isolation source: marine sediment core GS10_PC15, 103 cmbsf | place: Arctic Ocean: Southern Knipovich Ridge | collected 2010 | reverse complement strand
CTCGTGACTCATCGAATGGTCGCTGACCGTAATATCCGATTTGGTCGTGAAATAGTCAGTATCTTCGGCAGTAATCCGTACTTCACCTTCTATAAGCGAAGCGGTTAACCCGACGTTCGCGGTAGAGCGGCGGCCGGGCAGTACGATGATATCGGTCAGCGACTGTTTCTTGTAGCCGATGCGGGCGACGTCCAATACCGCCCTGCCAGCGGGCACGTCGGTTATTACGAAATATCCGGAAGCGTCGCTGGTGGCGTAACTGCTGGTGCCTTTTATAGACACCAGCGCCCCATTGAGCGGCGCTTTGGAAACTCCGTCTACGACAATTCCGGATATCGAGCCGGTACCCGCTTCCGCGTTGGCAAAGGTCGAGGATACGATAATAATCCAGATAAGTAAGGTGAATTGTTTCATAACGGTTACTTCTCCTTTTTAATCAAATAACCTTCTAATAAATCATCGAAAAATAACGCTATTTTATATGGTTCATTAGTATATGGCGGGGGGATCCGTTTACTAACATAAAGCTCAAAAAGCCCGTAAATGAACGATATCATCGAGGAAACGACGACGTGAGGGTCTTCGCATTCGAAATAACCCCGTTCTATACCCTCTTCTATAATTCTTATGGCGAGGTAATAAGTGTAATAATAGGTTTTTATCGCTTCTTCGTCGAATTTTGCGCCCTGCGGGTTTACGTACTTACGGCTGAATAAAAGTTCGAATATATTCGGGTTTTCAACCGCATATTGGAAGATAGCCTGGCGCAGGGAATTTAGCTGCTCGGGCGGCGTATCGCCCGCGAGTTTCGAATCGACGTATTTGTTGAAGTCGTCAAATAGCATTATGCTGACCTTACCCATCAACTCTTTTTTGTTATCGAAATAATAGTATATCGTCGTAGCCGTGACGCCGACCATATCAGCGATTTTACGGATTTTTACCGCTTTTTCGCCTTTTTCGAGAAGCAACTCAATAACGGCGCCTTTAATAGCTTTCACGAGTTCCGGATTTGGTGGTTTTGTCATTCCATCTCCTTAACAATATTATAATAACGCGGTTAATATAACACACATCTTCTTTGAATTCAACTTTTTTCTTCGGATATTTTATTATCCTATATTTCTCCGTAATAACTTGTGGAAGGGTCGAATATCATTGACACTTCCCTTTAAATCGGTTATATATATATATCTTAATAAAACACTCCGGTTCCCTCAACGCAGGGTTCCGTGCATATTAATAGCTTGACATATTTGCCTTTTTAATCTTTAATTAGCGTACGTTGCCCATATTTTGATTAATCATTTAAATACGGGCATAAAAAGATATAGTTCTTTTAAAGGAGGTGTATCCTGTGCTCGAACCAGATCTTGTTCTATTCGAAGAAGATTATACGAAAATAAACGAAATTCTTACTCATCTGGTAAAGGAAACAAACTCCAAATTCGCTTTACTCGTTGACCGCTCCGGCCAGTTGATATCGAGTCAGGGCGATACTAACCAGATGGATTCGATTTCGTTCGCTTCCCTTTCCGCAGGTAATTTTGCCGCGACTAGCGAACTGGCGAAAATACTCGGTCAGGAGGAATTTTCCGTACTGTTTCATCAAGGAACCGATGAATCTATCCATCTGTCTATAGTCGCTTCCCGCGTGATTATGGTCGTCGTGTTCGACAACAAGACTACGCTGGGACTGGTCCGATTACGGGTAAGTAAAGCGGTCGAAGAGTTATCCGCAATATTCAGTAAGATTTTCGAGAAAGTACGTGAAGGCGTTCGCGGAGAGGAGCTAGACGCCGGTTTCACCAATGTCGCGGAAAGCGAGATTGACAATTTATTTAAAGATTAATCTACGGGGGTATTCCGGGTTCGGCGATTTCCGGATAATATAAGCCGGTAAACGGAGAAGCTAAATGTCGCTTATCAATTACTCATCGCGAGAGATAAACTGCAAGATAGTTTATTATGGCTGCGGCCTTTGCGGTAAAACTACGAACTTGCTGTATATTCACGAGAAGCTTCCTTCGACCATTAAAGGGAAGATGGTTTCGCTCGCAACCGATACTGACAGGACATTGTTTTTCGATTTCCTTCCCCTCGAGCTGGGCGAAGTAAACGGTTTTAAAACCCGTTTCCACCTTTATACTGTACCGGGCCAGATCCATTATGACGCTTCACGTAAGTTGATATTAAAAGGCGTGGACGGTATAGTCTTCGTAGTGGATTCCCAGAAGAGCAGGATGGACGAGAATATCGAATCGTTTGAAAATATGAAAACAAATTTGAAGTTACAGGGTTACGACCCCGATGATATTCCGTATATTATACAGTACAACAAACGCGACCTCCCGAATCTAAGCGATGTTGATGAGCTAGAAGCCATACTAAATATACAAAACGTAACCTTTTTCGAATCGATAGCGACTACGGGAATTGGCGTATTCGATACGGTAAGGGCCATCTCAAAGCTCGTAATCGCCCATTTAGCAAAACAAACCAGGCGATAATCGGCGTCTCTTTTAATCCCTCGGTTTATATTTACTTATGAGTTTAGACGGTAGAATAGAAGACTTTTCGCTCGCGGACGTTTTCCAGTTGATTACGATGGGCTCGCGAACCGGTCTACTCCGTGTAGCTTTCGATGGACGGATCGCGATAGTTGCCTTCGAAAACGGCCAGGCGGTATCCGCTTCTTTGGACAAGATTAGCGGCGAAAACGCAGTATACGAAATGTTCAACTGGAATGAAGGCGGATTCACGTTTGACCCGGCCGGGAACATCCCCGAACATAACATTTCGATGGATACTCAGAACCTGATAATGGAATCGGTTCGCCAGTTGGACGAGTGGAAGAAATTCGGCGACGTTATACCTGATACTACATATGTACCCGCGTTTGCGTCGGATTCTAAGGAACGCACCGAAAATCTTACCCTACAAGCATCTGAGTGGAAAGTCTTAGCGATGACGGACGGGCGTAATTCGGTATCCGAGATATCCGGGAAAGTAGGTTTCTCGGAGTTTGAAACTACCCAGATAATCTATAACCTGGTCGCTAAAGGGTTATTAGAAGTCCTGCCTCCCCCGCCGACCAGCGATACTGACGAGAAGAAACAGAAGAAATCCCTGCGCGATCTCTTAATCGCGAGTTCCGGCCAGAGCGGCCGTGCATCCGCAGAGAAGATACCGGAACTCGTGGGGTCAAATGTAGCGATTTTCGCGATTTTCGTCAACTCATTACTCGACAACTTCGATAAACCCAACGGCCTATACAATGCAATCGACCAGGGAAAGACGCTCCGTAAACGAATATCGGAATTGACCGAGCTTTACCCGGAGTTCGGTATATTGAAAGTAACCGGCGCCGATCGTATTGACGTCATAGACCTTGACACCAAAGTGCATACCCTGGACGTGGCGGGAATAAAGAATCTGGTTACCGCACTGGATACGATAAAAGAGGATATATACGAAACAGCCGTTAGCCAATCAAACGGGATAGCCGCAGGGCGGCGACACGATAAAGTGATGTTAGCCGTTTTTTCCGGCGATAGGGAACCGGGTAAAATCGGCCTGGCCGATATAATCCGGCAAAAGACTTAACACCCGCGTTCGACAACCAAAACCTGTAATATACCCCGGCCGCGAGGGCCGGCTTTTTTAACGGAAGTTATGCCCGGGAAATTTGATTTAAATTCGTTGAATGAATCACAGCGCCGCGCGGTTACCGTACCGCCCGGCCCGGTTATGGTTATCGCCGGCGCCGGTTCGGGGAAAACCAGGGTAATCACGTATAGAATATGGTATCTAATCAGCGAACTCGGGGTTGATCCTTCTACGATTCTGGGGATAACTTTCACCAACAAAGCGGCGGGCGAAATGCGCGACCGGGTAGCGTATCAGATCGAATACGGGGCACACGTAAACCTGGGGACTTTCCACGCTATTTGCGCGAAGGTCTTGCGCCGCGAGGCTAAACACTGCCGCGCCGATAAGAATTTCACTATTTTCGATTCCGGCGATTCCACGTCGGCAGTGAAACGGATTATTAAGGATTTCCAACTCCCCGTTGAGCAATTTAACCAACGCGCCGTAGCCTCCCGGATTTCCCGCTATAAAAACGATCTATTAGGCCCTGATGATGTACCAACTGATGATTATTACCAGGGCATCGTCGCCGAGATATACCGTATTTACCAGCAGTTGCTGGCCGACAATAATGCATATGATTTCGCTGACCTTATTATGGAGGCCGTAAAATTATTCGACCGCGAAGAGGAAGTGCGAAGGCGCTACCAGGACAATTTCCGGCACATATTAGTGGACGAGTATCAGGATACGAATAAAGCACAATACTCATTGATTGACCTTTTGTCGCATTCGCATGGAAATATAATGGTCGTTGGTGACCCCGACCAGAGTATTTACCGCTGGCGCGGCGCGGAGGTGGGTAACTTCAAGAGCTTTCTCGATGCGTTCCCCAACGCCGCTGTCCTCAATCTTGAGCAGAACTACCGTTCTCATCAGGGCATACTGACAGTCGCAAACTCGTTGATTAAACACAACACCTCGAACCACACCGAGAAAGAACTATGGAGCGAACGCGGCGTCGAACTGATGCCGAAAGTACTAAAATGCGACGACGAACGTTTTGAAGCACTGCGGGTAATTGCCGAGATAGAGGAGCTGCGGGCGAACTTCGGGCTTTCCTACGGCGATTTTGCGGTTCTATACCGTGTAAACGCGCAATCGCGCATTTTCGAAGAGGAATTGACGGCGAAAAATGTCCCCTTTAAAGTCGTAGGCGGAACCCGGTTCTACGAACGCAAAGAGGTAAAGGACGCTATCGCTTATTTACGCTCGGTACACTCGATAAAGGACAGCGTGTCGTTCTCGCGTATTATTAACATACCGCCGCGAGGAATAGGCAATAAATCGCTGGCGATTATTGAAGCCCACCGGAGACGACGCTCCTTGCAGGAAGCCGCCGCCGACCCCGAAGTCCGGGCGCAACTGTCGGCCAAAGCCGCTAAAGCGCTATCGAACCTGGTTGACTTGATAGACAAACTCCGCGCGAAATCGGATAACGGGCCAGCCGAAATATTGAATGAATTAGTGGAAAAAACCGGTTATTTACGCTATCTTGAACAGGAGAAGGATATTCAGGGAATGGCCCGTGCCGACAACGTAAAAGAGTTGATTACAGCCGCGTTCGACTTTGAGGAGGCCTACGCCGAAGGCGAAATAGGTGACTTCCTTGAGACCGTAACTCTGGTACAGGACGCCGATTCTATTGACGAAAGCGAAGCCGTAAAATTGATGACGCTCCATACCGCGAAGGGTTTGGAGTTCCCCGCAGTGTTTATCGTAGGCATCGAAGAACGGCTTCTCCCCCACGCCAACAGTATGGCGACTATTGAGGAGATAGAGGAGGAGCGCCGCCTGTGCTACGTAGGCATCACCCGGGCGATGGATTACCTGGCGCTCACTTACTCAGAAACCCGTAACGTTCGCGGAATGTCCGAAGTCCGCCGCCCCAGCCGTTTTCTCCGGGAAATCGTTACCAGCGGTATAGAGATTGAGGAGAGCGCAGCAGTCGCTGTTGATGATTTTATTGACCACCGCCCCTGGCGGGTATAAATTGTTTTCGGAGTTGTTATATGAACGAAGATAAAGTTGAAATTATGCGCCAGATGGTACGCGAAGCCAGGCTCGAAGTTACGCCCGAGGCCGAGGAGAAATTGGCCCGGCAGGTTGTTGAACTGCTGTATAACGTGGACATTCTGGCCGAAGTCGAGGTAGGCGAGGGTATTCAACGGCTCACTCTATCGCCCGAAGAACTGAGGCCGGACGAGCCGCTTCAGCCCTCATCAAAAGAAGAAGCGCTAACAAACGCTCCGGACTCTCAAGACGGATTTGTCGTAGTACCGCGCGTGTTGCCGGGTGAGGAAGATAGTAATGCGTAAATACTTAATAATCCTGGGTGTATCATTATTCACTTCCATCTTAATGTTAACGATTGGTTGTGGAGACCCTGAAGAGAAAGGCCCGGTGAATGACCCCGCCGACGAATCGCTCGGCTTGGGCGGGTTGTTCGAAGACGATGCAGGGTCAAGCAAACCGGTTGCCGACGCAGACGTTGATATTATTTGGGAGGATTATCTCCCGTTCGGGCGCAGAGATACGGAGCTAACCTGGCCCCAGGCGCTGGTTAAACTGGACAGCGGTTTATATCTTATCGGTACCCGGGCGAAGGGCGAGATAGTCAAACGGAACACCGTAGAGAAAAAAAACTGCGACCTCGTATTCTACAAGTTGTCAGATTCGGGGGTAAGTGAAGTAGCGTCGTTTCCCAGCCGCTACTGGGAACGGCTTTCGATCGGGATAACCGACGACGGCAAACGGATATATTTGATGGGCGGTGCATATACCCCGCCCTTGATAGATGTTGTTCCCGAGGGCGAATTCGCCTTTACCGAGCTTTCCGGGATTACAGGCGACGTTGACGTTTTCGACCCGGCTACGGGCGAACTAACGCCGTACAGCGGACTGCCGGTACCCAGGAGCGGGATATCTACTTTATACGATAAAGGCCGTTTATATGCTTGTGGCGGTTTCTACGATACCTCCAAGGCGGGCGACGAACTAAACGCCGGTTTCCATTATTACGATAAGGACACGGGCCGTTGGATGCAATTATCCGACCTAAAACGGCCCGCTTTTAAGCCGCTAACCTGCATAATCGGAACCCAATTCTACGTATTCGGGGGGCGCAATATACGCCCGGAGTTCGTAGGGCGGGTCGCGTTGCGTTACGATCTGGAGGTTTTCGTCTGGCAGAAACGCGAAACCCTACCCGAACCGCGCGAGGGCGGTTTCGCCTTCCCAATCGGCGACATGATATATATAATGGGCGGCATCGAGCAGTTGGGTTACGATCAACCGGATACGCCGAATTCGAAAATATACCAATACGATACTAAAGACGACAGTTACGCCTTGCTCTCTACTCGCCTTCCCGAGAGCGGAGAATATGTGGCGTTCGACGGATATTTCTTCTATCTGGCGGGACGGGATAAGGTATATCGAGGGAAGTTAGTCAAGAAATAATCAATTAAAGTAGTTGTTTAATTATAGAGCATAACCTATGGAAATTACTAATCTTACTGCGATTGATATTGCGAATAATATTGAAAACGGAAAGCTAACCTGCAAATCGGTCTTTAATGCGTTCAAGTCCCGCATAGCAAGATTTAACGGTGACGTAGGCGCGTTCCTGTTAACGGAGGACAAGCCGCGCAAAGCTTCATCTAGCGGCCTTTTAGCCGGCGTGCCGGTAGCGGTAAAGGATAATCTCTGTACCGAATGGCTTCCTACTACGGCGGCATCTAAAATATTGAAGAGCTACCGGCCTATATTCAACGCGACCGTAGTTGAGCGCATTCTCGCCGCGGGGGCGCAGGTAATCGGCAAGGTTAATATGGACGAGTTCGGTATGGGTTCGACAACCGAATTCAGCGCTTTTTTTCCCACGCATAACCCGCGCGATTTGCGGTTATCCCCCGGCGGTTCCAGCGGCGGTTCAGCGGCGGCGGTTGCCTCCGGGATGGCCCCACTGGCGCTGGGGAGCGATACCGGCGGTTCTATCCGCCAACCCTGCGCTATGTGCGGCACGGTTGGTATAAAGACCACCTACGGACGCACTTCACGCTACGGCTTGATATCGTTCTCCCCGTCCTTCGACCAGATAGGCCCCCTGGGGCGCAACGTAAACGACGTAGCCCTGCTTACACAGGTCATTGCCGGGTACGACCCAAAAGAAGCAACCTCTGCCGATAGGCCGGTGCCCGACTATGTAAACAACCTGGAGAATGATACCGGGCGGCTGAAAATCGCGTTAATTAACGAATTTTTCGACGAAAATATTGATGATGACGTGCGCGATGGAGTTGAGAACGGCCTCACTGCTCTGGAACGTATGGGGCATACCATCACCCGCGCCAGTTTCCCTAACGCTGCATTAGCCCTACCGACCTATTTCGTCGCGGGATGCGCGGAAACCTACAGCAACCTGGCGCGCTACGATGGGGTACTGTTCGCGGAAAGACCGGAGGAATATCGGGGAATGCGCGATATGATAGCCGGGGCGCGCGGCGAGGGTTTCGGCCCGGAAGTTATGCGCCGCATCACCGCCGGGGCGTACGTCCTCTCCGTCGGCTATCAGGATCAATACTACAGCAAAGCCCAGATTTTACGGCGCTTTTTAAGAGGACGTTTCGACGAGATATTTGAGGAATACGACTTCATCGTATCGCCGGTATCGCCTTTCACCGCGTTTGAGCTGGGCGATAAGGTTAAGGATATTCAGCAGCTATATCTGGCGGATATTTACACCAGCCTGGCCAACCTGGTCGGGATTCCGGCGTTGGTGATGCCCTGCGAAATGACACCCAAACCGGTCGGCTTTCAGATATTCGCCCGGCGTTGGGACGAGGAAAGGCTATTTGCACTGGCGTATCAGTTGGAGAAAGAGTTGCGCCTCGATTTAAACCCGGTAGACCCGAAATAGCGGAGGTATAGTAATGAAGCTATATTTGCTATTGGCCTGTATCCTCGTCCTGGGGTTTGTTAATCTATCGTGCAATTTCCCTTGAGACCCGTGCGACGACGCGGAAGCCCGTCAAATGTACTATAAACCGAAAAACCGTTAATCGTTATTGATATGCCGATACGTTTAGAAGATATTGACCATTTTGAGGACGAGCTAGCTTTCCTGGTCGGAGTAGACTGGGGCGGCGGGGCTATATCTGCGGACGAATCGCTCGAAGAACTGGCGGCGCTCGCCGAGACCGCCGGCGCCGAAGTGGTCGGCGGCGCTATTCAGACTCGCGATAGACCCAGCCCGCGATTGTTCATCGGTAAAGGAAAAGCCGAGGAAGTGAGCCGCGAAGCGAAAGAGCTGGGGGCAAACGTCGTCGTCTTTGACGAGGAGCTATCCCCCGCTCAACAACGCAACCTGGAAGAGGAACTGGATATTCGAGTAATTGACCGTACCACCCTCATATTGGATATTTTCGCGCAAAGGGCGCAAACCCAGGAGGGCCGGTTACAGGTTGAACTGGCGCAGTTGGAATACCTACTCCCCCGCTTGCGCGGCTGGGGGGAATCGCTTACACGTCCCGGCGGCGGTATCGGTACGCGAGGGCCCGGCGAGACCAAGCTGGAGCAGGACCGACAACGCATCCAGAAACGCTTAGTTCATATGAAGAGAAAGCTGGGCAAGGTAACCAGGCGGCGCGAGTTAGAACGGGTGCGCCGTGAAGATATACCGGTCGCGGCGATAGTAGGTTATACCAATGCGGGGAAATCTACCCTGCTCAACGCCTTTACCGGAAGCGAAGATTTCGCCGACGATATGTTGTTCGCTACACTCGACCCGCATATAAAAAGGACAAAACTCCCCGCAGGCCGTAGCGTACTCCTATCCGATACCGTCGGTTTTATATCCCGGCTGCCCACCGACCTGGTAGCCGCGTTCAAATCGACGATGGAGGAAGTACGATACGCCGATGTCTTGCTGGTAGTCCACGACATAACGTCCGGCAACGTGGACGGCCGCGCTACGATAGTCGAGGAGATAATAACCGAATTAGGAGCACGCGAAACGCCCCGTATAAACCTGTTCAACAAAATAGACTTGATAGGCGATCGTTTCGACCGCGAACGGTGGGAACGCGCCGGGTTCGACAACCCGTTGCCGATATCGGCAAAAGCGGGGACGGGGCTTGACGAAGCGATGCAAGCACTTGATAAACTAATAGCTCTAACCGGAACCAAAACCATATTCAAGATACCGCTGCACCGTGGGGATATAACTGCGGCGGTATTCGAGCGTTCCCGGGTGTTATCACACACCAACGAAAGCGAGTATACCCATATCATAGCGGTATGCCCGGACGATGTTCGGCGGCGTTACGCTGAATATGTTTCCGAACCGGAGGAATAAACGATTATTACTATATCTCTATTGACGACGAGGTGGGTTAAATGGATCAAACGATAGCGAAACTCTGGCCGGAACTGGACTGGATTGCGGATAAAAGCCTACGGGAGAAAACCGCGAGAACCTGGGAGATAGCGCTAGAACGTAGCGTTCTCAGCGCCGACGATTTGCAGACCATCCCGTTTACCCTAAAAGTCCCCGATTGCCCGGTCTCCTTTATGGACCACAAACGCACCGTGGTTTGGATGGCGCGCGACTGCGGGGAAAGTATGATAAAGGGTTTGAAGAATGCGTTGCCCATAGATATGGACGTACTTATCGCCGGGGCTATTCTAGCCGATGTCGGCAAACTGCTAGAGTATAAGCTAAAGGACGGCAAGGCTGTGGTAGGTTCCTACGGGAAAGCGCTGCGCCACCCGTTTTCCGGGGTAGGCCTGGCGATGGAAGCCGGGGTACCGGTCGAAGTATGCCATATAATATCGGCGCACGCCGGCGAGGGGAATATGGTGGAAAGGAGCGTAGAGGCCTATATCGTGCACCATTGCGATTTTATGTCTTTTGAGCCGTTCCTCCACCTGGGGAAGTAGTTTTAACCGCTTTAATAATCTGTCGAGGGCGCGATTTCTATCGCCGCCCTTTTTTATAGATAGGTTTATATTAACCGGGAGAAAACTTCGTCAGAGATAAAAAGCGCTCGCGGCGTTAAACTCAACTTCCTACCGTCCAACCGTAAATACCCGCTCTCGATTAATGTTTCGGTAGTTCCCCTGTAGTAATCCAATAAATTAACGCTGAAACGTTCTTCAAATTCCCCTAAATCTATTCCGTTTAATAAACGCAAACCGAGAACTACGGCCGTCCGCATCTCCCGCTCCGGGTTGGACGGTTCCGGGGCGGCCAGAGGCCATTTCCCCGCGTTGACCGATGAGGCATATGCATCAACATTGTCGGGATTCTTATATCGGTTACCGCCCCAATGGAATGCCGCGGAAACGCCTAAACCGAGGTATTCCTCGTCACGCCAGTATTTTAAATTATGGCGGCATTCGTATCCGGGGCGGGCGAAGTTGGATATCTCGTAGTGGTCGTACCCCGCGTCTAAAAAAGCGTCCCTCGCGAAGTAATACATACCGGCCTGTAAGTCCTCATCGGGCCAACCCGAATCTGTCTTCTCATAAAGAGGTGCACCCGGTTCCAGGCTCAGGCAATATATTGAGATATGCTCCGGTTCCGTCTGTAACGCGCGTTCGATATCCCTCCGCCATATTTCCAGGGATTGTCCGGAGATTCCGTATATCAAATCAATCGATATATTATCGAAACCGGCCGATTTCGCCAATTCTACTGCGTTTACCGCGTCATCCGGCGAATGCCCCCGGCCCAGGTCTTTTAGAATATCCGCGTCAAGACTCTGCACTCCGATGCTTATTCTATTGACCCCCAACTGCCGCAACAGCCTGGATTTTGAAAGCGTGAGCGACTCCGGATTTGCCTCGAACGATATTTCGGAGCCCTTTTTTATCCTGAACGCCTCGGTAACCGAACTCAACAATTTTACTGTCTCTGCATCCGTTAAAGCGCTCGGCGTTCCCCCGCCGAAATAGACTGTATCTACCGGGATTTCCCCCCCCATTTTACCTGATGTCATCGTTGCTTCTCGCTTGACGTTAGCGAGATATTTAGAAGCGGCTTCCTTATTATAAACTCCGCTGGCGAAGCTGCAATAACCGCAGCGTTTACTGCAAAAAGGGATGTGTAGGTATAAACCGAAGTGTTGAAGAATTTTCATAAAAAAAGCCCCCCTTGCGGAGGGCGGAGAGGTCATTATATTTTAGGCGTAAGTGAAGTCCCGCCAGTCTTTAATACGCCAATAGGTTTTCCCGTTGGAATCGTAAGTCTCGAAATTAAACTCCAACGTACCCCGGTTTGCAATGAACCCATTGTCGGCATTAACCATTACCAATAAACTAACGGTTATATTTTCCGCTGTATAAGTAGTTGCTCCGTCAGGCGGGTCATCGATAAGGTGTTCCGGTAATTGCATTGATATATCATAAGCCCGGGTGAACATATTCTGCGTAGCGGTCCAATCCTCTTCATATCCCCACGAACTCGGGATGATATATCCGTCTGCATCGTTACCTACATCTATCGGGTTAAAATAGAAGGTAAATTGAGGGGATAGACACTGCTTATACAGGTTTATATCCCGTTTATTATACGCCAACTCAAGGTTATATATAACATTTTCCGGCGAATCCGGTACGATCGGTTCATCTATCGGATCCTTCCCTATTTCCGTAGAATCGAATATACAACCCGCGGCCGCAAAAGCGCCAATTATCACGATTATTAGTAACGCTATACGAAGTGTCGTATTCATCATCTTTTTTTCCGTTCCCATATTTACCTCCGCGAAGTATAGACTGATTATACCTATTGAATCGGATATAGTCAACTATAATTATCGCATTATACGACTTTTATCCCCGGTTAAGGCTTATTTCATACCGCGTAAAACAGCTTAAAACGCTAAATCTATCGATTATTATAGTAAATCAAACTAACCGTACGTTACGTTTTATCTGAATAACGCCTACTAACAGTTCGGGTTTTTAACGGAATTCGAGGGTCCGGAAGAAAACCAATATAACATCTTAATCATAATTTAACCTTTGCCCGGATATCTAACTATGATAAACTCCACAAAGAGCATGAAAACAATGGATATTTACGACATCATCAAGAAAAAACGTGATGGGGCAACGCTCTCGGCCGATGAGTGGGTATACGTAATAACCGGATACCAGGCCGGAGATATCGCGGATTACCAGATGGCGTCGCTATTGATGGCGGGGTTCATTCGCGGCCTTGACGATAATGAAACCGCGACGCTAACCGCCGCCCTGGCAAACTCCGGCGAAAGACTATCCTGGCCGGAAGGGCCTTACGTTGATAAACACAGCACCGGGGGCGTCGGCGATAAAATTACGCTTATCGCCATACCTATAGCCGCGGCCGCCGGATGTAAAATCCCCAAACTCTCGGGCAAAGGGCTGGGGCATACCGGGGGAACCATAGATAAGCTGAACTCTATTCCCGGACTTAACACGAAGCTATCTGTCGAGGAGTTAAGGCACGTAACCGATAAAACGGGATGCGCTATTGCCGAAGCAGTTGATCTCGCGCCGGCGGATAAACGGTTATATGCACTGCGCAACGCTACCGCGACCGTAGACAGTATACCTTATATCACCGCGTCAATATTGAGCAAAAAGCTAGCCGCCGGAACACCTAATCTGGTTTTCGATGTAAAATACGGCAGCGGCGCTTTTATGGGCGAAACGGAAAAAGCTGCGGAACTTGCGGTTTCTCTGGTCAAAACCGGTACGAATAGCGGGCGGCGCTGCCGCGCGTTGCTGACCTCTATGCAGCAGCCGCTGGGTAATAATTGCGGGAACGCCCTGGAAGTGAGGGAAGCCCTTCGGGTGCTTCGTGGGGAAGGGCCAGACGACGTCCGCGAACTCTCTATCGCAATCGCCGCCGAGATGGCCTATATCTCGCGTATATGCGCTAGTTTAGAGGAAGCCGAAAGCCTGTGCAAACAAATCCTCTATTCCGGGAAGGGCTACGAGAAGTTTGACGAGATGATACGCGCTCAGGGCGGAGTTCCCGATTACGAGAAGAAATTACCGATAGCGAAGGATATAATATCAATCCTGGCGGACGTAGACGGTTATATTAATGGGATAGACGCTTATGCGATCGGCCGGGCCGTCGTCGCGCTGGGCGGCGGAAGGTTAAAAAAAGAGGACGAAATAGACTACGCGGTAGGCGTGGTTTTAAGGCGTAAGATAGGCGATGAAGTTACAAAGGGCGATTTAATCGCGGAGGTTCACGCCGGTACACGGGCCGATAAGGAAAATATTATTTCCATCGTCAGGAACGCTATCGAAATCGACGAAGAGCCGGTGAAAAAACTGGATCTAATAGCCAATCGGGTGTAAGGGTAATTTAAGGAATAACGTAGCCGGACAACTCGATAGTAGCGGGCTCGCCGCCGTACAGCCACCAGCCGTAGTTTTTGGCGCCCCAGCACCCGATATCCGGGGAATACCAGATAGTAAACTCGATGTCGCCGCTGTATTCTATCTTGTAAGTATCGAAAGTTCCGGCCGGTACTTCGACGGTTTCCCGGTCGGTTACGGTTGCGGTAACCCCATCGAAGAAGGCCCAGTTAGCACGTGGATAAACGGGGAAAGCCATTAAACGATAGAAGTAATCATATTCATCATCGAGGTATAAACGAACAGCGTTTTCGTTGACTTCCAGGTAATAGGTCCCTACGTTATCCCAGGAGTAACCGTCGAATGTATACTCCTGAAGAATGTACGTATCGCCGGTTTCGGGATGACTATAAGTGCCTTCGATGACGTATTTTATTTCGTCATTCCCGGCGATCGCGTATACCCATTCCGAACCGACGGATATCGGGTATCCGGAAACACCCCGCGCTTCGTCGGAGTTATCGGTAATATCCCAATCGCACGAGCAGCACGCGGCCAAAACCAACAAGATAGGGATTAGCACTAATGAACTTAGTTTCACGGTTTATCCTTGAAAACGCCTAATTTATGTATCTTCGAGCAAACTGAACACCTGTACAAAGCTAACAAATATTATGACTAAATACAACCCGAATCAAACGCTCCGTGCCTGGAGTTTTACACCGATTTTCAGCCTGGGAGTTTTCATCCTGGGGGATTTTCTGACGCGCGCTTTATCCTGGGGGCCGATATTTGCTCACAATACCTGGGTTCTGTACCTGCTTTTTTTTACGGCAGTAGTGTTTTGGCTGCTCACCTGGCGTTCTTTCCCGGTATACTACGTGAGCAAACGAATATACATATCTTACCGGCGTTTTTTTGCGGCGCAGGCGATACCTGCCGGTTGCGTAACCGGAATAGAACCGATAGCAGGACGTGTGAACCTATTTTTACGCCCTAAAGGCCTCATTATATACCTCGCTTCCGATGACGACCGTACTAATAGGTTGTACGTCTTATCGGGGGATGTTGAGTTCGAGAATATCTTAATGACGGCATTCCCCGGGCGAGTAAAGCCTCCGCATCCGCAGGGGTAACTATATACCGTCCGCCGTCAATATCATTTCCCTTTACATACCGACGGAAACGTGATAGCATTCCGAAAAACAGGAAAATGGCTTATACGATAGGGAGTTAAAATGGTTTTAACGGTTAGCGAAGAAGTTTTTAAAAGGTTCGGAAAGATCTACGCTCCCGGTGATATACTTTGCATCGAGGGTGACATCGGCGAGGAGATGTTTATCATCCAATCCGGTGAAGTCCGGATTCATAAAAAAGTCAGAGATAAAGAGACCACCCTGGCCATCCTGAAAGCGGGAGATTTTTTCGGCGAAATGTCTATAATAGATAATGAACCGCGCTCCGCATCTGCGACCGCCGAAAACGAATGCAAGATAATCATATTATCCCGGGATATTTTCGAGAGTCAGATAAAGACAAACCCCAAGATAATAATGTCCATCTTGCGCAAGATGAGCGAACGCCTACGTCAGGCCGATCGCCAGATAAAAGCGCTCCTTATGCGCGACAATAACTCGCGGATAACCGGGACATTGCTCTTACTTATGTCCAAGTACGGCACTTCCGGGGAAAGCGGAATCGCAATGGATTTGGCGCGCACTAGAAAGGAACTGGTTTCGATGACCGGCCTCCCTGTCGAGAAAGTAGACGAAGTTCTGCGAACCCTGGCAAACGCGAGGATTATAAATAAAACGGGCGAACAACTGATCGTTTCGAGCGCTGATAATCTCGAAAAGTTTATGAATTATTTGGAGATGAAGGAGGAATTCGGAATCTAGCCGAAGTTCTATCCAATTTCCTTATGGGTCAATTCTGGTATATCTTCCTCTGGTTGATAATCGCGCATATACTCGCGGATTTCCCGTTGCAAACTAACAGGGTATTCGCGGCGCGTTATAAATATAGATTCGGCGGTATTATCCACGTATCGATACACTACATCGTCGGCTTAATCCTATTATTCCCTTACCTGGCTTCGTGGGAGTTCTGGCTATCTTTTACCGCCGTTACTATCATCCACTACTTCATCGATACAATAAAGAAGGGCAATATCTGGGCTTTCATTCTGGATCAGGTATCCCATTTAATTTTGCTGGCAGGCGTCGCGTTTTTATGTCGGGGCGTGTTACCGTTAAATACTCCGGGTTGGTTAGACCCGTATTATTACGAAACGAATCTACTAATCTATCTAATTGGTTACCTCACTGCGGCGTACATCGGGACTATTGTTGTACTCTTCCTGAAGAGCGATAAGTATCGGAAAAAACCGCCCACCGGGTACGAGAAGATAACCGGGGTATTAGCGCGCGTCGCTACGTTGACTTGCGTAATTTTGGCTTTCAAGCTGCACTGGGGATTAGCCATTTTGATACCGATACCGGAAACCATCAGGTTCTTAATCGTTTACTCGAGACGCAAATTACCCCATTTGCCGTACAGGAATATAACCCCGCGTGATGTCGTAGTTTCGTTTGTATACACCCTTTTCGTCGCTATTCCGCTTTCAGTATTTTTCGCGATACCGCTTATACCGAATATAACCCTTTAAAGTAGGGGCGTTAAATATGAAGATATTGATATTTATGACTATAATCTGCGCTGCTACCACGACGTACGCATTTGAGCAAAACCCCGGCGGAGGCGTCGAGGATTTTATAGATTGGGGACTCGGAGTACGCAGCGAGGGGATGGGCCGTACTCTGGGCGTTATGCCCGGCGACGCCACTTCGCTGTACTGGAACCCGGCCGGTTTATACTCGATACCGCTTGGCGAAATTACCGGCAGCTCGGCTACACCTTATAGAACGGTTAAGGATATATACTTTCACTCGCTATCCTTCGCTTATCCCTTGCGATACGCCTCCGGCCCGGACCAGCAGGGCAGCTTCGGCACAATCGCGGCGGCGCTGGGGTACTACCGCGCCGGGAATATATATGAAGCCAATGAGAAAGGGCTAACCGGGCGGGCCTTCGCCGACACCGACATAGCGTTCTACCTCGGTTACGGAAATCAATTGGACCCCAACCTCGCTTTCGGCTTTACCCTGAAATCGCTAACCCGAAATATCGATAGTTACTCCGATACCGGATTCGGAATAGACGCCGGGGTGCTGTACACTCCTTTCGAACTGTTGAACATTTCCGCGGTAGTGCGTAACCTCATCTCCCCCACCTATCGCTTTAAAGACATTCAGGAGGGCGCGGATATTGCTCTGGAAACCGGGGCCGGGTTCAACGTCTTCGGATACGGCAGCGTCAACGGGATATTTGAGTTGGATAGGCAGGGGTTCTACGACGCCCGTGTCGGTGTCGAAGTAACCCCCTTCAAAATGTTGGCTTTACGCGGCGGATACATCCTCGGCGATAAACAACCACGTGCCGGATTGGGAGTCAGGTTTCTGGACTTCGACTTCGATTACGCGGTTCGCCTTGATGACGTCCTCGGTTTAACCCATATGGCCTCGATTACGTTCCACTTCGGCGGAGTTAGCGAAGAACCGCTCGACGATTGGGACGAAGATGAGAATTATATTGACTGGGATGAAGAGGAAGAGTACCTCGAAGAAATTGAAGAAGAGACGGAAAGCGAAGAGGACACCGAAGAGGTAGAAGGAGAGTAACTAGCCGCCGAAAGAAAAAACATCACCCCCGGTTTCTCCGGGGGTTTTAGTTTCTAACTGATTGCCTAATCCTCTTATTTACCGGTCTCCGCGTTCATCGCGTTCTTAAAAGCTTCGTCTAATTTTACCTTATCAAACGCCGGGTCGCCCCACGCTTTTTCCTTCAAAGACTTATCCAGCGAAGCCGCTTTCCCCAGGAGCTTACCCGCGAGAGCCGCATCGCGCGCTTCTGCGTAAAGTGTGGCCACCTCGTACCAACCCGCGGCGTCGCCCGGGTCGAGTACCATATACTCTTTATAGATTAGTAAGGCATCCGACATCTCGCCCAAATCGCGGTAAACCCGCGCCCACTCCAACCATACCTCCCGGTCGTCGGGGTAACGGTTGGTCAGGGCGTTAAAGCTATTTTCGGCCTCTTCTAATTCGGCCAGTGCCCCGTATATTTTTGCCTTGTTTAGCGTCGCGTCGCGGTAGAACGTCGGGTCGTCGGCCGCGTTGTCGAAGTAACCGATAGCCTCATCGCGATAACCCAGCTCATAATAGCAAACGCCGCCGTTGTACCAGGCGCCTCCGTAGTCCGGATCGTAGGAGAGAGCCCGGTCAAAAGCGTCGGCCGCCCCTTTAAAGTCGCCTCCCGCCATCCGCGCCGCACCTAACCCGGCCCAGGCTGTTTTACCCCTCTCGTCCAGCTTAAGCGCCATCTCAAAGCTGGAAGCGGCGTAATCCGGGTAACCGCCGGTGTATTGGGCAGAACCGAGGCCAACCCAGGCGGTAGCGTCTTCGGGGGTCAGAGCGACAAGTTTTTTATAAGCCGATATCGCGCTGTCGTAATCGGCCAACCGGGTATAAGCCACACCGATATTGCGCCAGGCGTCGGCCCGTTCCGGCTCCAACTCGACCGCTTTGGTCAAACTGGCCAGCCCGGAAAGGACGTCGCCACCCTCGAGGTAAACCGTACCCTCGTTATAGTACTCCAGCGCGGTTTGCGAGGACGCACTTATGCAAATTACCGTAACTGCCGTAAGCAGTACGGCGATATGTGGTACTCTCATAAACTGTTGTCTTCCGGGTTTAGGGTTTACATACTCCGCAGGGTGACAGGCCGCGATTTACGGCTTCGTTCCGGTCTACCTCTTCCCCGCCGGACGCGGCATAACGGCAACCGGCGCGATGGAACTTACCGCCGGAACCCGATATTACGACGGTATCGGCGGTTTCTTTAACGCCGGTTTTACTCGCCGCCGCTTGTTTTCTTCCGGTTTCGGTTTTCTTTTTCGGTTTACTCGAGCTTATTCCGGCAAGCGCGTCTTCGATATATTCGCGGCCAAAAACGTACGCCACGGCCCCGGCGGCGACTCCCGCCAGGCCAATCATACCGGTCAATAAAAAGAACTTGCGCATATTTGTCCTCCATCTTTTAACGATAAATCGGAAATACGGCTTTCACAAGTACTAGTATAGATATTCCCGATTCCGTAACATCATATTCGACATCAATCTAGCGATACCCAATCCGGAGCTATATGTCTATCCCCTGCCGCCCGGATATAGCTTTGCCCAGCGTAACCTCGTCGGCGTACTGCAAATCGGTCCCCACCGGCAGCCCGCTGGCGATGCGCGTTACCTTCACGCCCAGAGAGCCCAGCAGCTTTGCTATGTAGAGCGCGGTGGTATCGCCCTCTACGTCCGGCCCGGTGGCTACTATGACCTCGTCAACCTCGTTAGCACGCCCCAGCAGTTCGCGCAAGCGCAGGTCCTCGGGGCCAACCCCGTCAAGAGGCGATATGACGCCCATCAGGACGTGATACACCCCCGCAAACGCTCCGGAGCGCTCGATAGCGCGGACGTCGGACGGGTCCTCCACCACGCAGATTATCGAATGATCGCGCGACATATCGGAGCAGATTTTACACTTTTCCTCTTCGGTCAGGTTCCCGCACTCGGTGCAATAGTGAACCTCATCCTTCACCAGAAGCATTATCTCGGTCAATTCGCGTATGTAGTTGGCGTCGGCCTTAAGAAGATAGAACGCCAATCGCTGCCCCGATTTGCGGCCTATCCCGGGCATCTTGGTCAGTTCGTTAATAAGCTGGTCGAGTAATCTGGTATATCCGTGCATATAAAAGCCCCGTATTTATATCTATATCGTAACGTAAACTACGTCGGTTGGCAATGAAAATCAACGCCGAACCCGTTTTTCCATAATGTAGTCCGCCGCTTTAGCGGCGGTTCACAATGAAATTATGAAACCGGCGTATTTATACGCCGGAGATTCATCCGCGAAGCGTTACCCGTAGGCTTCAGCCTACGGGTAGCGTATCGCCCGTCAGGTTAAAACATGACGTTAACGTAAAACGGGTGAACCTCCACGGGTTGAAACCGGCGGTTTCGGAAAAGCTATGTAGTTCAAATAAAAAACCGGGGCAAAACCCCGGTTATTTTCTTAGTTTAATCCGATTAATCCTGGAACTCCATAACGATAGTATACCAGACTCCGACCGGTTTGCCCTGCTGTTGCGCCGGGTTGAACCGGCATTTATAAGCCGCCTTTAAGGCTTCTTCCTCCATCGCGGGCAGGCCGGGCGACGATTGGACGATTGCATTTCGGACCTTGCCGCTGGAATCAATATAAACCAACAGAACTACGTCGCCGGTAATACCCATATCCTTGGCCATCGTCGGATATTTGGGTTTAACCAGACTGGCTGGCGATGGCGCGACCGAATATTCAATATCAAACCGAGGAGTAAGGGCTACTTCGGATTCATCTAAACCCTCGACTATCAACTCCGTTCCGTCCGGTACGCCATCCTCCACACCCGGGCTGGCGTCTACAATAGTATCGGCTTCAGCCTCTTCGTCGGGAACCGGTAGCGGTACTTCGCCAACCGAACCTTCCTTGGCCAGGCCGGTGGGAGCTTCTAACGGCGTTTCGATAGACGGAGGAGGAGGTAGGTCGTCATAGCTCTTCTTGATCACGTTGAGTTTCATCTTGCCGCCCATCTTCACGTCGCCCTCGCCTGCGCCGAAATCCTCCGGCATCGCCGAGATTCCCCAGGCCAACCCGAATATCAGGAAGGAGATAGTCAAAGTTATCTTCATATGCTTTCCGAGGAAGAAGATATAGGTATAGGCCAGGGTTAACAACGCCATAAAAGCGGCGAAACCTATAAGTACCGGAGTACCGGCGCCGCCCAGGAGTATCAACCCGGCTATCCATATAACTACTAATAAAACCGCGCCGCCGTAGACCAGGAGTAGTTTGTTACCGGCCATACTGTCGGTCATTACGCGCATAACGACATCGGTCAGGTCCTTATCTTTCGCATTGGTTTTAACTGCATTCTTTGCCACGATTTCCCTCCGTATAAATTACGGTCATAAAAAACACCGTATCTTAACTATATTTAGTTCTCCGGTCAAGTTTTAATTTCGATTTTGGCGAAGTTTTTTACCGAATGAACCCTTTCCATCTACTTTGACGCCGAGAACTTAATCGGGGTTTAATTAGCGAACGATAACTTCGAGGTTTATCAGGGTAACTTTGCCCGAACCTATATTAACACTCCGCACCGGCTGTACTGCGCTTATCAACTCGCCCTCGTCGCTGGTTCCCGAAACCTCAACCAGATAATAGTTCCCCGGCTTCATCCCCTTCACGATATATTCGCCGTAATAGTTGCTTCGTCCGCTGTACTTCGGTTCGCCGCGCAGATAACTCTCTTTGCTGGAGTACACCTGAACATTGGCTCCGGGGATAACCTTGCCGTTGCTGAGTACCTTCCCCATAAGCATACCCTTGGTAGCGGCTTTTATCTGTTCGTCGCTCGGCAGCTTGTAGCGCCCCCCGTCCAAACGCTCCAAACCCAGTGCGGAGATAACCGGTATAGCTTTCGGAATATTGGCGTAGAAATCGGTTCCTTTGGTCTCTACGATAAAACGATATCCTACTCCCCCGCCGACAACCCAGTAGTTGATTTTGCGCATCCCGTCGGCGGTGTCATATATCCTGGTCTCGATACGACGGCGGAAAGCAGGTTCATCCTGTTCTTCCGGTTGTATACCGGTCGCGGCGGCTTCCTCGGCGAGGCGTTTTTGCTCCTTCTCCCACTTCTCCCGTTTCTTATTAATTTTGTCGTAGTCATCGTAAAGTATAGCGCTCAGTACGTCGCGCTGCCCGGCCGATAGCGTACTATCTTCCAGCATTTCGCGAACGACTTTACCCCGCTTGAAAAGGCCGATACTCTTCTCCTGCTTTTCGATATGGTCCTTGATGTCGACCCGATATTTAATTATCGTTACGTAGCAACGTACCGTGATTTCGCCGTTCGCGTCGCTTACCTCGAACAGGCCGCCCCGCTCCGGCTTTTTGGTCAGGGTCCAACCTTCGGGGGCGGTGAAGTATATGCCGTATTCCTTGCTGGCGTACTCGTTGAGGTTCGTTTCTACGACCGGCGGCGTATCGCTTCCGTCGCCATCCGGTATCGCTCCGCCGTCCTCTTCCGCCGGGTCTGGTATAGCTCCATCCCCCTCGGTAACTTCGCCGGGTTGCCCCGCGCTGAAGAAGGGTAAGAGCAATGCGATAAACGTGATGTATCGAAAAACTTTCATATCGTTCGACCTACAATGCCTTTTACTCCAAATCCTCAAGTATTCCCTCTAACTCTTCGTGTAGTCCCTCGATTATCTCTTTCGTCTCGGGAGAAATTTCGCCCCGTCGTTCCAGTTCCAGGCGCCGCCGCGCCCCGGCGATGGTGTATTTCTCGACGTAAAGGAGCTGTTTTATTTGCAGTACTTTCTCTATATCGCCTACGCGGTATTTACGACGCCCATCGCGCCCTTTCTGCGGGTTCAAAACCCCGAATTCGGATTCCCAGTAACGTAAGATATGCGGTTTTAGGTCCGCTATCTTCGCTACTTCGCTTATCGAATAGAATATCTTATCCGGGGTTCCTTCGGGTAATTTTGCCATAATTCACTTATTTTATCCGTGTCGCCCGCCGCTTCAGCGGCGGTTAAATACAACATACCAAAACTATGCCCGCGACTACCAGCCCTGAAGGGCTGGGATACACGGTTGAGTTTAGTATTACTATCTCCCTATAAACGTCTCCATACTGATATCCAGCGCCGGCGCGGAATGGGTCAACTCCCCCACAGAGATACGGTCAGCGCCGCTCTTCGCGTATTCAGCGACGCTCCGGAGAGTTACGCCGCCGGATATCTCGATTTTTGAGGAGCGCCGCATCCGGGTTATCGTCTTCGCCGCTTCTTCGGGCGTGAAGTTATCCAGCATCACAACGTCGGCGCCGGCGGCTTCGGCGGCAAGCGCTTCTTCGGCCGTCTCCGCCTCGGCGACTATGGTTAGACCTTCGGGGTTGTTAGCCATAGCCTGTTCCACGGCATCCGCAATACCGTCGAACAGCCGTTTGTGATTATCCTTTATCATCATTGCATCGCACAGGCCCATCCGGTGGTTTACGCCGCCGCCCACCGATACG
>SDBT01004643.1_pt1 | contig 23264 bp, 31 predicted proteins | sample 2277101 | NCBI WGS metagenome assembly SDBT01 (sample SAMN10404973, study PRJNA504765) | marine sediment metagenome | isolation source: marine sediment core GS10_PC15, 103 cmbsf | place: Arctic Ocean: Southern Knipovich Ridge | collected 2010 | reverse complement strand
ATATTTAATAGTGAAAGGATGTTGTAAGAATTGTGCGAGTGTTATTTGTGAAAATTGTAATGGGTTTAATAATGAAAATGGTGAATTTTTCTGTACTGAAAAATGTAGTAAGAAGCTAAGATGCAAAAAATGTAATGATATATTAAATAAAATTAATATAAGTCCTTTAGGTATAATATGTGAATGGTGTATTAATGAACCTAAATCTCGTGAGGATGTTGTTAATCTTATCAAAATGGAAAAAAAAGAAAATATTGAAGAATTTTGTTCTAAACATATATTGGGTGAATTTACTGATATAGTTGAACAATTGCAAAAAGATACTAGTTTTTCTGGTAGTTATGGAATATATAAGAATGAATTAGAAATACCTGAAGATGAAAATGAAGAAATAGAGTATAAAGAAGCTGATTTTTGGTATTGTATTGATTATTATCTTTATAGATTGTTAAAAAAACAAGGTGCTTTTTTATATAAGGCTGGTGGTAAGTATTTTTGGGGTAAAGAAGGTTATGGTATTAATTATAAAGATGTTCCTTATATTAAGAATTGTTATAAAGAATAGTTATTAGTTTATCCTTTTGATAGATATTGTAATATGTGTATGAGTGATATTAATAATAATTGTGTTGGATATTATAATGAAATTGGTTAAAAGTAGCTATATAATTATATTAATGATTGTAATCAATTTAATAAATATGTTATTTTTAAAAAATGTTAATGAAATATTGAGTAATTTTATGTGAATAGAAATTAGTAATTATTATCCGAATTGAAAATGTACATATATAAATAAATAGGTTCTCAATATATATAATAACCGGATATTTGTTAATTTATCCGGATAAAAATATATTGAGTTTTGATATATGAGTAATTTTTATTCTCGTATTATGAATCAAGAAAATTATGAAGATATTTCAGATCGTGATAATCATGTGACTCCTCAAGAGACTCTTAATATTTATATGAATATGTTACATATAGAAGAAATAGATGAAATGGAACAAACAGAGCAAACAGAAGAAAAACAAGATAATTCTATAATAAGTAATATAAAAGATAAAATGGAGGAAATGAAAAATATAAATGATTTAACAATATTTGATTTACAAAAAATAAAGAGTGGTAGAAGTTGGTATGAACATAAATGTTTATATTGTTTTGATATATGTCCAACATATACAATCAATAAAAATAATGAAATATGTTCTAAATGTTATGATAATGTTAAAAGTAAAATATGGAAATGTAATATGTGTAATTCGATACATGATCTATTATATAAAAATGATACATTAATATGTGAATTATGTTCTTGTATTAAATATTCACTTCCTAAAGAAATAAAAGATAAAGAAAATTATGAGGATAGAGAATTAATTGAAATCCAAAGAGATATTAGTGAATGTAATATTACAATGGAAGTAAGAGATAGTTATGTTATAAGTAATTATATGAAAAGACGAATTAATAGAAATTTAAATAGAATAAAAACTATATATAATGGTCTTAATTGGAGTTCATTTAATCAACTTATTACATATTCAATTTCAGGACAACAAAAATATAAATATATGTTAACTAAACAAATAGATTATGAATTTCAACCTATTATTAATAGAGTATATTTTAGTAATAATATAATTCGTGTTAGTATTAAATATCCAGTGAAAATAGAATATGATTATATTGAAAATACAAGAAATATTAAAATAAGTAATAATTTAATAATTAGTTATGATTATATACATAATTATATAATTAATAAGATGAATGGTAAAAAATTGGATTATGAGATAATATCTGAAGTAGAAAGTAATAAATTAAATCAAACACCAGAACAAAGATTAAAAAATGATGATAAAAAGTATAAAATATATAAATATGAAGCAAAAAGATTAAGAATTATTAGTTTTAAGAAAATAATAGATAATGTTATAATTGATGATAATATAATAATAATGGGTTGGAACTATACAGATACAATAAAAAAGTATTTTAGTAAAGGACAATTAAAAAAGTATGAAACTATGGCTACTTATGATCCAAGAAGACAACCTTATGGTATATTAACAAAGAATAAAAAGAAAATTAGAATAATATTTAATAGCAAAAGACATAAACAGAATATAAATGATTTCAGGATTAATGAATATGAAAAAATATTAATAACAACGTTTTATAATGTTGATGATAATGTTAATATTCATACTATGTCAGAGATTATTTTTGTAAGAGATAATATAATGATTAATATAAAAAGGAAAATTCATATGATAAAGGTATTAATTATGATAAAAAATAGAGGAAATAATGGTTTATATTATTTACCAATGGAAATATTTAATATTATATGTGAATATTATATGGGATGTATAAAAAAAGAATTTAATTTGAAATGTATGGCAACTGCTGGTTTGAAGAGTTTAAGTTGGAAAGATTAGATCATATTTAAATTGTTATTGTTTTGAATTAATATATATATTTTAAAAAATATGAATATGTTAGTGTACTATAAAAATGTACTTAGATGATTTGTTTATAATATTTTTAGGAAAATAAATAGTTTCAGTTAGAATAACTATTCCTACAACTCTATATTTCTTTCTTTTTAATATATCCTCTTTTGTGCCACCTTCCTTATCATATGAAGACAAAGATGATAATTTGGTTTTTGATCTCACATATTATTCTCTATTATAGTGTTACTTATGTTTGAGACATTCTTATTATTTATATATAAAAATTTCAAATTTCACAAAATATAAGAAAAAGTTATGTTAATTTTTTATAATATAATTGTATTATTCATATTAATATAATATATATTCATTTTTTATACTATTTTTTCTTATCATTTGTGAAGTTCGAAGTTCTTATAATATATATTAAGCTTTTAAAACATTTTTTATTAAATTATTTATTATTTTATTAGATTAGAAAAGGTAAAAGAGTTACTGCATCTTATGAATTATTTATGGTATAATGTTTTTAAATGTTTTATAATCATATTACATTTAGTTAAAAATCTTCATCAAGTTGGCTATCATCATCTGGATTAATAAATGCACCTTTAAATGGTGATGATATATTTATTTTTTGTCTAAACATTTCTCTTAAATGTCTAATAGCATCTAAATCTTGTTCAGTGCTTTGATTTAAAAATCTATCTTTAATGTTTATTTCACATCTTCTATATACTAATCCAGTTAAACTTAATAATTCATTAAATACTTGTTCTGCTTCATTTTCATCTTCATACATTGGTTCAGAAGCTCTAATTTTAGAACTTACTAATTTTAGAACATCCCCTATTCTTTGACCTGGTCTTTTATTTAATGAAAATCCAAAAAATTTATAAATATTTCTAGTTTCTTTTGTAAACCTTAAAATTCTTCTTCTTTTTTTATTAATAGTTATTATTTTTGAGTTAATTTTAAACCAACACCTAATAATTCCTTTAACTAATGCATTTGTAACTACAAAATTAAAATCTACAATAGGTAAACATTCTGAATCAATTGAAATACCAAATCTGTTGCATAAAAATTCTTGTATAAAAACTATTATATCATCAGAATAGAATCTAGGTATGAAATCTGGTGGAGGTTGTTCAAAAGTTATAAAATTTATTATATTTTTAGTATCTTTTGCTTTTCTTTCTCTAAATCTATCAAAAAATGTTTTTTCTTCTTGTATTTGTGTTAGTGTTAATTCAGTCATTTTATTTAATATAAAATAAAAATATTCATTTTTAAAAAGATATAATTGAGATAAAATCTATATAATATAAAAATAATTATTTTGCAACTGTTAATTTACTAGCTGCTGCTATTTTAGCTACAGTTGAAGTACCTTTTGTTAATAATTCACCATCTCCCTCTCCACATGCTGCTAACATTCTTGAAGCTGCTATTACAAGTGCTGGGTCAACTGCTTTCCATTCTGCAGGTTTTAAGGTTACTGGTTTAGCAGGAAAATCAACAAGATTATTAAATTCTTTTTTAGTTGTATTATTTCCAAAAACTATATCCATATTTACATGATCAAAGAATTCGAGTAATGCTGGATTTTTTTCATTAAGTATTCTTACTCTAATTATATCTTTACCAGGACCTTTTTTTTGGTCCAAGAAATCTATTACTTTTCTTTTTATTCCTTTATCATCTGTTTGTTGCGTAAATGTAAAAAACATTCTTGAACTAGCGTCTCTAAATAAACAAGTTTTAAATTTTTTCACTATACCTCTAGTTAATATTATATTACCATCTTGTAATAAGCCGTTTGGTGATCCTACTTTAGCGGATATTACTTCAGCTACTAATGGGGGAAATGTGGCAGGTTTATCATCACTTCTTAATCTTTTTATTGCAGCAGTTGTTGCAGCAAGTGACATTTTTTTATTATTAATAAATTGTAAATATAATGATTTTATTTTATATTATATAAAAAAATATTCATATTTAAAATATGTAATGAAAATATAATTATAATAATAAATGAATTCATATAAAATAATATATATATGTGGTATAATAGGTGCTGGAAAAAGTACTTTAGTTAATAAATTCATTAAAAATAATAATTATTACTGTGTTTTAGAACCATTAGAACAAATGTTATCTTTATTATCAGATCCGACAGATAAAAATATACTAAAATTACAAAATATAATGTTAATTCATCATAATAATATATTAAATAAGTTTGAAAGCATTAAAAAACATTTTATAATTGAAGGGAGTCCACAAGATAATATAATATTTGCAAAATTAAGTAATATGACAAATAATGAACTTAAAATATATGAAAGAAAATATAATAAAATTATAAATAAACAAAACAAACATAATTATTATAGAATATATCTTAATACTGATATTAATATAGCATTAAATAGAATAAAAGATAGAGGTAGAGAATGTGAAAAATATATAACTATTGAAAGATTAAATAATATAAAGAACATGCAAATATCTTTACCTTATAATTATAAATTAACTAATAACACATATAAGAGTATAAAAAGAAATATAAAAGTAATAAAAAGTATTTTTTAAAATATACATTTTTAAAAATATTAATATTCTGTCATTGGTTCTTCACTATTATTACTATTTTCACTTTTATCTGAATTATTTAAAGTAATTTCATTATCTGGAACGTTTGGAAGTTCTTCTATAGAATTATTATTATCTTTTGTATCAGAATCAGAATATGATTCATCTAAACTAGTTATATCTTCATTATCAAATGAATCTTCATCTAATTTTTCTTTATTTTCATTTAATTCTTTAAATAGTGTATTATTTTCTTCAAATATTTCTTCTCTTTCTCTTTCATCTTCAATTGTATTTTCTATTATACTAGATGAATCTAAATCAAATTTATTATATTTAAGTGATTTGTTTGTCTCTTTAAGCATAGAAATCATTTCTTGTTGTGTGAATAATTTTCTTAAAGAAGCAATTCTTTTGTTATAACTTATAATAGACTTTCTATATTGTGTAGCAGTATTTCTATCAGATATTAATATTTGTTTCATATCTTCATATTCTTCTTTTCTTTCTTTTCTTAAATTTTTACTCTTTTTTGATGTTTTGTTGTATATATTACCTAATGTTTTTACTTCTAATTGTCTATTTTTAACTCTTGTATTTGATTTTTCTAATCTTTCACATGATTTTTCTATTATATCTTCATATTTTTGTATTTCATTGTTTATTTCCTTTATAGATTTTAATTTTATATGTTCTTGATAACTATTTCCACTTATTTTACACCAAAATTTATCCCACCCTTCTTGTAGTTCTTGTTGTAAAGACATTTTTTAAAAACTTATTAATATTCATTTCTATGCATTAAAATCATCATCATCATCATCCTCTATTAAAGCAGTACCTTCATCTTCACCCTCACGACCTCTTAAAAATCCTGTTCCTCTAGCTACAATACCCATTCTACCTTTTGGCATTAATCTAGCGATTTCAACAGCAAGTAATTCAATTAATGTACCACCGACTAGTATAATAAGTAATGCAGCTATAGCCACATTAGTACCAGTATCGTTTACTGTTAAAACAAATGTTTGATTGTTTTGTATAAATGTTAGATTATTAGAGGTTACTACCTGTAAAGACGACGATAATCCTATAGTAATTTCTATAATTGGTAAAATAATTGCACCTGCAATAACAAGGTATCTTGCTACCCATGTACCGCGTTTAGTTCTAATTATCACTGCTGTAATTAATGTTAATAACACAAATAAACCAGCAGATAATACGAACCAATATACCTGGTCTAATTTATCAGCAGAGAATCCAATTGGAAAACCCCATATTAAAGCTATTATAAGTGTATATATAAATAATATACCATCAAGTTCATCTAATCTAAATAAATCTCCAAATCCACCACATCCACAAGCGGTAGATGTTTTAATTTCTATTTCCACTAACCTAAATTTTTCATCATCTTCAAATTTCGTCAATAATTTTATTTTTCTTAATCTAAACCGTTTAACCATTAACCATAAATTAAATGCTAATAATAACCCTATTAATATAGGAAAGAAACTAAAAAATTTAAAAGATCTAGTGAAAAAATGTCCTACTAATGAAATTGATATCCAAAAAAAAGCAATACCCCATATCGCAAAAACCAATCCCCACATTATAGTTAAGGCACCAATTATAAAAGCTCCACCTGTTAATATTGCGAATACTACATGTTCAGCAAATAAAATTCTTGTAGTTCCTGCCCCACTGATAAAATCATTATTTGGTAGTGGAAAAACACAGCCATATAGTAAAATATCTTGCTCACATTGCCCTTTAACTAAATTGAACCATAGGAAAAATGTTATATATATAATAAATATTTTAAACATTATGAATATTTGATTATATATATATAAAAATATTCATATCAAATAATGCCTAGACGACAAAATAAAAGAAATTTGTGGGATTGGGTAACAGCTTTTAGAGATTTAGTTGCTATTACAGCAGGTATTATATTTATAGTATTTGCTTTTATGACAAATGCTAGATCTGCAGAATCTTTTGAATTAGAAAAAGCAGCTGTTACAGCGGGAATAGAAACAGCAAAAGATATTAGAGAAGTAGCAGATACAGCATTAAGAATAGAAATTATAATATTAAATATTTTAAATAATACAATATAAAAAATGATTTTTTAAAATATATATATCAAATATTAATGAATAATACTAATAATTGTACAATTATAACAGTAATATATGAATTAGATAACATATTAGCATTCTTTATATCATTCTTTATTATAGGAACTGTATTTTTTATAGTTGATAATCTAACTAGATTTAGGTGGAAAATAAAGGATAGACATTTTTGTAGTAAAAAAAGAAATAATTGGGGCGTTTGGATTAAATATTATACTGGGTATATAATATTTTTCATATTATTATCATTTACAGTAAAAAAACTAGTATATTTGATTATAATATAATATTATTAGATGACTAATGCAATAATATTATATTATACACCAGAAATGAATAAATATTATTATATAGTATATACAATATCTTTTGTATTATTATCGTTTATAGTAAAAAAAATAGTATATTTAATTGTTATATAATGGAGGGAGTACCATTAAAGACTTATGATTTTACTAATAACAATAGTACAGATAATATATTAATTGAAAATCATTTATTTAATATATATGTATCACAAATAGAATTTAAGGGTCAAACTGATTATATAAGTGAAGTAACAGGTTCATTATTTAATGAATTTGCTAAACTTAAAATAGATTATGAAGAAATATGTTCAAAACATAATATACTTGCTAATGTATATAAGGAATTAGTTAATAAAGTAAAAATAATTGAAAAAAAAATAATTAAATTAGAACAAGTAAATGAATTAACTAAAGAAATGACTGATTTAACTTTTGATATGCCTGAAGAGAAATGAATATATTTTTTAAAAATAGTAAATGAGAGTTCTACTAATAATAGTTTTGTTAGGTTTATGTAATTACAGTTATTGTTCTATATCATGTAATTTAACATATACATTAAGAGATCAATGTAACTGTCATTATGATTATGTACAAGCTTACTGTGGTGATAATATACAAAATTCTTCGTTAACTTGCATAAAAGAAGAAGCATATATAGAATCTTGTAATAATGGTACTTGTACAGGAGACATAACAATTAAAGATAATATAACATGTCCTTATAATACGACTGAAGCCTGTACTTTTCCTGGTGTACAAGGCATGTTTTGTGCTGTTGTTATTGATTGTCTTGAAATGTTTGGAAGTAATAAACAATGTTGTCCAATAGACAGTTCATTTCTATTATGTCCTTGTTTTGTTAGAACTGCTTGTGTTGAAACGGGTTGCTTTATAATGAATGACACAAGTTTTGCGGAAGTTAGACCTGGTGGGGAAGATTTTATAGCTTATTGTGAAAACTGTAGTACATGTATAGATAGAAGAGTACCATGTCCAACACAACCAATGAATCCAAATAAACAACTAGTAAATTGTTTTGGAGATATACAGTGTGTACATCATCATGACGTTGAAAATGTATGTCTATCTGGATGTACTTGTAGAATTATAAATTTTGTATCATCTTTTGAATGTTCTAATATATCATTCTTATTCCAATTAAACTGTGCTACTAATTTTAGTTTAGTATGCCAAAATGGGACTGATATATGTATTGATAATGATAATTTATTTAACTTATGTGAAAATGGTACAATATTATTACATTCTTGTAATTTTACTGTTCCACCACCACCTCCACCTGTAACTCCTTCCTTCCCTATTCCACCAATTCCACCATTTGCACCTATAGCACCTTTCCCTATACCTCCATTTACACCATTTACACCTATTGATATACCAGCTATAATACCTACCTTTCCTATTCCACCTTCATTCCCAGTACCATCAACTCCTATATCACCTACACCAACGCCTATTATACCAACAGTACTAAATGGATGTGGAGATCTTAAACCCCCACAATTAAATTGTGATAATGGATCTGTTAGATTGTGTTGTAATGTTAGATGTGATCAAATAAATATAATTACAGGAAATCCCACACAGAGTATATGTGCAATAAATAATACTAATAATTTAATATTGATTTGTCAAAATTGTGACTGTTTTGAAGGTAATTGCCCTATTATCACAGCACCAATGATAACTCCTGTTGCACAAAATGAAATAGCATTAGAAATTATAATAATCATTATAATAGCAGGAATAGTAGCATTATGTCTTTTCTTTGCATTCTTTTCTAATAGATTACAAAATGATAATGGGTTTATTAGTTTAGAATAATATTTTTTAAAAAAATGAATATTATTTAATAATTATAATAAATAATGATGTTTAAATATATATTATTATGTATATTATATTATATTATAATAATTAATGGACAAAATTGTACAGAACAGAACTTTCCTATATTAAATTGTCCAATAAATCAAAGTTCTGCTTGTTGTGAAAATATAACCACCTGTATTGACACAAATACACAAATATCTCAATGTTTAATAGGAAATTGTACTGGAGGTCCTTGTTTTGGTTGTGATTTCTCTAATGCTACATCTGGAGATTGTTTTAATACAAGTATATCATTATGTTGTAATGGGGGTACTATATGTACTAATGTAACGAATAATGATGAATTTTTACTTTGTAATGAACAAAATTGTTCTCATTTACCTTGTGGTTTTGTTGACTGTAATAATTGTGGAAGTAGTTTAGATTGTGGATTTAATGGTACTGAAATGTTGTGTAATGGTACATTTAGTGGTATTTTAAATACTTGTATTGATAAAAAAGATGAACTATCTTTATGTCTTACTGGAATATGTCAATGTATTTTTATTATACCACCTATTATACAACCACCTATTACATTACCACCATTTGAATTTCAAGAACCAGATAATACATTAATTATAATTAGTATAATAGTTGGAGTAGTAGCACTTTTGTTAATAGTTATAGGATTATATGTATTTACAAAAAACAATGTAAAGAAAGGATTTAATAAAATATGATTTTTTAAAAAATGAATATATAAATTTATATATTAAATATGATACCTATAACATTTACAACTTTAATACTGATATTTATTATTTTTATTGAATTGTTTATATACATATTAGTTAAAAACTACGAAATATTTATTAAAGAAGATGTAATACCTAAAATAATAGTACGTACAAATAAAGGATATAAAATAAAATTATGTTTTAAATGAGATCTTTTGTATTATTATTTTTTATATCTTATGTTAGTTGTGTAGGGTTTATAATACAATCTGATAAATATAGATTAGATGATATAACTCCTACAGAATCTTGTACAGATAATGGGTGTGTTACAGGAGAAACTACTATGACATTAACTGGACCTGCAAATGCTGGAGGTGATTTAGTTACAATATTTATTAGAGATACTGTAAAATTCTTTGATTATAATATTACAGTATCTATAAAAGAGTTATTTTATGGTTGTGGTGGTGGAAATCCTGGTATTGTTGTTAACAGTATTCTAAAATTATACCCTCTTTGTGCTTGTTTCACTGGTGATGATTTTTGTTTATTATGTCCTTCAACACTTAACGGAACTGCTGCATTTTGTTTTGATGTATGTCCTAATAATGTAGCATTGGATGGTACCTGTTTATGTGGTATAATACCATTTGAAGGTGGTCATAAAGATAGTTGTTGTGTTACAGGATGTAATCAAGGTAATGGTGAATGGTGTGCATTAAAAAGAAATGAACCTACTGGAACAATAATTCCTGCATCATTTGTTCAAGTTTTAAATAGTACTAGAGTTGTTCTTTGTCCAGATCTTATAGCTGGTTATTTACACACATTAGTTACAATGCATTTAACACCTAAACCTGATCAAAAACCACAATTGTCATCTGAAAAAGTTGATGTATTTGAAATTGTTACTAGTAGTTGTATATTATCTGGAGTATTAATACTTAATTATACTATTAATGGTGTTAAATCATCAGAACAAACAGTAATTAGAATAAGTCAAATAAATGTACCACAAGGTGGGGGTGGTGAAATACCTGTTCAAGTAGAACCACAATCTACATCAAATAAAGTTATTTTTGATGATTCTTCATTTTTTGTTGGTAGAGCTCTTACTGGTAAAATAAATTATAGATTAAGTTTAACTGAATGGTGTTGGAATGTTCGTGAAACACCTGATTGTTTTGGACCTTTATTATTTCCAAGAGCTACACCTACAAAACCAATAACTGTTGTTAATTTACAAAAAAGAATAGGAAGACAGGAAAGTGCAAGACAATCCGACCCAGCTCTTTGTGTGGCTAATTATCCAGATTTAGGAGATAATAATAGAGATTTAATATTAAGATTAACAAAAGCTAATGAAATGTTTACAAATGGATTCACTAATTTTACATTAAAAGAAGAATGTGAATTAGAATGTGATTTAATAACTGATGAATTTGAAAAAAGTAGATGTAAATTAGAATGTTCTACAGGTAATTTTGCTAGATCTTCTTTAACAGGTCAAGTAAATATGAAAATACAAATAACAATACATAGAGGAACAGTAATTGGTATTACACAAAAACAATGTATAATAACAGATTTTAAAGAGGTTGGAATATGTGATATAACTTTAATTGGTGGTGTTTGTCAAGTTATACAATTTGTTGAAAAAACACAAGGTAATGCTTTTTGGTCTAGTCCAGAACAAACAATAAATAGTGCAACAATACGGTGTATTAACGAAGGTATTATAGATTTTAGAATATCTGGTCCTCCTGGTATGGATGGAAATAAAACATTTATACAAATATGTGTTAATATGTCTATAGGAGTTCAATTATGTAAAAATTTTACATTTACATTTATTGCACCTACACCATTTACTCCTGCATTACCTCAACCACCTACACCAGATCCTCCTATACCAATAACACCACCATCAGCACCAGGTTTATCATTTATTCAAATAATATTAATAGTAGTAGCAATAATAGGTGGAATAATAATTTTAGTTATAGTTGGTAATATAATAGGTATTATTAGAACTGCAGTATAATATAATTTTTTAAAAAATGAATATATAACTTAGATATAAAAAATAATAATGTCTAGAACAAGAAAAAAGAGAAAAGTAATTATACATGATATGGTTACAGATATTGATAGTTTTATAGCAGCAACTTTTGACCCACAAGTAACAATATTAACAATTATACTTATTTCTAATATAAAAGTGATTGAACCTGTATTAGATGAAGATAATGATGAAATTTTTGTATTAACATCAGCAATGGTAAAAGCAGCTTTTTTATGTTGGTTTACTAGAAATTCTATTGAAATTAATGATAAAAACCATAAAAGAAAAGTATTATTAGTAAATAAACATACAGAAGCTACAGTTAATTTTATAGGATTACCAATATCTGATCATATAACATTTAAAATAATAAAAGATCGTATTACTAGTGAATGGGAACCTGCTAATTTAGGATTAGAAGATGAAGAAAGTAATGAATTTTTTGATGAAAATTTACGTATTACAAATCTTATTCTTAGGAGGTGTGGTTTTATTGTTAAAGATTCACCTAGATTAGGTAATGTTACTGATATTGAAGTTATAAGATCAGAAATAAAAAAAATAATAGAAAAAGGATTAATAGAACCTTTATTTTAATTTATTTTATATAAACATTAATATTTTTTAAAAAAATGAATATATTTATATATAAGTATAAAGATTATTAAAATGTTAGAAATAAAACCATTTATAAAGTGGCAGGGTGGAAAAACAAGAACAAAAGATATTATAACATCTCATTTTAAACCATATAATACATATGTAGAATTATTTATTGGTGGAGGTTCAATATTTTTTAAAGAACAACCAAAAAATGCTTATATATCTGATATAAATACAAATTTAATGAATATATATATGATTATAAGAGATTACAAAGAAAAAATAATGATATTAATGGATATATACATAAAAGAATATATACCAATGAATAATGAAGAAAGAAAAATATATTTTTATAATAAAAGAACTAAATATAACAACATAAAATTTTATAAAGATACTATTATAGAAAAACAAAACATAGATATTAGAATATTATGTGCTTCATTATTTATATTTCTTAATAAAACTTGTTTTAATGGTTTATATAGAGAAAATATGAAACAAAAATACAATGTTTCAATGGGAAAATATAAAAATCCAACCATATATATTAAAGAAAACATTATTAATATATCAAAATATCTAAAAAATAAAAATATACATATATTATATGGTGATTATAGTAAAATTTATAAAGAAATATATAAAAAATTATCTATTAATGAAACTATTATATATTTAGACCCACCATATTATCCAATCAAAGAAAATTCATTTACTTTTTATTGTGGAAGTAAATTTAATCATGATGATAATATAACTTTACATAATTTCTTTAATATACTACCTTTTAAAGTGTATATGTCTAATTCTAATTGTGATTTTATAAATAAAACATATAATAAATATAAAATAATTATGATTAATACAATTAGAAGTGGTGGTGGATTGAAAAAAGGTTCATTAAAATGTAAAGATTGTTTAATAATAAAATAATTTTTTAAAAAACTTCATTATATTGTTCTGTTTTAGCCATATAACAAGTATGACATATATAAAATCCTGTCAATAATAATACATAAAGCACTAAAACTATCAACATTATAGAAAAAGAAAGAATATTTCTAAATATAAATACAAATATAAGTGATAATATCAATGTAGAAGTAACATATATACATAAATTTATTATAAAAAATTTATCATTTTTATCTGGTATTTGTTTTATACAAGTTCTTTTATATGCAAATTTATATATATAAAATAATATTATTCCTATTATAGTTGCAATTCCTACAGAAAATATCACAGATATAAAACTTATTGTATCTTCAGACCATATAGTTTCGTTATTATTCATTATGTTTTTTTAATTTTATCTTATATATTTTACTTATTTCATTATATATACAATCAAGACATACATTTTTACCTAAATATAAACGATAATAAAATTTTTGATTACAAAATATACATTTAGGATGAAATGAACAACTAAGACATGTAAAACCAAATGATATATTTTTTTTACAATCTACACATTGTTTATTCATTTATTTTTTTAAGCAAAATATTTTCATTTTTTAATCTTTCATTTTTTTCTTTTAACTTAATAACTTTATCTAAAGTATAATTATCTGAACCTAAAGACATTTATTTATGTTTTAAAATAAATATTCAATTTATATATTATATATATTAACATTTTTACCAATTTTATTAGCATATTGTATACAATTATTAGTTCCACCATCACTTCCATCCCATATTCCTATTATAAGTGATGAATTATTTACCATCCATTCATTTCTTTTTTGCATAACACCATATTTATATTCTTTTGATATTAATTTGTATCTATAATTCATTTTTATTATATTTAAATACCTTTGTCTTGCTTGATGTGGCCAATTATTACATTGTGATTCACATGGTATAGCTACTATTAGTTTCAAATCTATATCATTTAATACAATCTCTGCTGCCCATTGATCTACACCTTGTGCCATACCACTTATAAAATATTTATAGCCATTTTCTTTTGCTTTATTAATCATAATAGTTAATTGTTTCTTTATTTTTATTATTAATGGTATAGATTCATTATATCCTCCTAATTTTTTCGGTCTATGTCCTGTAAAACATGCTGTATTTTTTATGTTGATATTATTATTATCTTTTTTGTTATATAATATATCAATTAATATGTCTGCATGACATTTATTATGTTCTAAACACCAACAACCAAGTATTTTATCTCTTAATTCTTCAATATCATCAATTAAATCACTTCTTTGTATATATATTTGATATCTTCGTAAACAATCATCTAATCCATACTGTTTTACTATAAAAGGGTTAGACCATTTACTTTTATTTGCACCTTCTACATAAAAACTCATATCTCTACCAATATATATATTATTATTATCTTTAATCCAATCTTCTAGATCATTATAATCATTTTTATTAAGATTATCCTTTTTTATACACATTCTATATATATTTCTCTTTAATATTTTAGTATTTATGATAATTTTATCTTTTATATTATCATTAATTTTAATTTTATCTTTAACATTTAAATTTATTTTATATTTTTTATTATTAATAATTTTTTGTATAATATCATTATTATCCTTTATTTTTATATTTATAATATTATTTACTAATTTTCTATAATAATTTGCTTTAGGGTGTTTATTATGTGATTGTAAATACTTATTTCCAGTACATATTACTATAGATAAATTATTCCAAGGTATTTCTTTATTTTTTAAATTTTTCTTTACAGTATATTTTTTTTCTATTTTTCCTACCATATTATCTAATTTTTCATATGATTTATAATATATTTCTTCTGATTCTCCTAAAAAATTAGTAATTTGCATATGCCATATATAATGTGCTCTTCTTAATAAATATATATCTTGATTATGTAATAATGTTAATTTTTCATATTTTCCTATAACTACAAAATATAAAGTATCATACTTAGTTTTTATAAATTTATTTACTAATGTTAAATCACCCATACTTTTTATATTAAATGGAAATTGTCTTAAATTCCATTCTTTATGTGTTGGATTTTGTATTTTTAGACCTTTATATTTAGGTATTTTTTTATTTTTATATGTTTTATCTAAAAATGATTTATGATGTATTGGTTTAGATACATAATCATTAATAAATACTCTTGATTTACAAAAAGTAGATATATCTATTTCTTGACCATCAATTTTTATACCTTCAAATGTTCTTACCCATCTTTGAACCCAAGGTTTTATATTACCAAATACATTTTTAGATTTATTTAATAAATATTTTTGTCTTATTTTCTTTCTTTTCATTAAACAATACCATTTAAATATTTTTTTAGTATATAATATATCTTGAATTTTTTTTCTTTTTTGTTTATATGGATTTTTTGTATTTATATATGAATCTAATATAGTATTATAATTTTTCTTTTTTTCATTAGAATTATATATTAATAAATATATCTTAAATAAGTCTAAACATACAAATTCTGATATATTTATATCAAACATATCTATATTTTCTTTATTACTTACCCATTTTTTAATCCAAAATATAATATCTTGTTCATCATATTCTATTAATATTTTATTATCAAATGGTTTATCTTCTTTATAACTATTTATAGTAAGATAACAAAACCATTTAAATATTCTTTTAGCAAATTTTTGATTAACATGTGTATTACTATATACTTCATTAATATAATCTTTATCATATTTTATCATATGATTTTCCCATACAGAAAAACTTATACTTGTCCAATGAAATTCATAATAAGATAATCTACCACTATGCTCTACAGTTAATCTATCAAACATTAAAGCATATTTATTCATATCAATAAATCTCCAATTTGGTATCAATGAATTACCGTGATCATTCTTTAATTCTCCTGTTTTATTAGATAATATTAATGTATATTCATTTACATTTATATATAAACTATCTCCTTTATGTACTCCATCTAATATTTCTTTTGTAATATTTAAATCATCTATACCAATATATATACTATCTGTATTACCATATACACCTTTACCAGTATGAACTATATCCATTTTTTCTGATAAATCATCCATTAAATTTTTTGATACACCTAATAATTGAATTCCGTTTGCTCCAGGAGCTTTAGTTAAGGTATGTTTTATAACCTTTTTTCTAATTTGACCATTAGGAAGTTCTATACTTGACATAACATCATACAATTTTACACCATAATATATATTTGGAAAAGACATTTTTAGTAACATAGATCCAAATCCAGCATTACCCAATGTTTTCCATTTCATTCGTTTACCTTTTTTTCCAGTAAAAGAATAATATTCTTTTTTTCCACATATATAATTATATAATTTAGTATGATACATAGCATGTTTTTTATGTACAAATAACCATTTAATACATTTTATTTCACATCCCATAGAAACTGCTTGCATTATTCTACATATAGGCCAATGTCCATGTATTAATCCTGTAGGAGAATAATTACCTATTTTATGTGATTTAACTACTAATGGAGGTTTATGCATATATGGAACATACATTATAAATTTACCATATCCTATTGGAATATAAGAAAAATCTGTTATCATTTTTTCTATTTTATATAATATATCTTCATTATTTATAAATATACCTTTATAAACTCCAAATGATGATTTTCTACATGCATCAGGATATAATCCATTCCAATCTAATCCAATTAACCAATTACCAAGACAATTATACCCATATCCATACATCCAAGAATCTTTTTCTAATAAAGGTAATATTAATGGTTGTTTCGTTGCTGGATATCTAAATCCTCCTGTAACACTTTTTCTTTGTCTTTGTCTTGCTCTAATATTCATTAAAACATATATTTTTTCTACAGGACTAGTTTTTTGCATTATTCTTCTGATTATTGAAGGAGCAGATATTAATGTCATTATTGACTCTCCAGATTTTCTATATTCTAATTCTAATTTAATCATTGCTTCAGCATAACCTAAAACATCATTTCTTAAATATTTAAGAAGTTTATTACATTTTTCTTGAGATAATATATCATGATATGTTACTTCATCAAAGTCATAATGCTTTTTTTGATATTTAGTTTTATAATCTTTACATAATTGTCTCAAACTACAAAATGTAAATGGTACTGAATCTCTATATATATGTACAAAATCATCTTTTTTTATATTTAATTTTGCAATTCTAGCTCCTAATGGAAAATCTCTTATAATTTTCATATTCTTTTTTCTCATAAAAAATATTGTATCATATTTACCTCCATTATGAGCCCATTGATTTTCATTTGATTCTCTATCATTATTTATATTTTTCATGTATCTATCAGTACAATTATAAGAAATATCATATATACTTCTATCCAATATATTTTTTTCTTCTGGTAATCCATTTTTAACTACATTTAAATCTTCTTCAAACTGATAATTATAATCATAACCATATAATCCTTTAGAAAAATCAACATATGTCCATCCTATAGCAGTTTCTATATGAACTCTATCCTTTAATAAATGAGGAGCTGCTTCTATATCATAAAATGTACATAAATTTAACCAAGGTTTAGGATGTCTTCTCCAATTAGCAAATTGTTTATCAAATAAAGATGAGTCAAAAGATTTTTTATATAATACAGTATGTTCCTTACAATATTCAATAGATGGTAAATTATTAGTATCTTTAAATACTATATAATGAGCATATTCTTTATTATCTCTATCATTTATAAATCTATAAAATCCCATTATATATGTAGCATTTTTATTCCATTTTTTACTTCTTGTTTCCCACCTTCCCTTTTTATTTTTACCAGTAGGTTTATGATAAGATAAAATATTAATTGTTTCTTTTAATTCTAATAATTCAAGTTCTCTACCATCTGTATAATTTGTTATTTTTTTCATTCTATTATGATAACTTTTTCCTGTAATATATTGAATACAATCATAAAAACAAGTTCCTGAAGAAGGTATATAAACTATATTATCTTCATATGATTTTATTCCTGTATAATCATCAATACCTTTACCTTCAAACGATCTTTTTTCTTTTTTTGTTAAAGGTCCAGGTCTAACTTTAGGATCTGAGAAAAATTCATCTGGTTTCTTATCTAAAAATTTAGCACTATTTATAAAATTAACAATACTAGAGAATGTATTTCCTTGTTTTACTTCATTTAAAATAAAACCATTCCATTCTTCATTAGTATTTGTTCTTTTTCTAATACTTAATATAAATTTACCATAATCTTGCCATTCTTTATCCTTATTTTCTAATATTTTAGTACCTTTAAATTCTTTATCTATTAATACTAACTCTTTTCTTATTTTTTCAAGCTCTTTTACTCTTTCTAATTCTTCTGTCATATCTAAAATGAAAATATATATATATAATATAAATTAATCTGACAGATAATATATATTAGAATACATAATTTTTTATAATATAAAAAATATTCAATTCTCATTATGGAATACGAACCTGTATCTATTACAGCAGGATTTAATATAGGTAATTATTATGAATTTTCAGATATAAATGAACCTGAATTTGTTATTGAAACTGAATCAGATAATTTATATCCAGAAATATCAGAAAAAAAGAAATATGGAAAAGTAATAAGAAAAACAAAACAAGTAAAATTAATAGTTTCTGGAGATAATTTAGAAAAAAGTACTACATATATAGATGGTTTAATAGATAATATAAAATCGTTTAGTAAGTTTAATACTGGTATTAAAGAAAAAAATATGCTAATATCATTAATAAAATCATTTAAATTAAATTCCTTAAAAATAAAAGAAAAATATATATTACAAAGAGGAGATAAACAAGAATATTATAAAGAATTAGATAGATGGAGAGATAATTATTCTTCTTCTGGTATGGTTACAATGAGAATAACAAAAAATACAAAATACTATTTAGGTAATAAAAATAAAGAAGTTAAAGCTATAGGAACTGGTGAAGAAGGAATATGGAAATTTCCTGTAAAATGTTTAATAGCATTTAAAATATCAGCTTTCTCAGGATATACTCCAGTTCCATACTTCAAAATATCTCATATTATTTTCTTTGAAATAAGTAATAATATAAATGGTATAAAATTTGCTCCTGATGATTATATTTTATCTTATAACAAGTATGAGTCTATATTTAATATATTCTTTGATTATATTAAAAGAAATAATATTTCAGAAGAAAAAAGCAAATCTATATTATTTTCTTTCGTGAATGATCTTCCTGATAATACTAATATTCAAAAAAGTAAAAAAATATCATATAATTATAATAATAAGGAAGATAATTTAGATAGTGATATTGAAGATGATAGTAAAACATTAAATGAAGAAGATAATTTAGATTCAATAGATGAAGAAGATGATGATATAAATAATATGTGGATTGATAAAGAAAATATAATAACAGAATTAGAGAATAAAAAACAGGAATTAGACATTAAAAAAGAAAAACTAAAAGATTTTAACAATTAATTATTATATATTATAATTTTACTAGTTAAAGACCCAAAAGAAATAAAAATACTAAAACAATCTTTAACTCTATATATGAATATTTTTTAAAATAATATAAATAAATATGTAATAAACTATTATTACAATATAAATAATAGGTTATATCTTTTATGATAATATGAATATTGATAAATGTCAAGAAGAAATAAATTTATGTATAAAATATTGTAAACTTATTAAAAGGGGTAAAAAATATGGGTGGATTCAAGATAATAAAAATAATAGATTAGTAAAAATAATATATCATGAAGAGATTAAACAAAAATTAAATATTATACTTAATCTATTAAATATATTAAAATAATACTTTTAAAAAACATTATTAATTACAATTTTTTAAACATTAGTGTAAACATGATAATTATAAATACATTCATATATTTTAACTGATAATTCAAATTCTTCTATTCCCATTAAACCTTTAACTAGTTGTTTACCAGTCATACTCATATTCTTAAAAACATTAATAAAACCTGTTTTATGTATAGATTGATCAATAAATCCTTCACACCATTTATAATATTTTGATAATTTCAATCCTATTTCATTAGTTAATAATTTTTGAATACTAATATATAAAGGTCCCCATCTTTTTATATAAAACAAACTTCTATAAAAAATATGTTTATTCTCTATCATTTTTTGTTTATAAAAATCAACACCAAACTTAATTTTTGTATCATCATGAATATTATCAATTTTTAAACTTACTAATAATGAATTTAATTGTTCATATGCATTATTAACTTCTTTTTTTGCAGATTCTAATGCCAACATAGCAATTTTAATATTTGATATTTGATTAGGTATATCCGTCATAGTATTTATCTATTATAATTAATATTTTCATATCAAAAATAAATATAATGCTATTTAGTATGTTTTTTTTAAAAAATATTTATGCTTCTATAAATTGTATACCATTAATAATTAAATATCCTTCAAAAAATACATTACCATACATATTATTCCTAACTATCTTATATAAATATCTTGCATACTCTGCTGGGTATAAACTATTAATATCATAATACACAATATTATCATTATTATCATCAATTAATGGTGGTAAATCATTATAATTAGTTCTATCAGTCATTTTATAATTATCTAAATATTTTCAATTCAAAAAATGAATATAATTTTTTAATAATAATAAAATGATATATTATTCAGCATATATAAACGGTAAAAATTATTATTATTATTCTTATGAAAGTAAATATACAAAATATTGTAAAAAACATAATATATATACAAATACTATAGATAATATAGAAGGATATAAACATATAAGTAAAATAATAAATATTTGTATCTCTACAATTACTATATCTAATAATATAGTTGGTGGTGATTTTATAATATCACAATCAACAGACAATTTATAATAAAGATGATATATTTAATGCTTATAGATAATAATTATTACTATTTTTATTCACATCAAAAGAAATACATAAGATTTTGTAATAAATATCATATAAGATTCTATAACATTTTAAATAAAAATAACTATTTGCATATATCAACATATCTATAAATAATTTTTTTAAAAAATACATTATAATTCTTTTTTATGATCAACTATTATAATTTTTCTTTTAATTACTTCTTTTTTATCACAATATTCACATAATATCATTATATTTTCATCTATTTTGTTATTTAATGAATATATATAATAATTAGTGTTTATATATAATTTACAGCCACAACATAATATATATTTTTTATTCCTTTTACACTGCATACATATATATCTATTATTTCTTATTTCATATATAGATGTGGCCCTTGGATTTACATATATTAAACATTCAAAACATTTAATAAAATTATTTTCTTCATAATATTCATCTGTTTCTATTGAATTACCCATTTATATATTTTAGAACATTTTTTTTGAACCATCATTACATGATTTACATATTATATAATTATTTTCATTATTAGATAAATCAATTACTCTTTTCATCCATCTTTTTTCAAAATTATTATCCTCCCAATCATAAATATCACTAAAATCTATTCCTTTATTAAGTTGTTTTAATATATATTCATCAATACATTCTATTTTATCGTCTTCATTATCATATTTAATTAAACATTGTTCAGTAGCTTCAATAAATGGGTGATTACATTTAATATTACTAGTTTTTCTTAAATATAATGTATGTTTTAAAGTTATAATTATCATAAATATCCAAAAAGAAATTATTATTATAGATACCTTTTTATTAAAATAATAATTTTGATTATTTAACATTTGTGGTATATTATTATATCCTTTTGGTTCTGGTATTTTCTTTATAATATATATTTTCAATCTACTATCTAATATTATATATAATACAATAATAAATAAAATATAAAAGCAGTTTTAAAAAACGAATATTTATTAATTAATACAAAATACATTAGTATAGCATTACAAATTACTTAAACTAAGTAATTCTTCATGTAATCCTTCTACTTGACAGATCAAATAACAATAATTTTGGCTATATGACTCATCACATTCCTCTAATTCTTTCTCTATTTCACGGTTAAAATTATCAATCTCTTCAATAATTCTATCTTCAATCATACCTTTACAGTAAATTTCTTTTAAATCATTACAATCTAAATCTTCTTTCATTATTTCTTCAACACTAAAATCATTAGTAATATAATAATCAGTTATTTTTTTTATATCGTAAGATTGTCAGATTATAAAATTTTTATCCGGATATTTTTTACTTTATCCGTATATTGTATACTGTTGAAGTCTATTTATTTATATAGACCACCTTTTCAATTTCAGAAAAAAATATTTACCTCCTTTTTCTTATCACTCTATTTTTTTTCAATCGTTATAATGCTATAAATGAATGAAAATAGATAAAATACATAAAAATAATGAAATACATAAAATGGTCTAAATGTACGAAATACTCGAAAAACTCTAAATAATCAAAATAC
>SDBT01004642.1_pt1 | contig 23264 bp, 23 predicted proteins | sample 2277101 | NCBI WGS metagenome assembly SDBT01 (sample SAMN10404973, study PRJNA504765) | marine sediment metagenome | isolation source: marine sediment core GS10_PC15, 103 cmbsf | place: Arctic Ocean: Southern Knipovich Ridge | collected 2010 | reverse complement strand
CCACGACACCACTGGCGAACTGCTCAAGTCGCATGGGCACAGCAAGTACGAGGAGAACCTCGCCGCTGAGTTGGGTATAGATGCTGTTAAAGTAAAGATGACAACCGCAGACTGGCGTTCGGCCAACCGGTTGGAGCCGGAAGGACTGGATAAGGCCGTGGCTCGGGTCATGGGCGACATCATCCAGCACGCTGAGATGCGTGAAGCGATGTTGCAAAGAGGGTGGCTTCGGCCTCCCCGGGTGTGGCTGCCCGACGCTGGCCACGCTCCTGACTACACACCGTAGGAGGCAATATGGTCCCGCCCCAGGGACCCCGCACGGCCCGTTGGGCCATCATTGGCGAGGCGCCCGGCTATGAGGAGGATCGGCAGGGACTCCCCTTCGTGGGACCCGCGGGCCAGCTCCTGCGCAAGACACTTGAGAAGGTTGGACTAGACCCGGAGGAGGCATGGATAACCAATGTCATCAAAGAAAGGCCACCTGGAAACGCTACCCCTAACACGGGAGACATTCGAGCGGCTATACCCGCACTCGCGGATGAGTTGGGAGGACTACCTGGACTACAAGCCATCCTCGTCGTCGGGAACGTTCCGCTCAACGCGCTCACTGGCACGACCGGCATCACGAAGCGGCGAGGCCTTGTCCGAGAAAGGCGCAAAGAGTTTGAGTTTTTCGGAAGTCGGGATCAAGATGACGGTCAGCGAGATATTGATGAGCTCTCCGTGGGAGTGGGAGGCGACGGAGCTGGAAAAGGACCACTTCCTGTTTTCGCCACCCTCCATCCCGCCGCCGTCCTTCGTAACCAAAACTACTACAACGGATGGCTCGCGGACCTTTCCGCCTTTGCTCAAGTCGTCAACCCCCCCGACGACGACATCGAAATCACCTACGTCTCCGGACCCGAGTCCTACACCGAGTTCACCAAAGCGATCAGCGGCGAAGGGAGTCTGGACATAGAGACGACGATTGGCAATGTATTCACCGGTGGGGTGAAGCTGATCAGCGTGGCAGTGGCGTTTGACGAGGAGACGGCCTGGGTGTTCCGACCCGGGCCGTGGCTCGACAGGGCCGTCACCCTCATGCACGACGTGAAGTGGACGATGCACAACGGCCTGTTCGACGCCCTGATGCTATGGAGGCTCATGGACTGGCGCCCCTGGCTGGAGCATGACACGATGGCCCTCCAGTACCTCCTCAACCCCGACGAGCGCAAGGGGCTGGAGATACTGCTCAGCATCCACCTGGGCATGCCCCCCTACAAGACCATCGACTACGACAAGATCGAGTCCGAGCCGTGGAAGCACGTCTACACCATGAACGGGGTCGATGCCGTGGGCACGCTGCGCCTGTTCCGCCCTCTTGCGGATCAGGTCAACGAGTACCCCCAGCTCCTCCGTACGTACAAGTGGCTCCTGATGCCCGCCCTCCGGGCCCTCACGGACGTCACCTACACCGGTGTGCCCGTGGACCGGGAGCGCTTGAAGGCCCTAACCCGTAGGGTCAAAGAGGAACACGCCCATGTGGAAGATGTCCTGCTGAGCTCGGTACCAGAACCAGATCCCTCGAGCTACCCCAAGGGGTGGCCTAAGGGGCTGTTCAACCCCCGCTCGAGCATGCAAGTTGCACATGTGCTGTTCGACCAGTTCGGGCTGCCCATCCTGCAGGAGACTCCCAAGGGGAAGCCCAGCACGGCGGCTGAGGTGCTGGATGACCTAGTACTTTATACCACCGATAAATCCGCGGAGTGGCTCGGACACCTCCGCACCCACAGGAAGCTCCAGAAGCGAATCTCGGGCTACCTGGAGGCCTGGCCGAAGTTCATAGACTCGAAGGATCGAATGCATCCGAGGTTCAAGCCCCTTCATGTGGTGACGGGACGGCTCTCGTCGGAGGACCCGAACATCCAGCAGGTTCCCCGAGAGGACGAGTACCGGGGCGTGTTCGGCGGTCTCGAGGGATTTACCTGGATCAAGGCGGACCTCTCGCAGATCGAGCTGCGTCTCGCGGCCTGGGTTGCGGAGGAGGCCAACATGCTGGAGGCCCTCCGCTCCGGGGCTGACCTGCACGCGCAGACTGCCGAGCTGATCATGGGCGACGTCAAGTACCGGCAGACGGGCAAGGCCATGAACTTCTCTTTACTTTATGGTGCCTACCCCAAGAAGCTTCGACTCATCGCCGCCCGGGACTACGGGGTGATCATCGCAGCGGAGGACGCGGAGGAGTACCACCGCAGGTTCTTCGAGGGTTACCCGGGCTTACTACGTTGGCACCAGGACATGGAAATCTCAATCAAGGCAACGGGACGCTCGGAGAGTCCCCTTGGACGACTTCGCATTCTGCCCGACGCATTCTCCTCGGACAGGGCCCTCTCCTCTCGTGCGGTACGGGAGGGAATCAACCACCCCATCCAGTCCTTCGCGTCCGACCTCATGCTCATGGCCCTGGTCCGGGTCAACGAGGAGATGCCGGGGCTGGTCGTTGCCACTGTGCATGACGAGCTGGACCTGGTGGTGAAGGACGAGGACGTACCGTTCGTAGTAGAGCGAGTGCAGGCTATCATGGAGGACACAAGCTGGCTGGAGCGTTGGGGCATCGACCTCGACGTTCCAGTCATCGCAGAGATCACGACCGGGAGGTACTGGCGTGGAGATTAGCTACTCAGAGCTGCAGACTTACCAACGTTGTCCTAAGAAATACGAGTACTCACTGTCGATCCAGCGCAAGGCCGTCGCCGTACCCCTAGCACTGGGGATCATGGTGCATCGGCTGTTGCAGGAGTTCTACCAAGCGGGCTGGCCTGGGATGGAGGATGAGATCGAGACACTCCGGGAGAACTTCGCGGAGAACCCTTACGTCATTGACGACGACCTACTTACGTTCGAGGACCTCCTGACTGATGCGGAGTTCCTCGTCACCGCATACTTCCCGCACTACAACGAGGACGAGGGGTGGGAGGTCCTTCACATTGAGGAGCAGTTCTCCATCGAGCTGGGCGAGCACACCCTGACCTTCACCCCGGACCTCATCGTGCGGGACCAGAGCGGGCAGGTGTGGGTGGTGGACCACAAGACCACGGCCGTCCTCCCTGACCCGGGCACCCCCTTCGGTGAGCTACAGGCCATGATCTACGTGTCGGCGGTCAAGAAGATGTACCCCGAGACGGCAGGGTTCCTGTTCAACTACCTCCGCAAGAAGCGGCCCCGCGTCCCCCGTATCACCAAGACGGCGCCGTACCGGGTCGCTGACCTCGCCCGCATCGACACCACCTACGAGGTGCTGCGGGACTGGATCAGGGAGTTCCATCCCGAGCTCGAGACTGAGCCCGCGCACGCCCGCCGCCTGGCTGAGTTACGGGGCAACAACAAGTTCTTCCTCCGGGAGTACGTGATGACCACACCAGTCCTGGAGGCTCAGGTCCTGAACGAGGCGAGAACATGGCTGGCTCAGATGGCACGGGATCGGAATCCCCTCCGTGTGTTTGGCGGCAAGCTCTACGGGATCATGGCCTGCGTCAAGTGCCCATACCAGGCGATCTGCAATGCAGACCTGCTTGGTTGGGACCGCGAAGCTGTTATACTACAGCAGTACGAACCCCGCGACCTCTCCCACAAGGAGTACGAATCCGCATGACCACGGTCAAGAAGCGCAAGCAGCGTCCCGCCCCCCGCCCCGCACCAGTGCAGAAGAGTGTGCTGGCCGAGGCCACACCCCCCGCTCCGCTGGAGCACCTACGGGGTGTGCTGTTCGGGCCCCCCAAGACAGGCAAGACGGTCGGGGCAGCGTCCGGGGCAGGCAACAAGCTGTTGCTCCTGACCGAGCCAGAGGGAGACGCCCCTCTCGTAGGCCGGGACGACGTGAGCGTGCTGCGCTCCACCAACTGGATGGAGATGCACGCAGTCATCCGAGAGCTACGAGGCGAGGGTCACGGCTACGACCGACTGATTTTCGACAGTGTGACCTTCGCTTTCGAGATGATCGGGGGCAAAGAGGTCATGGCTGCCCTGCAGACGAACAAGGACCCACGTAGGGCGTACGGACAGGCGGGAGCGGCGGTCAACCAGCTGATTCACGACGCTTTGACCCTTCCGATGGACGTTGTGTTCATCAGCCAGATGAAACAGGAGGGTGGCTACGAGGATTCCGTGCCCCTGAACCCCGAGGAGGGGGAGTACCCCCTGTCCCTCGCCATCACCCCCATGGTCTACAAGATCTTGACCCCGGCCGTCTCGTACATCGGGCGCACTTTCATGCGCCAGGTGAACAACGACTCGGGCAAGAAGAAGTTGAAGTACGGCGTCAGCTTCCAGGACTACGGGAAGAGCCCCGCTGGGGCCCGCTTCCCGCTGCCCGCGGAAGTGTTTGACCTGGACCTCAGCAAACTACTAGAACTGGGAGGGGGTGAATAATGGCTACTGCACGAGAGTTTGACGTAAGCGCAGGTGATGCGTCCGCGGCAGGTGCTGCGTACGATCAGCTGGAAGTGCCGGGCGACTACGAGGCCCAGCTCCAGTCTGTGGAGGACTACGACAAGACCGGCTCGGGGGGTTCCCACGGGTGGGTCTGGACGTTCGTCGTTGAAGGGCTTCCCTTCAAGGAATGGACGAGCTTTTCCACAGGCGCAAGGTGGAAGCTCCTCGAGCTGGTCGAGGCAATGGGGCACGACGTAGAGGAGGGACTCCTCGAGGTTAACCCCAACAGCTTCGTCGGTTCCACAATCGGGGTGAGTCTCGATTGGGACCCACCGGATGCGAGTTGGGACGGAACGGCGCCCCGCTACAGGCGGATCGCGAAGTTCTTCCGACTCGTTGAGTTGGAGGACACTCCCGCCCCCCTGTAAGCACCCTCCCGCGAGCACAAGTTAGGCCCCCTGTGAAGGGGGCTTACCTTGTTTTAAGGGGAGTAAATCTACTCCGGGTTGCGGGCACCGAGCACAACGTTCTGCGCGAACGACGCGAGAGCGGCGAGCCCCGCTGCAACGCCCGTGTCGAGCAGCCCGATGGAGATGTCTCCCAAAGACATGACGTTAGCGGCAACGAAGACGGCCAGGAAAGCCTGGACGAACGTCTTGGCCGCACGGATACCGATGTCTTGCCAGTTCATAGTCACCTCCCTCCCTTAATTTAGTAGGAGCGCTTTTTCTTGGGGCGCTTCTTCTTGACCTTGGTGCCCTTGCGCGCGGGCATTAGCGGCGCGCTCGCCGGAAACGTACCTTCTTGGAGACCGTCCGTGATAATGCGCGCTTCGTTGTCCGCCCCTTAGCAATCCGGGGCGTACGGTGAGGCATTAGACGGAGGCGCCTAGGCCGGCAGCGAGGTTGGGATCAGCGTCGTACTCGAGGTACACGGTCCAAGTCTCGATAACGTCACCGGAGTCAGGGGCGCCTGCATCGGTGATCACGATGGTGTAGGCCGGGCCCAGCCAAGCACCCTCATCCTCAGGGAAGTTGAGTGCGCTGTCGCCCAGGGATACGTTCACACCTTCGGTGTCGGCGCCCATGGTACCGGAACCGTTCATAGAGAGGTTGGTTGAGGATTCCGCGAACCCGATAGCCGTGCCGAGGGTGAGTCCGGGTTCGGCATTAGTGAAGAGGGCAGTGTCGCCAGAGAAGGCAGCCATCGTCATCTTGACTGACTCTGCGACAGCGTCAGTGACTGAGTGTGCACCAGCCTCGCGGTCGGCACCAGCCCCGAACGCGTCGAGGAGTGCAGCCTTGCAGATGACTTCGGTCTCCGAGCTGATCTCGTTGGCGGCACCGGTGAGGGAGGCCGCGAAGGTGAACACAACTCCGTTCAAGGTGATGGTTCCAACGGGGACGTCGGTGATCGTGAGGGTACCGGTGGCAGCGATGTCGAGGTTACCTCGCGCCAGTGTGCCTAGCTCTCCACCGATGAGGTAGTGGAAGGGGACGGCGGTCTGCGAGGCCGCGACGTTGGCCATGGTGTAGGCTTCAAGCTCCGTGGGGGTAGCGTCAGTGATTGAGACCTTGACGGTACGGTTGGCCGATGTAGAGTCAGTCGTGATGTGACCGAAAACACCGAGGAGGCGCCAGAACTTGCCCGCAGGCACGGTGATGGTTGTGGTGGCATCGCCAGCCTGCGAGACATAGTGCAGGCCCGGGAAGCCGACCTCACGGAGGCCGAAGTGGGGGGCGAAGAGCGAAGCGTCTGTGACCAGGGCAAGACCGTTGGCATCGAACGCAGCGTTCTCGTCACCCTGTCCTGGGTTGAGTAGGAAGTCACCCGTGCTCTTGCGATTCGGATCGAACAGTCGTGTGGTCGCTGTGAATGAAGCCATGCTAGGAGCTTACCTTCCGCTTGCGCTTAGGCGCAGCCGGAACGGGGCGCCAGTCCACGAAGTTGACACCGACACCGGAGTCTGCGAGCAGCTCGAGGGCCACGTGCGCCGGGAGCTCAAAGAAGTCTCGGACTGCGGTGGCCCCGTAGACGAAGCCCATGGGGACGAGATTGTCCTCGGTGACCACGGCCTCGGGGTAACGGAGCCCAGCCTTGAAGTCGGGGCCGAAGTCTGCGAACATCGTGTCGGGCTGGCCGTCCACACCCTGCACCGTGACAACCTTGAAGGGGGTGTCGTAACCGTCCACTGACTGGCCCGTGCTGGCGATGTAGAACACCTCACCAGTGATGGGGTCAGGATAGAGCACCCAGGTGTCGCCGTTGCTGTCGCGCCAGTTGACCTGCTTGCCTGCGTAAGCTTTGGAGTAGAGTCTCATCGCAGCCACGCTACCGATACGGAGTAAGTGATTGATTCAGCATCGACATGAATTGGAGAGATGGCGATGCGATCGGGCAGCCACTTGTTGGCCCCCGTATTCGCAGCTATCGTGGCCCCAGGCCAGATTTCTAGGACGGTGAAGCCAACACCCACAATGGCAGCGCTATCGAGGAGCGTATAAATCTCATTCGCAAGCGAGTCGAAGCCGTCGATGTGGAACGTGACCGAAGCGGTGGAAGGGTCAGCAGTACAGTCGAGGTAGATGATGACCCCGGCTGCGCCATCTGTATCAAGGTCAACACGAGTCGGTGTTGCCGTACGAGCGGCACTAGCAAAAGGTACTTCTCTAACAGCGATAGCCATGATGGATAGCTTACCGCCTTCTCCGGATAATAGGACATAAGGGAGCCCCCAACGGATCGGCTGAAACCGTATTCCCTGAACCGGACTGGAGCGTCCACTGTTTGCTGTAAGCGTCGGTGAAGGTAGCACCATTCCCCTCACCTAGGGCAAAATCGTTCAGGTTGAGATGAGCGACCGGGGTGCCCCCGATTCCATCGAGGAGGATCGCTTGATATACTTTCCCGTGAACCGACCCGGAGCCGTCCTCATTGTAGCGGCCCATTGATAGACGAGAAGTACCTGTGTCGATCGTAGTGGTACCGCCATGAAGGATGTCAGCATCACCGAGCTGTGTCCAGGTGACTGCGGTGTGATCATCGAGAGTTTCGGTCGAATAGTAGAAGTTAGCGGCGGCGTCGGAGGAGCCGTTGTCAACATCCAGGGTCCATCGTAGCCACGCGATATCACCGTCAGTGACGGGAACCGCAATGGTCGAAAGGAGAGACTGTGTGGTGCTATCTTTCCATACCACCTTCATAAGCCCAGGGGTGCCGGACACTTCTAGTTGACCAAAAAACGAATTAGTCCCTTGAATCCATTTTTCAAGGAGCCATTCGTCAGCCCCGACTGTGTAGTCATCTAACGCAACTTTGACTCTTATTTCAAGGTCGGTGACGTCAAAGTCGGCGTGGTCAGCGGTCCAGATATAGTCAGCAGCGGTCTGGTCGTATTCGATATATTGAGCCATCAGACTGCCCCAATCTCTGATTCACCGGCCGGGTACACCGCTTGGGTGAGATGGTTACGCAGCGGGCTAACCGACCCGGCGCCGGTACGGAGGTCGTGGAATGCTCTTTTGTAGCCGGAGCCGTGAATATTCCGCATCGCCCATCGTGGACGCTTGGTCCCATCGCCAGTAGCAGCAAGCACGGTGTCGCCTTTTCCGATTGACCTTGCCCGGAATGCTGATACACCATCAACAGTTAACCAAACCGGATTACCCGCCCCCGGTAACGTCTCCACATTGATAACCGAGTCGTGTTGACCCGGACGGGTCGCTTCCGTTTCGAGGCCGTAAATCATCACATTATTCGCGTCACCATACGTGTCGTTCACAATATGGATTGGATATGGGCCGCAATTATCGAGCTGCGTCCCGAACAAGGCGACGTTGCATAGATTCGCTGACGGCTTTAGGGTGAAGTGCAGAAACCCCTCCAAAACGGAGCCGGTACAATTGTAGAAATACAGGTTAACGGCATTATACGTCACCCGGACGGCGTAACGAGATGACTGGGTGAACATAACATCTCGGAAAGCAGTGTTAAAGCCGGGTGGCGGGAGCCGGACCAGGTCAGCGGGCTCGGGGAAGTTCGTCCGGTTGCCATGAAGCGTCAAGGACGACATGCGGAGGTGATGCCCCCAATCAGTGAACTCAGCGGACGGACCGAACAGATCCCCGTCGTGGGCTCGCCGGATCATCGTCCCACCTTGACTATCTCCCCTCGCAGTACCACCCGTCCCGACACCGACAATGTTGAGATTAGAGTTGTATTCAATTTTGCGGTTTTCGTCAAACAGGCCCGCACCGATGTTCACCTTCCCAGCGTGACGGCGTTGTTTCCCTGAACCGACCGCAGGTAACGAGTCAACCGCGGTAGCTACCGTGAGGAGTGAGCTGTCCCACGTCTTACCGTCGTTTGCGTCGTCACCGTCGACAGTGACGTAACGTATCCCAAAATCCGTTGCGCCCATTCAGGGCTGCTCCAACCGGACCACGTCTCCGAGCTGCACACCCCCGAGGACGGGCGGCGGGGCCAGCGCAAGCCAGGCGAAGATGACCTCCACTAGGTTCTTGTCGTCAGAGGGGAGGGACTCCCCAAAGTACCAGGTGGGGTCGCCAGAAAAGGCCCCTCTGTCCCGCAGCTTGGTCAAGCCTTCCACGCCCCACAGGTCGATGATCTTTCTGTAATCCATGTCATCGCTGAGTATATCACGGGGGTCCCATAACGGTCGGGGCTGCCAGGACTTGAACTCCCGTCCCGCTACGGTCTTCCACAGGGGAGGGGTGGAGACCTTCCAGATGTTGGAGGGCGTCCCGCACCCTGCGTAGATGAGCTTGGGGAAGAAGTCCACATGGATGTGGTTGAAGTGGCTGGGGATGCGCCATAGGGACGCGCGCACGTTCAGCACCAGCTGGTTCTCCATGAGGAAGGCGTCGACCAGGTCCAGCTGGGCCTGCTCCTCCGGAGTGGGATCGTTGGCGAAGCGCACGAAGATGTCGAGCGCGTTCCCGTGGGAGTGCTGCGAGGGGTGGCGCGGGACGTGAGGGCAGCTCCGGATCGGGCGGCAGTTGGTGATGCTGTAGACGAGCCCCGGGAACTCCTGCTCCAGGACCTCTTGTGCCCACCGGGAGGCGAGGGTTTGTCTTAGGTCCATATCGTGAAGATTAGCGTACCGGTGGCGATTAACAAAACCGCGATACGGCCCAGCGATGCCCACGTCGGACGCTTGGAGAGGCCCTTCTGCACCAAGGTCTCGAGTGACTCAAGCTTGTCGTAGATTTCTCGGTTGGTGATCTGCACGCCGTTATTCGGTGGGATCTTCTGCGTCATCGACGGTCTCCTCGGGCTCAAGTACGCGCGAGAGAGCCGCGACCTGCCCCTCTAGCACGGCAATTGTGCGGGCCTGATTCGCGACCATCCCGGCCAAGCTGTTGATGATGTCATCGACTTCTACGTTGAATGGATCCATGAGTACAGTCTACACTCCTACAAGTCTTTCTAGGCGATTGGCCTTAGCAGCAAGCACAGCCACGACAGAACGGAGATCGTAGTTTGCGATCTCACCGTCTTCGTAGGCGCCGAGCAGTGGCTCTTGGTCTCCAAGGTCGTCAGCGATGAAACCGATGTACCATGCCTTGTCGTCCTTGCGATAGAACTTGGCTGGTCTCAGGTCGATGTCGGCAAGGTGATCCATGTTGTAGTTGATGCGGCTCTTGTATTTGCGGGCTGAGGTCGATCGACGGAGACGGCCATCGCTGCCAACGCTTACGTCTGCGGCAGTGCCAGACGTGTCGGTATAAACAGGCAGTAGCCAAACAGTGGTGCCATTGCTCTTGAAGCTCTCTTTCCCGGCACCAGCAAGTGCTACCTGATTTGTACCGGCTCGATACAGCCCAGTATCAGCATCGCTGTTGAAAGTGAGGGAGGGTAACGAAACTGTCCCGTCTTCCAGCATCAGCTTGAAGCTGTTGGTAAGTTTGAGTTCTGGAATTTGACTAGATCCACCTCCATACTGCACTAAAACTTGTGGCGGTAATGACGAATCGTCTTCGGATTCGGAAAGTAGGTGGAATTGTGTTGCGAAGGTATCCCCCGTAGTCGTCGGAGCAAACAACGAAATACCAAGTTGGCGTGTAGTACCATCTGTCCCTGCAATGCGGTGGCGTATCGCCGCGTGTTCAGCCTCAAAGTTATCACCAGTGTAAAACGCAACACGATCCAAGTCGGTCTTGCTGATTTCGATACGTTCACCAGACGAGGCAGTACGGAAAACGCCACCAGTCTCAAGGGTAAGGTTTGAGACAACGGTGAGGTTGCCGATCTGGCCACCTTCAGCGTAGAGCGTCTGCACCTGGATGGCCCCCGCCGAAGCGTCCAACGCATACCCAAGCGTGGCCGTGGCATCAGCCACCGAGGACAGGTCAACCGGATCCGCACCGTCCCAATTATTCGACAGGATGTCTGCTTGGAGTCGAACGACAGGGGAGAAGAGACGCCCGGTGATAGACCCATCCAAAAGCTTGCGGGACGCAACAACGGTCTTGTTGATAATGTCCTCGCCGTGAACTCGGTCACCACGGTCGACCAGCTGGAAAACGGGAGTGAAGGGCATCAGGTCACTTCGCGCAAAGTCACTCGAGCAATGCCCTCTCCGGGGTTGGAGAGTATGATGTCAAAGTCCTCGATGATCACGTCGTGTCCGTCGAAGTCGTTAGGCTCCCTGTTCTCGTAGCCGTCATCGAACTGGACCACCTTCTCCACCGCGGACGCAGCAGTGATGTTGGAGATCTTCGCCGCGCCCCCCACACCTTCGCCCCCCTGGTCGTCACTTAGGTCCAGCATGAGCTGCCACTCGGTAACACCGCGGGCCACCGTAGCAAAGATGTCCACACCCGTGATCACGGGGGTGACGGAGGTGGTGCCTGTGTTGCTGGGAACGATCCGGATCTGGAGGTTCTGGAACGTGATGCTGGAAGAGTCGGTCGAGATGACGAAGGTTGTGCCGATGCTGGAGTCCGTGGTGAGGGTTCCGATGCTCGTCCAGACGGCGTCCTGGTTGATCTGGTACAGCAGCTGGATGGTGTCCCCGGCCGCGAGTGGCTCGCACTGGAGACGCACAGACAAGAGCACCTTCTCGTCCTTGAGCCCGAAGTCGTTCACGGAGCTGTCAAGCCGGGCAGTCAGACTCGAAGTATCCACGTACGTCGACGGAAGGGTGCGCCAGATGCGGTTGGTCCCTGCCTGAGTGTCCTTGGACATGAACACATCACCACCGTGCGTAATGATGGACTCTATTGGAACGTCCTCACCGGCGTTGATCACAGTCAATCCCGCAACGGCACCGGAAATGAGGTCAGTAGCGAAGAGGGTCCACTCGTGCGTATTGTCACCGGGGCCATACTTGGCAACGAAGTATGCACGCTGAAAGGACTGAGCCTCATTTGCGCCCCAGACATCCCCCCCAGAGGCGGTCCCGGGACGGAGGTTCGCCAGAACTCCCACCTCAGACCCACGCACGTACATGACCACCTGCTCTCGAGAGTCCCCGCTGAAGCCGATCCGGCCCCCGAGGAAGACCACCCCCATGTGATACCAGATCGAGGTGCACCGAAAGCCCTTAAGGCGCATGATCTCCTCAGCAAAGCCCGCACCGTTCGCCGTGGTGGGAGTGATCTTGTACATGACAGTGCTGTCCGCGTTGAGCTGCGCGAGGTAGAGGGCGTTGTCCCCTGAACACAGCAGACCTAGGTTCGCTGTGGATCCTTGGTTGCTGAGGTCCAGAATAGTCTTGGACGTGACAGGCGGGGTCCCAAACTTCGGAACCTCAATGATCTTAGCATTCACACCTGTATTTGCTTGGAAGTAGAGGTAGTCACCTATGCTGACGATGGTGGGTTCACCTGCGGTTACACCCCAATCGGTGCAATGCTCCACGAAGGTGGAACCGTTCCAGCTCCACAGGGCTGCCTGCGACCTCTCCTTGTTGTAAGCCTTTAGGTGGTCGCCAGCCGGGATACTGGTATCCCAGATGGTGCCAAACCCACCCTCCGCGTTGGCCGTCTCCGCAGACCAACGGGAGTTGGCATCGTCCCACGTCCGGACCGTGTCGTTGTCCGGGTCAAAGGCGTGCAGCAGGTCCCGTGCCTTGGTCATGTTCCCAATCTCAGTCAGGGCCACGTCCCCCTCGTCATTGGTCTCTTCGTAGGCCTTGGCGAGCTTGAGCTTGCCTACCTCATCAAAGGGGTCGACGTTGTGTGACTCGTGGTACCGGTTACCCTCCCCCTCGTGGAAGACCAGAAGACCCTCTCCCCCGGACCAGTCCGTCAGGGACCACTGCAGGATGTCGGGGCGCATCTGAAACTTGCCTGCCTCGCCCTGCACGACCGCGCTGGTCTGCAGGCGCAGCGGGCGCCACCTCTGGTTGTAGTGCTGCCCCTCAGCGTCCTCCGCGAGGCGGTAGTTGATGCCGTTTAGGGTTACGTGGTGGTAGCTGTCAATCACAGGACCCACCGCCGCATCCGAGCGGTCTCCCGGGTCTTCCGGGTGAACCGGTCAACCTCCGTTCCAATCTCCGCTTCCTCTCGGATGAGAGCGTCCCGGAACATTGACAGAAACCATCCCGAATCGCGGGCGGATTGTCCTGGCTGGACCGTACGGTCGGTACGCTTCCCGGGGTCCATGGTCCGGGGGTTGATGTCGGCACCCATGGTCCGAGCCGTGGCCCCGAGGACCACCAGCTCCTCCTGTCGGGTGAGCAGGTCCGTGGTCGCGTTGATGTCCTTGGCGTAGGTGAAGTAGAGGGACTCCGTGGCCACCGAGTCACCCCAACTCCACGCGTGGATGCCGTGACCCGTAACGGAGACGGTGGTGTGGAGGTGGTTCCAATACTGAAAGGGCAACGGGTTGGGGGTGAGGGTGTTGGCCTCAATCTCATACAGAGAGAGGACCCCAATGGACTCGATGATATCAGTCTCCGTGAGGTCGTAGTAGTGCTGGCTGGCGACCAGGGTGATGGTGCCCGTCCCAAAGATGAAAATGTTCCAGGAGGAGAGCTTGGCCAGAACCTCGGTGACCGCGTCATCCACCTGCTTGATGGTAAACCGTGGGTTCTTGTGGATGATCACGTTGTCCGCCAGGTTGGCGTCCGTGGTGCCGTTGAGCCCAGCCTCAAGGGTCAGCACGTGGGTGGAAATGGACTCGACCCGGAACTGCGCCCCTAACGTCTGCTCCTCGATGATGTCCCCTATCTTCCACTTGGTCCCGTCGTCCACGGTCATGGTGCCCGCCGCCGTGTAGGCACCGTTGATACGGTGCGGGTAGGGGCGCGCCGAGTGTGCAGCGCCGTACAGGTTGTTGAAGATCCGAGCTCGGATCGCAGCAGCAGTCGCCATAGGGGTAGCTTACCGGGAGATGGGCTCTTTGTGTATCCGGAGAGTGTCGACCGCGTCGTCCTGCCAGCCCATCCCAATACTCTGGTTGTTGAGGAACTCCGCCCGGACGGCGATGATACGCTTGAACCACTCGAGTATCTCTATGGCATTGGCAGGCTTGAGGTTCGGCCCGCCCTGCTTCTGCTCCAGGGAGCGGGGGTCCGTGCCGTGAGTGTCCCAGGGGATGCCGTCATAGATGGGGTTGTACATCAGCCCACGGGGGGTGTTCTGGTAGTCCACCAACAGCTTGATCGCCATGGTCTCCACGACGTCCACACGTTGGACACGGTCCAGTGGCTTGGGAGCGGTGCTGGGGTCAACCAGCATCGGAGGAGGAGCCTCTCCTAGGAGACCCTCTGCCCGCAGCCGTTCCTCTTCCTCCGGTGCCTCCGAGAGGGGCACGGTACGGATCATGTTCCCCGCCGCATCGCGGTAGATCTTGACGGGCTCCTCGGCCTCGTAGACCCCGTCCCCCATGTCGGTCCCCAGGACGCTGTAGTCCGGGTTGTGGGGGTCGAAGTCAGACCGGCTCTCAAGCACTCGAGAGGGGGCCGGAGCGACCCCACTCTCTTCGAGCCTCTTCTTCAATACCGCGGCCTTGGCTGCGTAATCAGCCATTGTAGATACGGGCCGTGGTCGCGGCCTCACCGAAGATCCCAGCACCGCGCCGGTTCGGCAGGATGTGGTCGGCGTGACGGAGGGTACAGAAGCCTGTCCCAACCGCGTCCATGTGCTGAGGGAAGCGCTTTTTGAGGTTCTTCCTCATCGCTGCAGCCCAGCAGTCAATCGCGTAGCAGAAGTACGGGTACTGATCCTTGTCTTGCAACAGGTGGTACCCCTTCTGCGTTGCGGGCAGGAGCCCAATCTGCGCGCCGGGTGTTCCCACGACGGCGTTGTTGATCTGGTCTTCCATGGGAAGCTGGATGATGGTGCCATCTGGCTTGATGGCCTTCATAACCCGCAGCTTCTTCTGCTTCTGAAGGGAGCGCCCAGGGTTCCCATCGAACGACAGGCCCTTGAGCCTCTCCAGCATGATCTCAAACATCTGTGTCTCACCGCGCCCGTCGCCGTCTTTCACAGGGTCTACGAAGAAGGCGGTGGGGCCAAACAGCTCAATGTCAAGCTCAGGCATTTTCAGGGTTGTGTCCTGGTAACGATCCCCCGCGCTCGGGACGTCAACGCGTCCACGACTACGGATGAGACGCTCAGGCTTCTCTTCGGTCTTCTCGGTCTTGGTCTTTGCTTCTGTCACAGCTCCTCCTTGTGGAGTGTGGGTGTTGGGTACATGGCCCCAACACCAGATTCTTGCCCTCGCCATGTCTCAGGGGCCCTTAAGGCGGTGCCCTACCTCACCCGTTAAGCGTCAGTGATGACGGAGGTACCTGCGAGGTCTTGGATCTCTCCAACACCGTAGTTCATATGTGCTGTCACAACGAAACCACGGATTGGAGGCCAACGCATGACCTCAACCTTAGCTGCCCACTTCTGAACCAGCCCGAGCGCATAGCCCGAGACAAAGATCGCACCAGCACGGTCGTTACCGGAGTTAGCGGTAGGAACGTTGGTGGAGGTCCAGAACGGAATGCCATACCACGAGCCGAAGAAGCCCGGCCCGCCGCCCGGTCCGAGCACGCTGGCCCGGGGGCCTGCGACATCGGAATAAGCGACACCGGATTCGGCGTCGATGGCGTCACGGAGGTCAGCAATCTGCCGCGGATGGAGTACGCCCACGAAGGGGCCCTCTGCCGTAGCGTTGTTGACTTCCAGGTTGTAGATGCCGTCCAACAGGTTTGCCAGCGCAAGGTTGACGGTAGTCGAACCGACCACGTTCGTGAAACTCGCGTACAAAGCGGTGATGTCGACATCGAGCTTGTCCCCTAGGGAACGGCCCAAGGTACGCAAGCGCGCACCGTGAGCGGCGGGGATATCCGCCATCTCGAGGACGTCTGTCACCGTAATCTGCACGCCGATCTCAGCGGCCGTGATGGTCACCTTGTCCGAGCTGATAGCTGTGTTCAACACTTCCGTGCCCTCGGTGAGAGCGGAAGCAGTGAGTGACTGTGCCTTGGGGATATCGACTGCCAGGCTGGCTTGGCCAGCAAGGTCGTAGAAGTCCATCATGGGCGGCGTCACAACAGCAGCCATCAGCGCATCAATCACCTGGTCGGTGATGATGGCCGTGTACACCGCGTCGTTATACGTGGTAGTACTCGTAAAGTTGGTTGCAAAGTCAGTTGCCATTCAGTTGTCCTTCCTTTCTATTCAAGATTCGCGCGGTGGCGCCTTGAAGGATTACTGAGTGGTCTGTTCTGTTTTCCCGCGGTTCGCGTACGGGTTTTCTGCCTGCGAATAGTTGGGCACGTAGGGGTTGTCCCCTCGCAGCTCAACCTTGCCGTCAGCCACGGCTTGTTTCGCAGCGTCCGGATCGCGTCGGTAGAGGGCTTGCCATTCCGGGATCGGCATCGTCTCCGTGGGAGTGGGAGGCTGTCCCTGTCCCTCTGGATTCGATCCACCGCGACCCATGGCGGCAAGATTCTCCGACCCGTCCGTCACCGTAGGTTCCGTCTTCGGCTCGCCTTCCACAGGCTCGGTCGCGGGAACCGGGTCAATACCATAGCCGAGGGCCCAGGTCTCGATGGCTTCCTTGGTGAGTTCACCTTCAGGCTGCGATGCCGTGTACAGGTCTGCGAACTGCGGGGCGAACCCCGCCTCAGCAAACGCATCCTTGGCAGCGTAGCCACGGTTCTCTCCCATGGCTGTCTCGAGCGCGGACTTCGACTTGGCAAGATCCTTTTCCAGCGCCTTGATGTGATCGCGGGCGTCAGTAGGGGTACCAGTTTCAGGCACGTCGTTCTCCTTCTATGATGGCGCTGATCTCACTGGTTTGCGCCGTGGACCCCCCGAACGCCAGTGCCGCGGGAGTTTTCCTTTCCGACATGCCCGGGTGCAATCTGCCTGCGGAGCCCTGGCGTCTCCGCACTTGGAGGTAACTCTACAATCCGTCGGCTTCTAGCGTCAGTTCGATCCACTTCATCATGCCCAGCATCTGCCAGGGGGTCAGGCCCTTGGTGAAGGAGCGGAAGATCGGGAAGGAGGACATGCCCTCCTCGGGGTTGGGAAAGAGACCCAGCACCAGAATCCCAGTGACCTCAGGCGGTTCGTCCAGGTCATGCTCATTCATCAGCCACAGGGCGAAGGCGTCCTGGACCATGCCAGCGGCATCGGGATCGTCAACGGGCTCGAACTGTCGATCAGACACTCTGGCCTCTTAGCTCCCCGAAGGACCTCGCTTGGGGGCGTCCCTTCTGGGTGAATCCGAAGAACGGGGTCACCCTGTCCTTGAGGAATCCCTGCGCCTCGGACAGGGCTGCTTCCATATTCATGGTGATGTCCGCCTGAGACGCACCCGACGACGGGGCAAGGCCCAGCGAGATGTCGATCAAGTCTTCGGCGTTGAGGTTGTGCTTGCCCAGGTTGATCTCCGCCCGGAAGCGGAGGATGTTGGCCGCGCTCTGCTGGAGCGCCTGGTACGCCCGCTCCGGGGAGACCGCGAAGGGAGCCTCTGCCGCTGCCGCGATAGCCGCATCGGCGCTGAACATGTCCCCGATCCCCGCCGCGACAGCTGCCTCACGCAATGAACTAGCTTCGTACACCTCGTACACATCTGCTGGCGCAGACCCGTTGAGGAAGGCGTAGAGTTCCTCGGTGCTGCCCAGCACGGGCAGGCCTGCAGCGTCGAGCACCGCGTTGAAGGCCTCGAACGCGGGGGCGAAGTCCTTCATCCGCTTGAACACGCTGTAAGCCTTCCCCACGTCAGTCATGGAGTAGCCGTTCGCAGCAATGTCAGCCACAGTCTGCGGGGTAATCCGATCAGGGTTCCCGCCGAACTGGAGCTCGAACTGTCGGAGCTGCCTCTCGGCCTGGAGGTGTGCTGCCACTGCCTCCTGCGCGGTGACCCCCTCAGCCTTGAAGGTCTCGTAGCCGGGGAAGCGGGTCGTGAAGGAGTCGAGCTTGGTCATCTGCGTGAGCAGCCAGTCATCACTCTTGCCCTCCGAGACAGCGATGAAGAGCAGCTCCTCGGCCTTGCCGTCGCCTGTAGCCCACTCGGGGAGACGCCCCTCGTCTAGGGCCAAGGCGAGGACACGGTCAACGTTCTCTTGGAAGGTCGATCCGTCCTCCGTCGCCACCTCGCCTAGGAACCCAGCAAAGGTCACCTCGTCCCGGCCGGTCAGGGCCTTGAGGCTCGTGGTCTCAGCGTTGGGGGGCAACTGGCCGTCCCCGAAGACAGACTCCACATCCTGCTGCGAGGCCTCAAAGACCAGCTCTCTGCCCGAGTTGGGCAGCTTGTAGCTGACGTAGAAGAGGCCGGTATTCGGGTCGTGGTACCACTTGAACGACCCACCCATGATCTTGACTTTGTCCGTGGGGGGAGTGGTGGTGACGGGCGTCCCTTCCGGGGTCGTCCCACTCGCCACGTTGAACGCATGTGTGATTTCGGCGGGTCCAGCCTGGCCCCCGGAGTAGTATGCCGGGTTCCCCTCGATGTACCCCTCGTTGACCATCGACTCCCAAAAGAAGACGTTGCCCTCCGTGTCGCCCGTGGCCTGGATGGCCTGGTATCCCACGGAGAGGGCGTGTCGGACTTCCCAGTCCGCAGCCTCGCCCGAGGTGTAGTACTCAGGGTTGCCCGCGATGTAGCCCTTGCCGACGAGCCAGGCCCAGATGTCTTCCTCCGGACCCACGCTCGAGGCCTGGCCCGAGGCTGTGTCCGACTCAAACTCAGTGAGGCTTGGAACGGTCACGAGCGGAACACCCCCTTCATGCTCTGGAGGCGAGTCTCAAGGTTGTTGATGAAGGGCGCCGAGCCAGTGACCTGACGCTCCTTGGACAGACGCTGTTGGAAGGTACTCGGGCTCGAGGCCAAGCCGGTACCGCCCTGCACGAGGCCCTTGACCTGACCCTCGTCACCGGGGCCGAGCATGGCTGCTGCGGACGCGGCGTAGGGGCCCAGGAAGGCTTCGTAGGACATGTGCGGTGGCTTCCGCTTGGCAAAACGCGCGTAGTCGGCCGTACCCTCGATGCGCCGAACGACGTAGCTCTTGAAGTCAAGCTTCTGCTCCGGGTTCCGGACGATCTCCTCGATGTAGTCACGGGCCACTCCCCGGGGGTCGTCATTCTCGTCCAGGAGGTAGCCCCTCCACAGGTCCTGTACGCCCCGGGCCAGCTCGTCAACGTCAAAGCTTGCGCGGATCTGCGCCGCGGTGGGACGTCCGGTGCCGCCGCCCCCACTCTTGAAGGTCGGCTGGCGCAGCCCTTCGGCCAGCTCAGGCCGCTGGGCCTGGAGCCACCAGATCCCCATGGATGCGAGGCCCGTGAGGTGCTCGACGGTCAACAGCTGCGGGTTCTCCCGGAAGAACCCCGCGCTGGGGGTGATCCCGTTCAACATGTTGGTGGTGTTGGCCTCGAACCACGTGAGGTAGGCCTCCTCGTTGAAGCCCATGATCTTCGCGGCGTTCCTAATCTGCTCCGCCACAATGCTGACGACGTAGTCCTCCCACGGGGCAGCCTTGGACGCTCCGCCCAACGCGGCCCATTCACCATACGCAACCTGGAAGTCCTCCTCCGAGGCAAAATTGATGCGGGAAGGCTCCGGGGCACCACCTGAGGTGATGGGCTGCCCAGCCCCACCCACGACAACGTTGCTCCCCGGCTGCGTCTCAGTACGGGACCCACCGAACGGATCATCAGATGGAGGCTGAGGGGCGGGCGCAGAGGTAGCGCTGGGGCCGGGTTGGCCCCGATCATGTGCCATTAGGCTCCCCTCCGGATCTCATCAGGAGCCCAGTAGGGTTCATCGCCAATGTACAACCAGGCCAGCGTCCGGCCGAAGGGGTCGACCTCGCTGCCTGCAAAATTAGGGTCTCTCACAATGGAGATTCTATCACCGCGTTCGATGCCAGCGCGTATTGCCGCGACCAGCTCCCGGGTCTGCGCGAGTGCTTTGTCCGGGTCGAACTGGCTCTCCGCCGTATCGAGCCCAAGGAGCCGCACCTCGAAGTGCCGGGGCGTGCCTTCCACACCCCCAAAGAAGGGCATGCGAATGTCCGAGGTCAGGGACACCGCGATACTGTCACCGTCGATCACGTCCTGGACGAAGACCTCCGCGGTCTTGCTGTTCAGGTTTCCGTCTTCCTTGAAGAGGGGCCGGGGCTCTGGCGAGTCCCACACCAGGGGCCCGAACCGGCTCGCAAACCCAAGCTGCCAAACTCGGTCCCAGTCGAGGAGGTCCTTCCCCACGTGCGCCAGTGCGCCGAACCGCTCGAACACCTGGTCCTGCACGGCACGGGGGATGCGCGCCTCCTCCTGGTAGACCTCATCAGTGAGGTTCATCACCCACTTCCGGAACACCTGCACCTCCGTGCGGTAGTCCACCGACAGCCCTGACTTGGTCTCGAGGTCCCGGAGCATGCCGTCAACCTCGTTCGCGACCATCCGACCACCTCGCCAGACCCTGTACTCCGGGCGGATCGTCTGCCACAGGATGCCCTCGGCGTCGTTCTTAGCGTCCACCAGCCCAGTCACGAAGGCCTCCCCCGACATACCTTCCTCGAAGCTCAGCCCTAGCACCTCAGCTGCGCGCTGAGCCAAGGGCGAGATCTCGAACATCGGACGCTCACGGAAGCGGGCGGAGAAGAGGCGCATGTCATCACCCCGCCATTCCGTGCCCCACGCCGCCTCCTTAGAAGGAACAGCCGAGAACGTCGCCGCGACCTGTTTGTACCCTGCAGTGCCGAAGGCAATACCCGCGCGCGTCGTGAAGTCCTCCACGAAGAACTGCTGCATACCACCAAAGTCCTCCCACAGGGTCCGAGCGGTATAGCCCAGCTCAGGATACTTGTCTGCCAAGAACTCCAGTTCCGCCTTGGTGTCTGGCTTGACGTCGTACGTCCACCGGTCATCGTTGATCAGGCCCGCCTGCTCCTCATAGGCGCGACGGATCACAGCGAACTGCGACTCGATCCAAGTCCCGACGACGAGCCGGGCCCGGAGGTTCCCATTCATGGGCCGGATCAGCGACTTTCGCACCAGGTTGTCGTGTCGGATGAGGGAGGTGTTGGACCCGTCCGGTCGGTAGGGGATGAGGACGTCCTCGGTCAAGCCCTGGTCCACGGCCTCCTGGGTCCACACCCACGAGGGGACCACGTTCGCAGCGATCTCTAGGTGCCCTGCAATGATGAGGTCCCGCTCACTGAGAGGAAGATCAAAGAAGGCGCGCCGGATCTGGTTGGCCGTCTGCCGCCGAGCCTCAGGATCCTTGAGAGCCGTCAGGTTCCCTGGGTCGATGAGGGGCTCCGTAGCCGCCACCTCGATCCAAAGGTCATCCAGGTCAGCCGGGGCCGTATGGAAGTCAGCGTTGATCGGTAGCAAGGACCGGACAATCGTCCGACCCGCGTGACCTATAGAGGCGCGAGTGTTGGCCTCAGCCACGCCCGCGTCGAGAAGTGCCATGATCTCATCCGCAGAGGTCGCGCCCTTGAGGTCCGCGATGAAGGTTGGGTCCCCAAACTGGACCGAGATCTCCCGGTTGAGCATGATCTCCCGGTTAACGTCTCCCACCAGGGAGGTCGCGCCGAAGGGGGTCGTCGTGTTTCCCGCCGCGGACAGATCACCAAAGAGAGTGATCATGTTCCCAATGTTCCCACCACCCGCAAGCCTGCTCGTGATACCACCCTGCTGGAAGGCCACATAAGGGAAGACCTCGGAGACGGCGTTGATGATGTTCCGGTACTCCTCGGGCTCCTCCACCGGGTCGAAGAACAGCTCGAGCAGGCCGTCAATGAGCATCATGGGGAAGGGGCCCAGCCCAGGGATCATCACAGCAAGGGGGTTCTCGTCCCCTCCCACAGGGAGGAAGAAGAAGGGTGACAGGTCGGTGCTCTCGGTTCCAGGGATCAGGCCTTGCGGCTCCTCAGACTCCCCCGTCCCAGGAATGCGCCCGCCCTCGCCCAGGCCGAAGCCCCGGTCAATCTTGAAATTGGTACCCGCCAGACGGGACATGAACCCCGCCGTCTTCGGGTTGAAGGGGAGCCAGTCGATCACACTGTTGGCTGCGTTACGCATGCCCTGATAAGCGGGGCGCGTTGCTTGCCCCCGCAGCGTCGGGCGGCTCGACAGCTCACGGCCCCAACGGCGCCACATCTCGCCCCAGGCTCGGACGAAGGGCGCGAAGGGTCGGGCGCTGTGTCCCGCACGGCTGACTGTGCTCCACATGTACGTTTGCTTGCGGATCTGTGCCTCTGCGTAGTTATCCGCAATCCGCCGTATACGGCCCTGGGTCCACACCCCCATCTGCTCCGCGAGATCATCCACGAGGGCGCTAGCCGACACCGACGTATCGAGGACGCCCGGCTCGAGCCCCAGCTTGACCTCCAGCTCCGGATAGCTGAGGATGGGGATATCCTGATCCGCAGCCAGCTTCTCGAGCTGGTGAGTCTTCTGCTGCCGAGCGTTGCGCGCAATCCAGCCTTGGCGGAAGTTGGCTGGGCCCGTGATCCCGATACGCCCAATCTCGTCTACCATCCGGGCCAGACCTCCAGCATTCTGTGGAACCTGTCGCACCCCATTCACGGGGCCGAGGTCCCTGACGGCCCAGTCGGGCAGCCGTTGGGCCTGGCCCGTGTCCTTGATCTTCTGGACGGTCTCTCGCCAGGCCTGCACCCCATCCTCAATGGTCTTGCCCCTGGGCAGGCTCTTCATCAAGGGGCGCCGATATCCGTACTCGAAGAGGTTGTCCCAAAACTGCCATGCCTCCGCAGCATCGTTCATCAGCCGCATGTTTGGCCCATCCGCGATCCGGCCCGTCTGCCTAACGTTGAGAGCTGCGTCACTATTCCACCACGCCTCGAACGCCTCCCGCCCATCGAGATATGCATGAAAGCCCTTGTTGTTGAGGATCACCTCCGTGGCCTGGTGCTGGTAGTTGATGTACTTCGGGTCATCGGGAAGCAGCTCACCCATCGACACCCCCACCTCATCATGGAGAGAGGCCTCTGCGTTCCGGATGTTGACTGGGACGTCCTGGTACTCCTGCAAGCGCCGAAGCCGAGAGGGTGACATGTAGGCGGTGCCCGTAGCGACCACGGGCTTCTGCCCGCGCGCAAGGGCCTGCATCTCCGCCTCCCAGCGGAGCAGGCGGGCATCCATGTATGACAGGAACCCCTTCTGCCCAAGGCGGTGCAGCTGGAAGAGGATCTCATCACCTGACATCACCATGAAGGTAGAGGGCCGCATGATCTTGTCGAGGACCCAGGCGTTCATAAAGGTCCAGGACCCCTGCCGGGCCATGTTGACCATGCTGAGGTGCTGCACCCGCCTCCACACTGCGCCTGTAGCCTCCGAAGCCGCGACCATCTCGAGAGGACTCATCCGCATGAAGAGCCCCACCGGACGATCGAGGTCCGGGTCGATGGACCG
>SDBT01004641.1_pt1 | contig 23265 bp, 24 predicted proteins | sample 2277101 | NCBI WGS metagenome assembly SDBT01 (sample SAMN10404973, study PRJNA504765) | marine sediment metagenome | isolation source: marine sediment core GS10_PC15, 103 cmbsf | place: Arctic Ocean: Southern Knipovich Ridge | collected 2010 | reverse complement strand
TGCCGCTGCTGGCGGAACGCTTCGATCGAGATCGCTAGCCTGCAGCTTTCGCGGCGAGCGGAGACACGTAGCGCAGGCTAGTCGCGCTCGTACTCGGCCGTCACGGTGGTGTGTAGGCCCCCCCTCGGGGTGAACTCGCCGCCTACCTCCATGCGCACCGGGTCACAGGCTGCCACCAGGTCGCGCAGCATTCGGTTGACCGCATTCTCGTGAAAAATCCCGAGGTTGCGATAGGCCAGGAAATAGAGCTTCAGCGACTTGAGCTCGATGCAGCTCGCATCGGGTTCGTAGCGCAGTGTGATGGTGCCGAAATCGGGCAGCCCGGTCTTCGGGCAGATCGACGTGTATTCCGGGTTGACGATCGTGATCTCGTAGTCCCGGTATTGGTTCGGGAAGACGTCGATCGACGGCAGTTCGGCGTCGGTGCCGCTGGCGGCGTGCTCGTCGGTGTAGCCCCCGGCTGTGGCGGCATCGACGTCGCGCAGGTTTACCTGGTCGTCGGATTCATGCATTGGCTCATCGCTGGTAGGAAACTCACTCACCCGCGTTCGGCGGCACGGTTCTACTGAAGATCGGGCCCGCGATACGTGCAGCGTGCGGTGCAGGTTTCATGCACGGTAATACCGCTGAGCTGAGGGAGGGCATTCGCCAGACGATCCCAGATCCATATGGCGACGAGCTCGCTGGTAGGCGTTTCGAGCCCCTCGATGTCGTTCAGATGTCGGTGGTCGAGCATGTCGTACACCGGTTCGAATGCCCTCGCAATCTCATCGAAATCGACGACCCAGCCGTGCTCCTCGTCGAGCTCCCCCTGCACGAGCACATCGACCTTGAAGGAGTGGCCGTGCAGCCGCGAACACTTGCTGCCCTCGGGTGCTCGGTGGAGCTGATGGGCTGCCTCGAAGGTAAAGGTGGTGGCGAGCTCGAGCCTCGCGGGTCTCGCTCCGCTTGATTCCTGTGCCGACATCGGGTCCTCGCTCCCCTGGCTCCTCGTTCTCGAATGCCGGGCGCTACTCTGACTCAGCATACCCCGTGGGATCGTCGACACCAGCCGCCTCGAATCCCCGGCGCCGGAGTATGCAGGAATCACACAGGCCACAGGCCAATCCCTCAGCTGAAGGATCGTAGCAGGAATGGGTGATGCCGAAGTTGACGCCGAGCTCGACGCCGCGCCGAATGATCTTGTCCTTGGTCCAGTTGAGGAGGGGAGCATGAACGTGGAACTGGCGCCTCTTTTCGGTCCCCGCGCGTGTCGCGAGATTTGCGAGGTGCTCAAAAGCCCGGAGAAACTCGGGCCGACAATCCGGGTAGCCGGAGAAGTCCCGTGCGGTCGCCCCGATGTAGATGTCGGTGATGTCGAGAACCTCTGCCCATGCCAGCGCCAGCGACAGTAAGATCGTGTTGCGCGCCGGCACATAGGTGGACGGAATCGTGCTTCCGATGCTGTCGGCATTTTCGGGATTCGGCACGGCGATGTCATCGGTCAGCGCCGATCCTCCGAAAACCCGGAGGTCAACCGCCACCACGCGATGTGAGGCTGCACCGAGCTGCACCGCGACGCGGCGTGCGGCCTCGATCTCTACCCGGTGCCGTTGTCCATAGTCGACGGTCAACGCGTGGCAGTCGATTCCGGTCGATCGGGCCAAGGCCAGTACCGTCGCCGAGTCGAGTCCGCCGGACACCAAGGCCACCGCCCCCTTGCGCTCATCCACCTGGGCTCGCCACTTCTCGGCGTCGGCGAGCGTGGCGGGCGTTTCCTCGATGGTGACACCAACAGCGCGCCTTTCCGACGATGTCCGGTCGCTGCTTTTCATTTTGATGGCGGGGTCTTCTTGCAGGCTTCTCGAGCAGCCTGATGCGTAGGTCTTTTGACGACTGAACCGGAGCGAAGTCAATCATACCCAGGGGTCTCAGGTGAGAGCTAGTAGCCCGAGCTCCTCAATGGGTCATGGCTGCGCTGGCACACTGGCGCGCGATGGTGTGGCTGCTAACCGTTGGCGGCGCCGACCTGCGGCTCTTGGGCAACGACGGTCTGGTTTCCGCCGAGCCGCTTGGCTTCATAGAGGGCCTCATCCGAGTGCCGCAGCAAGGCGGTGGCGCTGTCGCCATGTTCGGGGAACAGGGCGATGCCCGCCGACATGCTGATCGATACCGGCTGACCGTCATCGGCCTTGAAGCCGAGGTTCCTGATCTGGGTGAGGAACCGATGAGCTACCTGTTGGGCTCGGTCGCAGTCCGCTTCCATGAGCAAGGCCGCGAATTCTTCCCCGCCCATGCGGGCAAGCATGTCGGTTCCACGCATCGATCGCCGCATGGCCTCGGAAACCGCCTGCAGAGCCCTGTCACCGGCATGGTGGCCGAAACGGTCGTTGATGGATTTGAAGCGGTCGAGGTCGCCGAACACGAGTGCGAGGCGGCGCTCGTAGCGCTGCGCGCGCCCAATCGCATCCTCGAATTGACTCATGAAGAAACGTCGGTTGTGGAGGCCCGTCAGGGGATCGGTGATCGATAGGCGACGGGCTTCCGCGTGCAGTTGTGCGGTTCTCAACACAACGGCGAGGTGTTGCGCCACGACGCTCAGTGTGCGGACGTGCTCCTTCTGATAAGCACTGGGCTCACGGGACTCGCAGTTCAGCACGCCGATCACCTGCCCCTCCGCTATCAGCGGCAACGCGATTTCGCTGCGTGCTCCAGGCACCCCGGGCAAGTAATCCCTTTCGGCCTCGAGGTCGTGCACGATCTGCGGCTTGCCGAGCTCGGCTGCCCGGCCGGTGATGCCCCTGCCCAACGGAATGCCGAGCCGTTCCACGCCTTCCTGGTAACCCTCGGAGGCGTGCACGCGCAGCAAGCGGCTTTTGGGATCCATCAACAGGATCGCCGCGTGCCCCACAGGGATGAGGTCGCGAGTGACTTCCAGAACTGTCTCGAGTACCTCGTCGAACCCTTCACGAACACTGAGGCTGGCGAGCTGGCTGATCTTGTGCAGTGCGTCGAGGTGATCGACTCGTCCCTCGAGGTGCTTTCGCGTGCGCTGGGCGACGATGGCGAGGACGGCTTGGCTCCCGAAGACGGACAGAAGCTTTTCATGCAGTTTGCTGAAGGCGTTCACGCGAGCAGATTCCGCGATGATGACGGCCGCCGCCTCGTTGCTCGCGATGAGTGGCACGACGATGGTGGAGCACATCCCGGGGCTGATCTCGAGGTAGCTGGAATTCGAAGACGAGCCACTCGTTCGGAACGATCGTAGATCGCGCGCCGCCAGGACAGCGAGGTCCACTGCGAGATCGATGTTCATGCCCTCGAGATCGGAGTGGCCACGGCCATGGCTGTAGGTACGCTCCAGGGCGAACCTCTCAGTCTCAGGGTCGTAGAGCAGCAGGGCGCATCGGTCGGAGTCTACGAGCCGCTGCACCTGTGTGACGACCTCATCGACGAGCTCGTCGAGCGTCAGGTCTGCGTCGAACGCACGACTGCTCTCCAAGAGTGCGTCGAGCGCGGAGGTTTCCATCGATGTCCCCAGCTCCTCTGGCCCGGACTTCTCAACAAGTCACGCCCGCTCGCTTCACGACCCGTTGAGAAGTCCGGGCCCTGGAGATTCGCCTGCGCCCAATCGTGGACGATAGCTATCCATCTAGCGGAACATTTTCCGCTCGCACCGGTGGTGATTCCACCCCTAATACCAGCCTGGCCAGAAGACCCTCGCGCAGCCTACTGCGCCGCGGTACCCCCATTTGCGGGTGGATCGGTGAACAACCTGCCGAATCGTTCACGCAGGCCGTCGCCGGCCTTGTGGGAGAACATGCCCGCGATCCCGGCGATGGTGAGGAATCCCCAGGGATTCACCTCGCCGACGTCGAGTCCCAGTACCAGGAGCAGCGACCTGCAGAAGAAATAGACGACCACCGCCAGCGCCGCACCCTCGACCGGGCGCATGAGCACCGACAATGACCATCGGGGGTCGAAGGTCCCCCTCCCGACGTCATCGAAGAGGCTCGAGGCCCCTCGCATGACGCTAGCGAGGACGCCCACCGCGACGACGAGATGGAGCAGAACGGCGTCGTTGAGGCCGTCTTCCCCCATCAGCATGTCGTACTCGTAGAACACGTAGGCCACCATTCCGACGACCAAAGCCACGCAATAGATGGTCAAGAGGCCAATGAGGATCACCTCGCTCTTCTCGTATTGCCTGTCGATCATCGGGGATCTCCCTTCAACGTATACGCGCATAGTTTCTCACCTGGCCTGTGCCAGAGGCTAAGAATCTCGCTACAGTTCTGCCCTTCGTATCACACTCGGCGTCAAGGTCAAGGGCAGAAGCGGTGTTATCGCCCTATTCTGACGCCGGTCGTTCTCCTCCCGAGGCTAATTCCTGGAACACGGACGCCTCTGATGTAGCCGTCACCAGCAGCGGCAAAACAGAGTCAATGAGCTCTTCTGGTACCCCCTCCGCCCCGTCCACCAGCGCTGCCAGGGCAACGTATTCGGCCAATGCATGCGACGAGGCGCGACGCGACGCGAACAGCGCGACTCGCGGGCCCACCGAGCCCAAGAGCCACCCCACTGTAGAGCATAACGGCCGGGCAAATCCGAGGGTAGGGTACGGCGAGCTTCCCAGCTCTTCAATGATCTCGGCGATCGTACGGGCTCGCTCGCGGGCCGATGAGGAGCTTTCGCTGACCACGGAATCCCACGGCGCACCAATTCGCCTTGCCATGCCCTGATAAAGCGGCGCGTGACGATATTCCATGCTCAGCGCGCGCTGTAGGCGACGGACAATCCATTGCCTGCTGAGGGAGGGCTCGTCCAGCATCCCCTGGACCACGGGCTCCGCAGATTCCGGGGCGAGCAGGGGTTTCGGAGGTGAGGCGTTCGTAGCTGCCGGGAGGGGGGGCACGCGGGGAGCATACAACGATTCCGCAGTTTCTTTCGGAACCGTCGGAAAACTTCCCAGGAGGTCGTTACCCATATGCAACGCCATCCTGACGGGCTCGCAGCCCACTTTCCTACCGGTCCCCAGGGATCGTGGCTGCGAGCCCAGCTTTTCATGGCTCCTCGCGCCCGCTCGAGATGGAACTGGCGCGGGTACTCTACCGGTACGTGGAGAAGTCACGGCCCCTTCTGCTGTCGCAGGGCGGGGTAACCGATGCGCGCAAGGTGCCGGCGGTATTCATCACCAACCGAGGGCACCGCATTCACGTGCGCGATATCCGCCAACTCCTCGGTTCGCACGGCAGGGCAGTCGGTATCGAAACGGCAGTCAACACCAACACCCTGCGGCTGTCGCGAGCGTGGCACCTGCGCGAGCAGGGCGTTTCTCCCGAGGCTATCCAGCGCCTCCTGGGAGCGTCGAGTCGCTCGGGGCGCCGAGTCGTCTAGCCCGCATTTCTCATCACCCCCCTGCTGCGGCCGCGCCAGATCTTCCAGCGATCGACGACGACGTCGCCCCTGACAACCTGGTACTCATCGAAGCAGGATACGGTCAGGCACGCGTGGTTGGGCAGGATGCGGAGCTTGCTTCCGACCACGAGCGCGCGGTTGACGATACCGTGTTCCTGGCTCACAGAAACCACCTGAAGGTCGGGATCGAGCACTCTGCTTTCGAGGTCTTGGAATATTCGCCCCATGCTCGGCACATCAGCGCGCTTCGGGCCGGGGTCCTTCGACAGCGACAGGGCTCCGGCGTCGATCACGCTGTGGCCGGCGTGGCTGGAGACGACACTCGCCAGCACAGTTGCGGCGCATTCCTCGACGCCGCAGGACCCGAGCACGTGCTGGGTATAGTCGAAGAGCGCGTAGTTTCCGGGGCGAGCTTCGGTGACCCCATCGAGCTCACGCACGTGCATCATTGCCGGGGTGGAGCCGACGCTGATTCCTTGAACCTCGATGCCGCTCGACCGCAATCGCTCCGCGAGCTCGACCATGACGATGCGTTCCTGCTCCGCAATCGCCGCGATCTCGTCGCCATCGTGGCCGTGATACGTATCCCCGGAATGACTCAGGATGCCCTCGAAGATCAGCGCACTGCTGGAGGCGAGGTCACCTGCGAGTCGCACGGTGGATTCGGCCTGCGGGTCGACGCCGGCGCGGTGATAGCCGCAGTCGACCTTGATCCACACGTGAAGTGAATTTTCCTGCGGGGGCAGGGACGACAAGGCAGCGAGCGCCTCATCAGAGTCGATGACGAAACCGAGCCGGGATCGCGCTGCCAAATCGATGGCCTCCGGCAGGCGCGAGATGATCAGAGGGAAAGCCCACGTCAGGTCGCCAAAGCCGTGATCGGCAAAGACCCTGGCCTCGTGGAGGGTCGACACGGTGAGGCCGGCAACACCCCCCTGACGCTGCAACTCCGCAATCTCGATGCACTTATGGGTCTTGATATGCGGCCGCAGTGCCACGCCTAGCCGCTCCGCACGCTGCGACATCCTTTCCAGGTTGCCCTCCAGCACGTCGAGATCGAGCAACAATGCCGGAGTCGGGAGCGCCTCGATGTAGGTCACCGCTCTTCTGCTGCCTCTGGATCCATGACCTCCTCGATGAGGTCATCCAGCCACACGCCGGGCTCGAAGTAGGTGTCCTTCCACGTCGGGTGGATTGCGTCGAGAAGCTCGGCGAGGCCGTGGCCGATGCCGTAAAACGAGGTGGGGTCGCCGGCGCCCATCGAGGTCGAGCTGCGGATCATCCAGAAGTGAGTCCGCATGACCTCTTCCCAGACCCGCGCGTACGACATGTTGCCCTGCAGAGTTCCGAAACCGGGAACTGGTCGAAACTGGCCGCGGTTTTCCATGTCCGCGGCGAGCAAGGAAACCCGCACCTGGCTGTACCGAGCGACGCCCTCCTTCCACGTTTGGTAGCGGAAGTAGCTGTATGACTCCTCGCCGTACTTGAGCGTGACGACGGTCTTGAAGTTCTGCAGTGCTGCCCAGGAAGTCTCGGCCAGGAATGTCCTCTGCACAGCGCGGGGAAGCGTCCGCGATCTTGTCCAGAAGTCGTACAGTGCTTGCCCGAGCAGGTGGATGGCGTGGCCGATGTCCTTATCACCATAGGCGAAGGGGTAGTCGAGCTGCAGCGATGGATAGACGGCCCGACCGAGCGAAAGGCCACGCACCTTGGTCGCCTCGTCTCGATTCATTTGCAGCACGTGGAACCACTCGTGTACCAGGGTGAGGGCCCACTCATTCGGGCTCTCCTCGGGGGCCCGCCAGGCCCCGGTGATTGCGGCCGGCAGGCCCTCGATCGGAAATGACGCACGCAGGGCGGGTGGCAGGGTGCGCGGCCTGCGGTAGATAAGTCTGCCGAGAAATCGCTGGTCGGTTTCCGTGAACTCCCCAGCAGGCCGCCATGTGGGCGGAGCATTCACCAGAAACTCGTATTCCCCGTCAATGAGAAGCACCGTCAACGGAATCGACGCCCATCCCTGCCAGATCTGGGTCCCCGCCATCGATACGAGCGCGAAAGCCTCGCGCAGTACAAGGAGCTGCTCGGCAGAAAGCTCGTCGTCAGCGGCTGGGCTAGCTGTGGCACGTGGCGGGGCACTGGCGGCCATGGTGGAGACGAGCACGGCGAGGCACACCATGGAAAGCCAAGTTCTCGATCGCATCGAATGCGGGCGGCTGGCAACGCTGGTTCTTGTTCGATTGTGGTCCAATATCACTTTAGGCAACTCGGGTTGGGCCGGGGATTCGGTTTCTCGATCCGCGAGGGGAGGCAACCCTATGATCTAACATCATGGCTGCGCGTGGATCGCATTCTATAAACGCGTCGTTTGATCCAGTAGACGTTAACATCCTGGTTGGTCGGTTGCCTTGCCGGTCGAAAATTGAGCCTTACTCCATGACCGATACCCTCGAGCGTCTGAGTCGCTACCGTGAGTTGGTAGATGATTGGCCCGCCTTCATTGATTCGTGTCGGAGGCCCCTGCCGACGGTCGTGTGGGCCAATCCTCTGCGACGAAGCGCGCTGCTGAGGCTGGGGGTGCCAGGAGCCGCCGATCTTTCCGTCGGCTCCGACCGCCCCCCCGGCTCCGACCTCCTGCCCGCAACGAGCATTCTGGCCGCGCGGCTCGAGGCACTCGGCTATTCTTCTCGGTCCGTGGATTGGTACCCGGGTGCCCTGCGGGTGTTCGGGATCGACAAGCCCGGCAAAACCCTCGAGTTCTATCTGGGTCTCTATCACGTGCAGGAGGAGATATCTCTTGTGCCGGCGCTGCTCCTCGCGGCCCGGCCGGGGGAGCGGGTGCTTGACCTATGCGCTGCCCCTGGAGGCAAGACCGCACAGATTGCCTGCCACATGGAGAACACCGGCACACTGGTTGCCAACGACATCAGGCCGAACCGGCTGAGGGCGTTGCGGTCGAACTGCGAACGGCTCGGCCTTCTCAACGTGGCTGTCTCGTCACATGACGGCACCCGGTTTCCGCTCGAAGTGGGCCAGTTCGACCGGGTGCTGCTCGACGTACCCTGCTCCTGTGAAGGCAATGTCCGGCAATCAGGCAAGATCCCCTTCGAGCAAGCGGGCGGGGTCAGAGGGAGAGCAGGTCTGCAGGCGACGTTGCTGGGTCGCGCCTGGAAGCTTCTGTCTCCAGGTGGCGTGCTGGTCTATGCGACATGTACGTTCGCTCCCGAGGAAAACGAGCTCGTGCTCGACTACGTGCTCGGTGAGGACGCCACGATCGAGCCGGTCGAGATCGAAGGGCTGCGCGCGAGCGCGGGAGTCACCGAGTGGGACGGCATTGATCTGCGTCCCGATTGCCGCAACGTGGCCCGGTTCTGGCCCCACCTGAATGACACGGGTGGTTTCGCTGCCGCTCGCATCCGCAAGCAGGGGGAAGCTCGATGAGCGAGAACTTCATTCGACTCGATGGCCGACCCTTTATCGAGTGGTGGGGCGAGCGCTTCGGATTGTCGACGGAGACCTTCACAGGTTTGTGCTTCTATCAGCGTGGCCGCTCCACAGTATGGGTTGGAGTGCCTGACGTTGACGACCTCACGGGGGCGAGGGTCGAGGCGGTGGGCATTCCCCTCCTGCGCCTCGGCGCCCGTTTTTGGAAGCCCACGTCGATTGCCATCATCACCTTTGCTTCGGCGGCAGCCCACAATGTCATCGACCTCGACGACCATGAGACGCGTCGCTTCCTGGCGGGCTCGGAAAGTTGCCTGGAGGAGACGGACCCGCGCCGCGGCAAGCTGACTACCGGCTTCGTGGTCGCCCGCCTCGACGGCGTGGCCATAGGCTGTGGGGAGTGGCACCACGGCACGCTTCATTCCTGTATCCCGAAGGGCAAGCGCGTCGTTTCCATCGATTTCTGAGGCCGGCGATTGCTGGCCAAGGCGACGAAATCCCTAGCCTGCATTTCTCTCCGCGGCCGCAGCAGGAGGGTGATGAGAAATGCAGGCTGAACCGGGTTAAACTCATGGAGCCAACGCACGTGGCTACTCGTGGCTCGCGCTGGGTGCTCCAGCGATCCGGCCACATCGTGGAGACTCTCGTCATTCACGCAGCGGACAGGAGCGTTCAATGAGCGATCGCCAGCAGGACCTCCACCTGTTCATTCCGGGCCCGGCATCGGTTTCCTTCGAGGTGATGGAGGCGATGGGGCACCCCATCACACCTCACTACGGAGACGATTTCGTGGCTGCGTACAATCGCTCCATCGAGTGCATGCAGCAAATCTTCATGACGAAGAACGACCTGTACCTCGTCGTGGGCCCGGGCACCGCGGCCATCGATGCCGCACTGACGAGCGCCCTGCCGGACGGAGCTCGTGTCCTGGTGCTCACCAATGGGTTCTTCGGCGAGCGGTTCGTGGAAATGTGTCAAATGCACCGCGCCGAAACGGAGCAGATGGAGTTTGCTCCGGGCGAGCCTATTGATGCCTCCCGGGTGGCGGACCGGTTGGCCCAAGGCCCCCAGTTCGATGCCGTGGTTTGGGTCCACCACGAAACATCGATGGGTGTCCTGAACCCGGTGGAGCCCATCGCCGCTGCGGCGCGGGAGCACGGTGCCCTGAGCATCGTCGACGCGGTAGCCTCGATCGGCGGTACGGAGATGCGCGTCGATGATTGGGGCGTAGATCTGTGCGTGACGGTCGGGAACAAGTGCCTCGCCACCCCGCCCGGCATCTCGGCGATCTCGGTCAGCGATGTGGCTTGGGATGTTATCGATCGGAACGACAACACTCGCGGCTGGTATCTGGACCTGAGGGTCTGGCGGAAGTACCGGCAAGACTGGCCAGTCTGGCATCCCTATCCAACGACGGTTCCCACGAACGTGCTATACGCGCTGAGGGTAGGGCTCGAGCAGGTGCTGGCCGAAGGCCTGGAGCAGCGCCTCACCCGCACGGCCGAGGCGGCCCAGGCGGTTCGACGCGGGCTACGGCAAGTTGGTTTCGAGATGTTCGCCGATGACGCGTGGGCCTCTCCGATAACGACATCGGTAAAAGCCCATCCTGCGGTCCCGGCAGACGAGCTTCTCGGCTATCTCCTGAAGACTCACAACATCCACCTGTCGGGCGGGATTGGCCCCATGCACGGGAAGATCTTCCGAGTTGGCCACATGGGCCGCGCGATCGAGCGTGACGAAGTGGAGCTCCTGCTGCATGCCATCGAAGAGGGTCTCCGCCTGCAAGGCGCGGAGATTCCCCTAGGCGCTAGCCTGGAAGGAATCTGGCCGGAAGTCGCTGTGTAGCGGCAGCGGCCCGCCCACCTGTGGCCCGCAGTCGGGGCGGAAAAGCGAACGCGGGCGAGCCTGGTGGCGCAGGCTAGTTCTCGATGATGGTCCAGTTCTCGACCTGTACCGCGAAGGTGTAAACGCGGTTGGCCTCGTCCCATTCCATCGTGCCGGGCTCTTCGATCGTGGCGCGCTGTGCGGGACTCAAACGGACCACGGTGCGCTCGGTTTTCACCGCACTGTCGCTGTCGTCCAGGAAGTCGAACCGTACGGTGATGTCGAGCGTCTGTGTGGTGTCGTTGGTCACGACCACGGTCCACGTGTAGGGAGCCGGCTGGGTGCGGTCGGTGACCTCACCCCACTGAAAGTCCTCCTCGGTCAGGTCGATATTGCCGACCAACTGTGGACCTTCGGGCTCCTGTGGCTCGGGCTCTGGTTCGACGACGGGTTCAGGCTCAGCAGCCGGCGCGGCTTCCTCGGTGGACTCAGCTGCAGGCTCATTGGCAGGCTCACCGCCGCCACAAGCACTAGCGACTACCAGAAGGGCAACGAGGGCGAACAGAAGGACGATGTTCTTCTTGAAAGGCATCCCTGGATCTCCTTGGAAGGCGAGACGAAGGCCTGGATGGATTAGTGACTATCCCTGCTTCGTTAGCAGTTTTATTCAGTCCGAAAGGAAGATCGGACCCTCTTGGGGATCATTGGATAGTTGAATGCGTCCGCCACGTCAAGCCACTGAGCGTAAATTTTCACTTGTTTGCAGACTCGCCTGATGTTCATAAGTAGCATAGCATTTCGACGGATGGCACTCGGCTGCGGGCCCCGCGGCCTCTTCGGGCGACGATTTGCGAGCGCCTGACGACAAAGGTGTAGCGGTGGCAAAAGCATTGATTCGAGAAGGAAAGACCACCGGCGAGTATCTGCGCGAAGCAGAGAAATGGAGCGCGCACAACTACCACCCCCTTCCCGTCGTTCTCGGTCGAGGAGAGGGCGTCGAGATCTAGGCAATGCAAAACCAAGTCTGGTTCTTCCTGTTCCTGGGCATCGCGCTAGCCTTCCTGGCCGTGGCCGCCTGGATGCACTGGTTCACCGGTCGTGCCATCAAGGGACACCGACGGCAGGTCGAGGGCATGCTGCGAGAGATGCGCGAGAAAATCGACAAAGCGCGCAAGAAGCCGCTAAAGGACTAGCCCGGGCTAGCCCTTTGGCTCGTTCAATGCCACGGCCTTTTCCTGGATCAGATCCCAGGTCTCCTTGACGTCTGCGGCAGTGGTGCGGATGTTGCCGATCGGCAGTCGCAGCGCGAAGCGACCGCGCAAGCGCGTGTGCGATAGAAACGTCCGGCCCGAGCTGTTGATGGCCTCGAGAAGGTCTTCATTGACCCCAGCCCACTCGTCATCGGCAAGGTCGGCAAGGTGACTGCCGTCGCCGCTATCGGGTCCGGCTCCCGCGCGGAAGCGAAAGCACACGGTCGAGAAGGGGGTCGGCGCGAGGCGCTCGAAATCGGGATGCTCGTCGATCCATCCGGCGAGCTCTTCCGCCATCTCGATGTGATGTCGCAGACGTGCCTGCAGGCCCCGTCTACCGTAGGTGCGGAACACCAGCCACAGCTTGAGGGCACGGAAGCGGCGGCCGAGTTGGATGCCGTAGTCCATGAGGTCGACGGGTGCATAGTCTCGCTGCAGCTCGGCCGTGCGGCTGGCGACATCGCTGCGCAGATATTCCGGCACGAGACTGAACGCCTGCTTGAGTACCTCGGGGCGGCGTGTATACAGAACGCTACAATCGATGGGTGTGAACAGCCACTTGTGGGGATTCATGACAACCGAGTCGGCTCTCTCCCATCCGGAAAACAGAGAGCGGCGTTCCGGCAGCATGGCTGCAGCCCCGGCGTACGCGGCGTCCACGTGTAGCCACAGTCGCTCACGCTCGCAGAGGGTGGCAATTTCGTCGAGAGGGTCGACGCTGGTCGTCGACGTGGTGCCCGCCGTAGCTACCACAGCGAAGGGTAGCCATCCCTCACTCTTGTCCTCGACGAGAGCCTGACGGAGAGCCTCGACGTTCATCCTGTAGGCCGAATCGCAGGGAATCTTGCGCACCCCACGGTGGCCGATTCCGAGCAGCAAGGCCGCCTTCTCGACCGAGGAGTGGGCCTGGTCTGAGGTGTAGAGGCGCAGGCGCGGCACCTCGGGTCTGCCGGCCAGTCCGAGCTCCCTGACCTCGAGATCGGGAATCGCCTCGCGAGCGGCGGCCAGAGCGCAAAGACTGGATATCGACGCCGTATCGGTGATGATCCCGAACAAACCCGATGGCAGCCCAAGCCATTGCGCCAGCCAGTCGAGAACGAGCTGCTCCAGCTCCGTCGCGGACGGAGAGGTGCGCCATAGCATGCCGTTGACGTTCAACGCGGCCGAGAGCGTCTCGGCGAGAATTCCCGGGGCCGATCCGGTGATCGAGAAGTAGGCGAAGAAGCGCGGATGGTTCCAGTGCGTGATGCCCGGGAGGATGACGCTCTCGAAGTCGCGCATCATCTCCTCCCATGTCTCACCCTCCTCCGGTCCGGCAGCCGGGAGTTGGCCGTGCACCTCTCCCGGAACTACATCCGACAAAACGGGCAATCCCTGCCTGCCCTCCAGATAGTCGGCGATCCAATCGATCACCTGGTAGCCACGACGACGAAACTCCTCCGGCTCCAGGTCGCCGAGAGGGTTTGTCATTTCCTCTGGTGTTTCGGACATGCTGATCTCCTCCGCCTGGCGCGGATTCTGTCGAGCTCTGACCTTTTCCGAAGTGCTGTGACCTGGTCCGGTCTAGGCCACGAAGAACTCCACTGCGGCCGCGACACCTGCGCCGCCGGGCACGGTGTGCCCCTGCGCCTTGAGCGCCGCCTCGAGAGCCGCGAGAAGCAGCAGCACGTTGTTTGCAGTGCTCGAGGCGCCCATCAAGCCGACGCGCCAAATCTTCCCGGCTAGCGGACCGAGCCCGCCACCGATTTCGATGCCGTGGTAGCGCAGCAGAGTGCCACGCACGGCGGCCTCGTCGACACCGTCCGGCACCACGACCGCGTTCAGCGACCACAAGCGCTCGGCCGGATTGTCGACCTGCATGCTCATGCCCATCGCCTCGATGCCGGCGACGAAGGCCAGATGGTTGCGGCGGTGTCGCTCCGCCCGAGCCTCTATGCCCTCCTCGGCGATGATGCTGAGGGCTTCGTGCAGCGCGTAGATCATCGATATAGGTGCAGTGTGATGGTAGACACGATCACTGCCCCAATAGTTCGCCAGGAGTGACATGTCGAAGTACCAGCTACGCACGGGGACCCGGCGGGAGGTGATGACCTCGAGCGCGCGATCGTTCATCGTGAATGGCGCGAGCCCCGGTGGGCAGGAAAGGCACTTCTGTGTTCCCGCGTAGCAGAGGTCGATGCCACGCGCATCGACATCGACTGGATGTCCGCCGATTGACGTGACGGCGTCGACAATAACCAGGGCGTCGTTCGCATGTGCCGCTTCGATAATGCCTTCGAGCGGCTGCAAAACGCCGGTCGAAGTTTCCGCATGAACCACGGCGACTGCCTTCGTTGGGCCATCCTGAAGAGCCGCGGCCACCGCGTCGGCCTCGATGGGGGTCCCCCACTCCGTCTCGACCGTGACGACCTCGGCGCCGTTGCGCCGGGCCTGCTCCGCGAGCCTTATCCCGAAGACTCCAGCTATGGCCACTACCACCCGGTCACCCGGCTCGATCACATTGACAGCGGCAGCCTCCATGCCGGCGCTCCCGGTTCCCGAAATCGGGATCGTCATCCGGTTGCGCGTCCCGAATACCTGCCGCAGCAGCTCCTGGCACTCGTCCATGAGAACAAGAAACTCGGGATCAAGGTGACCCATTAATGGTCGAGACATGGCCTCGTAGACACGGTCGTCGACGTTGCTGGGTCCGGGGCCCAGCAGGATGCGTCGGGGCAGCTTCTCTGTAGTCATCTTGTTCGTCTTTGTCCGGGTGGCGTGTCTTACGAGGATGTTTTCGCGACCGTGGTGGCGGCTGCTTGCGGTAGCCGGGCCGCAAGCTATCCCGGCCTGCCATGGCGTGCACGTAACGCAGAGCCTTCCAGCATGGATTTCACAACGGTTCGCGAAGCGCTGTGAAATCCATGCTAGCTTGCCGGCTTGTCACCCAGCTGAATGCGAATGAAATCCAGCGGATTATCGAACTCGATGGCGATATGGAACGACTCTTTGATCTCCTTGGTGCGCCGCACCGTGCCGTAGATCATAGTTCTTCCGACAATCCCCTCACCGTCAACCAAATGGATCAGGCAGCGGGAATTGACCACGATGGGTCGGCGTACTCGCACGAGCGTTCCGCCGCGGCTGATGTTGATCGTTTCACCATGTGCCTCGAAACCGTGATCGTCGGGATCGAAGCCGTACAGGCCGACCATCAAGTTGATCGCGTATTCGACGGCGAGCCTCTCGAAGGTGCGCGCCTCGGAGTCGCCGGTTGCGTTGTCGCTGTTGTTTTCCATGGCTGGCCTCAGAGTAGCGCCGGGAGCAAACCATTTGCCAGCAGCATTCCCAGCAACCCCGCAATAGTGAGGTAAATGATCATCGGCAGCAAGGTCAAGCGGATCAGGGAACCCTCCTCACCCACGAGCCCGACCGTGGCGCTAGCCGCAACGACGTTGTGGACGGTGATCATATTGCCGGCGGCGCCACCGACCGCTTGTAGGCCCAGCACGAGGGCTACCGGCAAGCCCGCCGCCACCGCGACGCCGTATTGAAACAGCGCGAACATGAGGTCGCTGACCGTATTGCTGCCGGCTACGAATGCACCCATCGCTCCTACCCAAGGGGCGAATGCCGGCCATGCTCCTCCCACCGTCGCCGCGAGCCGCCCGGCCAGGTACAGAGGCATGCTTTCGAGGCCCGTCTGATTGAGACCCGAGTCGATGAAGATACGAACCAGGGCGACTGCGAACAGCAATGCGAGAGCCGCAGGTGCGAGAGTAGTTGCGGCGTCTCCCCAAGCCCGCCGCACCACGGGCAGCAAGGGCTTGCCATGCAGGAGCGGCGTGGCCAAGGCGGCCAGCGCGAGCATCGTTCCTGGTATATAGAAAGGCTGGATGGACTGAGATAGCGGCGTGCCGAGAATGCCGTCCCATCCGAGTTGTACCGACTCGAGAACTTGGCGTATGCCCAGGACTGGGAGCCGTGTGGCTACCAGCAGCACAGCGGCTAGAACATAGGGTGACCAGGCCCGCGGCAGCGACATCGGTTGTTCACCCGGAGCGTCTTCCCCTGGACCGGAGGAGACCGTCAGGGTGCCCGTCCAACGCGGGTCCCAGTTTTCGCGCTCCGGGAAGCTCCAGGGCTCCACGCCGCGCAACAGAAACCCGCGCTTCGCCGCCGGAACGACGATTGCCATGGCCACCAGACTTCCCAGAAGGCTGGGGAACTCGGGTCCGAGCAACCAGGCGAAGAGCAGGTAGGGCACGACGAACGCGACGCCGGCGAAAAGCGCGAAGCGCCACATGCCGAGTGCCTTCCTGATGCTGCGTTCGGAGCCGAACACCCTGCCGAGGACGGCCAGTACAAGGAACGGCACCGTCAGACCAGCAACTGCGTGCACGGTGGCGGCGCGGGCGCCGATGGCCATGATGAACTCGTCATACGGGATGTTGGCGGCCTCCAGGGTATCGAGAACAACGGGGACGTTGAGGGCCTCCCCCATGCCGATGAGGATGGGGGTCCCCACCGCTCCGAAGGTGACCGGTGTGCTCTGGATGATGAGTGCCAGCGCGCATGCCGCCATGGCCGGAAAGCCCAGCGCTACCAGCAAGGGGCCCGCGATGGCAGCGGGCGTCCCGAACCCTGCGGCGCCCTCCATGAACGAGCCGAACAGCCACGCTACGACGAGGGCCTGCACGCGCGGGTCAGGAGATATGTCGTAGAAGCCAGCCCGAATTGAGCGCAGCCCGCCCGTCTCCCGCAGCGAGTACAAAAGCGCGAGGGCCGGCAGAATGATCCACAGAAGTGACATCGCGATCATGGCGCCGCGCAAGGTCGCGGCCGCTACTATCCGCGGCGTCATGCCCCAAGCCCAGACTGCGGTCACCACCGCCACCAGGTAGGCGGTCGGCATGGCGCGGGTGGCCGGCCAGCGGGCTAAGACCAGCAGTACAAAGACCGCAACCAGCGGCGCAATGGCGGCGAGAACGAGCATAGGGCATACCATAACCTGGATTCTTCAACGGGTCGTGGCTCCTGCGCCCGCTCGCCTCGCGACCCGTTGAGGAATCCAGGCTATTGTGAATCTCTAATTGGAGCCAAGGTAGGGAAATGCCCTCGACCGCTCACCGTGACTGTCGTTATACTGCCCGCGCCATGCCCTGGACCGAAGATCTGGCAGCCCAACTCGGCCGTCACATTCGCGGCGAGGTGCGTACCGACCCGATGACGCGGGCGCTGTACAGCACCGACGCCAGCATCTACAGGGCCATGCCTTTGGCCGCCGTGATCCCCGAGCATCCCGATGACGTACGCGCCACGATGGAGTTCGCCGCCGAGCACGGGCTGCCGCTCCTGCCTCGCGGCGGCGGTACCAGCCTGGAGGGCCAGACCATCAACGAGGCTCTCATCGTCGATTGCTCCGCCCATCTCAACCAGGTTCTCGAGGTCAATGCCGAGGAGCGTTGGGCGCGGGTGCAGCCTGGGGTCGTTCAAGACGGCCTGAGCCAGCACGTCGCCCACCTCGGTTTGAAGTTCGGGCCTGACACGGCGACGAGCAACCGCGCCACCATCGGCGGCATGATGGGCAACAACTCGGCGGGAACACGCTCGATCGTCTATGGCAAGACCATCGATCACGTGCTAGAGGTTCGGTGCGTGCTCTTCGACGGCACAGAGGTCGTGTTTGGTGAGGTCGACGCGGCCGGATGGCAGGCGAAGCAGAAGCTCGAAGGGCTCGAAGGCAGCCTCTACCGAACGGTGGCGGCGGTCCTCGAGGGCGCCAAGGATGAGATCGAAGAGCGCTTCCCGAAAATCATGCGCCACGTCTGTGGCTTCAATCTCGATTATCTGCTGCGGGGCGACACGTTCAATATGGCCCACCTGATGGTGGGATCGGAAGGAACTCTGGGGACCATCCTCGACGCCAAGGTACAGATCGTCCCCCGGCCGAAGGCGACGGCTATCGGCCTCATCAACTTCGACAGCTTGGTGGATGCGATGGAAGCGACCCGCATCATCGTGCCCACCGGCCCCAGTGCCGTTGAGCTCCTCGGCCGCATCATCATCGAGCAGGCGCGCGGCCATCCGACCCTGTCGCGATTGTGTGGCTTCATAGAGGGCGACCCCGAGGGCATCCTGATCATCGAGTACAGCGGCGAGGACGGGGGCCAGGTCGTGGAGCGTGTCGAGCAGATTCGGCAGTCGTTGGAGCGCAGCCGCCTCGGGTACGGATTCCACGCTGCCGTTACAGCCGAGGCCCAAGACGCCGTTTGGAAGGTTCGCAAAGCAGGGCTGGCCCTGATGCTGGCAGTGAAGGGCGATGCCAAGCCGATTGCGTTTGTCGAGGACTCCGCCGTTCCCGTCGACAGCCTGCCGGAGTACGTACGGCGCCTCCAGCAGGTGGTGGAAAATCACGACACCTATGCTGGCTTCTATGGGCACGCCTCCGTCGGTTGCTTGCACTTCCGGCCGATCATCAATTGCAAAAAGGCCGAGGACATCAAGAAGCTTCGTAGCATCGCCGACGACATCCGCGACCTGGTGGTGGAATTCGACGGCTCGATGTCGGGTGAGCACGGTGATGGGCGTACCCGCACCGAGTACCTGCCGGGCTTCTTCGGGCCGCAGATCTACGACGCCTTCCGCCAGATCAAGACCGTCCTCGATCCGGAGGGCCGGTTGAACCCCGGCAACATCTGTAATCCCTTCACCGCCGCCGAGGCCGCCGAGCGCTCCCTGGAGCGTGTGCCGACCGCGGGTGACCCCATACCCCATGCCGAGTTCAGAATTGACACCGACCTGCGATACGGCGCCGAGTACCGCGCCGACGATGCGGGCCGTTTCTTGGACTGGTCCCGCGAGGGAGGTCTCATTCAGCACATCGAGATGTGCAACGGCAACGGTACGTGCCGCAAGCTCGATTCCGGCACCATGTGCCCCTCGTACATGGCGACCATGGATGAGGAACACAGCACCCGTGGACGAGCCAATGCTCTGCGCTCGGTGCTCTCGGGAACACTGTCGCCAGACGGCTTTGCCGACCGTCGCCTCTACGAGGTTCTGAACCTGTGTCTGGAGTGCAAGGGCTGCAAAGCTGAATGCCCGAGCAACGTGGACATGGCCAAGATCAAGTACGAGTTCTTGGCGCAGTACTACGAGGCTCACGGCACGCCGCGCAGGGCGAGGCTGTTCGGGCATGTTGCCCGTGCCAGCCGCTGGGGTAGCCGCTTTGCCCCACTGTCCAACTGGATCGGCGGCTCGTGGCCCGGGAGGTGGGTGAACGAAAAGCTCTTGGGAATCGTCCGGCATCGGCCGCTGCCACCATTCCAGCGGCAGACCTTCGAAGCGTGGTTCTATTCGCGCAATGGCACAGGCCAGGGTCCTGGCGGCGACGAGCAGAGCACTCGCGGCGAAGTGGTTCTCTTTCACGACACTTTCATGAACCACAACTACCCCGAAATCGGCCGTGCTGCTGTGAAGGTCCTCGAGGCCGCGGGCTTCTTGGTGTTGTTGGTCAACAAGGTCTGCTGTGGCCGACCCATGCTGTCGAACGGGCTCGCCGAGGACGCTCGCGAGCACGCTCGCATCAATGTCGAGCGCCTCGTTTCCTATGCACGACGCGGCATTCCGATTATCGGCTGCGAACCCTCCTGCCTGCTGATGCTGCGTGAGGACTACCTCGATCTGTTGCCCGGCAACCAGGCCGCCGCTGACGTCGCGGCACAGTCATTCCTCATCGAGGAATTCCTCACCCGGGAGTTTGCCGATAGCGCAGAGAGTCCGCTCGGCCTGAAGTTCCGGCAGGTGCAGAAACAGCTTCTCGTGCACGGTCACTGCCATCAGAAAGCGTCCACGGGAATGAACCCGACCCTCGAGTTGCTCGGCTGGGTGCCGGGTCATGAGATTTCGGCTCTCGACGCGGGGTGCTGTGGGATGGCGGGCTCCTTCGGCTACAAGACGGAAACCTACGATTTGTCGATGGCGATCGGGGAGCGGGTGCTGTTTCCGGCCCTGCGAGAGCAACCGGATGCGGGCGTCGTTCTCTCCGGTGTCTCATGTCGCCAGCAGGTGTTGCACGGCACCGGGCGTGCCGGCCGACACCCGATCGAGTGGCTGGCCGACGCCCTGGACGACTCATAGCCAGGGTTTCTCGAAGGCTCGTGAAGCGAGTGGGTGCAAGGATCGCGAGTATATGGCGCCCGAGCTCCTCGCGGCATTTCATCAAGACCGGACTTCTCAACGGGTGGCGTAGCGAGCGAGTACTCACGCGCCATCGCGCTCGCGTAGTAGCCACCCGTTGAGAAGTCCGGGCTAGACCCTCTTGGCGCGCACCCTTTTTCTTGACGGCCAAGAAGAAACTGAGTCCTTGCGGCATAGCAGGGACAGACAAGGTACTCGGAAGCGATGGATATGACGGCTGAGCAGCAGGCCATCGAGCATTGCCTGGGAGGGCAGAAAGACGCCTTTCGACCTTTGGTCGAGGCTTACTTCCCCCGAGCCGTACGCCTCGCTCGCGCCATGGTCGGGAATACGGAAGATGCTCGCGACCTGGCTCAGGAGGCTTTCATTGCGGCGTATCGGGCACTGCCGAAAATGACGCCGGGGCGGCCGTTTTATCCGTGGCTGCGCGGCATTCTGCTGAATCGCTGTCGCATGTTTCTGAGGACGCGCCGCCGGGCAACCATGCGTCGGGTCGCCGCCGCCGAGCGACCCGGCCACTGGGCCATCGGTGTGGCGGACTCATACACGCCGGCGAAGCGACGCACTGCGGACCTGGTGCGGCGCGCGTTGAAGGAGTTGAGCCCGGAGGACCGCGAAATCTTGGTCCTCAAACACATGGAGGGCTACTCCTACGATGAGCTGGCCGCCGCGCTGGGAATTGGCAGGGGCACGGTTGCTTCTCGGCTCTATCGGGCCCGGCATCGCATGCAGAAGGCGCTGCAGGAGCTGGATCCAACGTTGATGAATCATGAAGACGAGACTGATCCCGGGGGAGAGACGGAGGAGCAGGCATGAGCGGCGGGAATGATGGAGAGCGGCGCCAGGGCGGCTCGCCAGGGCCGGTGCTTCCGTGCGAGGAAGCCCGGATCAGGTTGATGGAGTATCTCGATGGCGAGCTTGCACCAGCCGAGTTGCCACGACTCGAGGATCATCTGGCGGTATGTGTGAGCTGCCGCCGTGAGGAAATGGTGTACCGCCGGCTGGAGGAGGTGACAAAGGAGATGGTCGACGAGGAGTATCCAGATGTTGACATCGAAGTGGCATGGGAGACTATCTACCGCAGGATGGAGCGAGGCTTCGGCTGGCTGATCATGTCGGTGGGTTTCATCGTCTTGCTGGGATATGGCGCCTGGCAGTTGCTGAACCAGTTCTTCCTCGATCCCACCCAGCCGTTCTTGCTCAAGTTCGGGGTGGGTGCGGCAGTTGCAGGCGCTATCGTATTGTTGATCTCCATCGGCCGTGAAGTCAGCACCAAGTATCGCAGCGAACGATATCGAGAGGTTCAAAGATGATCGTGACGACCTCAGAGCACGTAGTACACAGGGCTACTATCGCGACCCACGGACTCGTGCGCGGGAACACACTGCGCGCCCGGCATGTCGGGCGCGACATCATGGCGGGGCTCCGCAGCCTGATCGGCGGTGAGATCAGCGAATACACGAAGATGATGGCCGAGGCCCGCGAGCAGGCGCTCGATCGAATGGTCGAGGAGGCGCGGGCGCTGGGGGCCAATGGTGTTGTCAGCATCCGGTTCGGCACGTCTTACATCATGTCGAACGTCGCTGAGATCCTGGTTTATGGCACTGCGGTCACCTTGGCCGACGATGACGGGGGCGTGGATTCCTCTGGCTAGGTGGGACCCGTTATCCTGACAGGCACACATGCCTGCCAACCTGACCCATCAGTACAAGGAAGCCGAGCGTCGCTATCGTCAAGCGACGACGCCAGAGGAGCAGTCGGAAGCGTTGAGCGAAATGCTCGCGCTGATTCCGAAGCACAAGGGAACCGACAAGCTCCAAGCCGACATCAAGCGCCGCATGGCTCAGCTCCGCAAGGAGCGCGGCAAGTCGACGGTGACATCTCACCAGCGTCCGGTGTATGTCATCGACATCGAGGGGGCAGGGCAGGTGCCGGTGCTAGGGGGGCCGAACGCCGGCAAATCCGCGCTCGTGGGAGCACTCACCAACGCGCATGTGCAGGTTGCTGACTACCCTTACACGACCCAGCAACCGGCACCGGCGATGATGCCCTTCGAGGATGCGCAGGTGCAGCTCATAGACACGCCTCCCGCGTCGGTGGAGTACGCGCCACCCTGGATTTCCGAGCTGGTTCGGCGGGCTGACGCGATTCTGTTGCTCGCCGACCTGTCGACGATGGATGGCTGGGAGGCTCCGGCGTTCATCATCGAGCAGCTCGAAGAGCGCGGCATCGAGCTGGTGGCGGCTGAGGTGGGTGTTCCGGCGCAAGCGGATGGTGCTGATGCGGGGGAGGGAGATGAGGGGCTGACGTTCCGAGTGCCGACGATCCTGGTGGGATGCAAGTCCGATTGCCCCGGAGCCGAGGCCGGGCTGGCAGAGCTCTTGGAGTTCTTCGGCAACCGCTTCCCCGTGCTGACTATCTCTGCCGAGGATGAGGACTCTCTCGAAAAGCTCCGCCGTGCGGTTTTCCTGGCACTCAAGGTCATCCGCGCCTACAGCAGGGAGCCCGGCAAGCACACCGAGAAGGGCAGGCCGTGGCTCTTGCATGAGGGCAGCACGGTTCGCGATCTGGCGAACCTCATACACCACGACCTGGCCAGTGGATTCCAGTTCGGGCGTCTGTGGGGCTCAGCGCGCTTCGAGGGCCAGCGTGTCGGGGAGGACTACGTCCTCGACGATGGCGACATCGTCGAAATCCACGCCGGCTAGCCGGTATCGGAATCGCTGGGCGCTGAGGGGTCCTCTTCGGCGGCGGAGGTGAGTAGCTCCTGGGCACGCTGCAGGTCAGTCTCCATTACGTGGACACGGACCTCGCTGAGCATGCCGAGGTTTACAGGCTCGGCATGATACTTCAGCGATTCCAGCGTGCAGGGAATTTCCTCTGCCTCGAGCATGCCCTGCATGAAGAACGCCTCCTCCTCGGAGGCCACGGTGCGAAGGGTAACCCACCTGTCTTCTTGATCTCCCATGCGGCGCCAAGCTCCTCTGTCCTAATCCGGACTTCTCAACGGATCTTCTAGCCCAGACTTCTCAACGGGTGGCTACTACGCGAGCGCGATGGCGCGCGAGTACTGCGTTGCGCTTGATTGGAGTGCTCGACGTACTGCACGAGTACGTCTCCGCGCTCAAATCGGCGCGCGCCGAGCAGGGTGTTGAAGAACTCCCGGGGGTGC